>Ga0208060_1000292_pt1 | contig 15404 bp, 10 predicted proteins | sample DeeseametaMP0901_FD_184200 | JGI IMG/M metagenome (GOLD analysis project Ga0208060, IMG submission 184200) | Marine microbial communities from the Deep Indian Ocean - MP0901 (SPAdes) | ecosystem: Environmental > Aquatic > Marine > Oceanic | place: East of Durban, South Africa, South Indian Ocean... | reverse complement strand
GCCACCACGTTGCAAACGAATAGTTACCATACCGTCCTCTAAATAGATTGACTGTTTTCATTAATAAGATTTACTCCCCAGTATGGGGAGCTGGGGAATTGTACGAGTTTTTAGCAACAATGCAAGTAAGAAGTGAAGCAAAAAGCCACTTTAGTAGGTTAAACTGTGATCTGAGCCACAATTAATAGATTATCATGCACCACGCGCATAATTTATTCAACAAAAAAGGGCCAATTAGCCCTTTTGTTATACATTATATAGCGGCTATTTAAGCGCTATATTAAAATTTAGGGCCACCGCCACCCATCATTCCAGGTGGTAACATGCCTTTCATGCCGCGCATCATTTTTTGCATGCCGCCTTTACCTTTCATTTTTTTCATCATTTTTTGCATTTGCGTAAACTGTTTTAGCAGTTTATTTATCTCTTGTACCTGTGTACCAGAGCCTGCGGCTATACGCTTTTTACGAGAGCCTTTAATAATCTCAGGGCGCGCACGCTCTTGTTTGGTCATAGAGCTGATGATTGCTTCCATTTGAATGAAGGTTTTGTCACCCATTTGGCCTTTTACAGCATCGGGTAAGTTTTGCATACCAGGCAGCTTATCTAGCATCGACATCATGCCACCCATATTTTTCATTTGCTTTAATTGCTCTGCAAAATCATCAAGGGTAAAGCCGTTGCCTTTAAATACTTTTTCGGCGACCTTAGCTGCTTTTTCCTTATCGACTTTCATTTCGACTTCTTCGATTAATGAAAGTACATCACCCATGCCTAAAATACGCGATGCGATACGATCGGGATGGAACGGCTCTAGTGCATCCGTACGCTCACCCACACCCATAAATTTAATTGGCTTGCCGGTAATATGACGAATAGATAAAGCAGCACCACCGCGTGCATCACCATCTGTTTTAGTTAAAATAACACCGGTTAAAGGTAGCGCTTCATCAAATGCTTTAGCGGTATTCGCCGCATCTTGACCCGTCATTGCATCAACCACAAATAATGTTTCGATTGGGTTGATTGCTTTATGAAGGTCTTTTATTTCGCCCATCATTTCGTTATCTACGTGCAAACGGCCGGCGGTATCGACTAAAACAACGTCTATAAATTTCTTTTTAGCATGAGAAATAGCAGCGGTGGCGATATCTACTGGCTTTTGCGAAATATCACTTGGGAAAAAATCCACGTCAACTTCGCTGGCAAGTGTTTCAAGCTGTTTAATAGCCGCCGGACGGTATACATCGGCACTAACAACTAGCACTGACTTTTTCTTACGCTCTTTTAAAAACTTAGCAAGCTTACCAACACTGGTTGTTTTACCCGCACCTTGTAAACCAGCCATCATAACAACAGCTGGCGGCTGTGCATTTAGGCTAAGCTCTTCGTTGGCTTCACCCATCGCTTTTTCAAGCTCTTCGCGCACTATTTTTATAAATACTTGGCCAGGGCTTAAGCTTTTAGTTACTTCAACACCTACGGCACGTTCTTTAACTTGCTTTACAAACTCGCGAACAACAGGCAGCGCAACGTCAGCTTCTAAAAACGCCATACGTACTTCACGTAGCGTGTCTTTAATGTTGTCTTCTGTTAAACGGCCGCGGCCACTAATATTTTTTAAGGTTTTACCTAATCGTTCTTGGAGGTTCTCAAACATGTAACGGTTCCGATAAGACGTTTATATTGACCCAATAAGCTCACGCTTATTTGCATTTTACTTATTAGATGGGAGCAATAGTATTAAATTTCAATTAAAAACAGTATACCGTAAATGATGGCGCACAATACAGTATTGAAGCACAGCTTATTGAGTTTCTTTTTTTAGGTCTATGCAATTGCTTTGCTATAAAATACAATGTGCTTATAACAACAAGAATTATTTGACTCTAATTATAAGTGGCCCAAGCACAATGCTGATTATTAGTTTAACTATTATTGCCAGTTTATTTTATGTGTTAGCAACGTCTCACGTGTTAACACGCCTGTTTCATCAACAAGGCCCCAGCCAAAAGGTAACGGTTATTTTAAGTACCATGGCTATACTAGCGCACATGCTGCTGTTGGTTAATTCGGTGTTTCGCTCCGACGGGCAAGATTTAAGTATTGTTAATGTTGCACTGCTGACCTGCTGGGTTATTGTGGTGTCGGTTACTGCGGTGTCGTTAAAGTTCCCTGCTACATTGCTGTTACCGGTTGTCTATGGCTTTGCAGCCCTACTCACCATTGCGAGTTTGTTTATACCGCACCATATTTTATTACAAAGCTTTAATATTGAAATAGGCCTTATTACACATATATCGCTATCACTGTTAGCATATTGCGTGTTAATTATTGCCACTTTATACGGCGTGCAGTTTTACTTTATTGATAAACGCTTAAAACGTAAAGATTTAGCAATTGTGCATAGCCATTTGCCACCATTAATGGTGGTAGAACGTCAGCTCTATCAACTATTAAACTTAGGTACGGTGCTACTTACCTTTGCCTTATTAACAGGATTTGTGTTTTTAGATGGGATGTTTGCAAAAGAATTTATCCATAAAACCATTTTATCGCTTGTCGCATGGGTTATTTTTGTCACTGTTGCGCTTGGGCACATGAAAAAGGGCTGGCGTGGTAAACCTGTGGTTATTACCATCATGGTCGCTGCATTTATCCTCACACTTGCTTATTTTGGCAGCCGTTTTATACAAGAAGTGGTGTTAAATAAGTTTTAACTTGACTCTGTTAGCTCACTCTAGCTTAATACGCATTGGTTTATAAAAAAAGGATCCATCGTTGGACGACATATCGACAAGTACCTTGTTTATCATTTTAGGTTTATTGGTGCTTTTTTCTGCTTATTTCTCGGGTTCAGAAACCGGGATCATGTCAATTAATCGTATACGCTTGCGCCACCTTGCAAAAGAGGAACATCGCGCAGCTAAACGAGTCAGTAAATTACTTAGCCGTCCTGATAGACTCATTGGCCTAATATTAATTGGTAACAACCTTGTAAATATCGCTGCCGCCCAGGTAGCCACTATCATTGGTATTCGTTTATACGGTGATTTAGGTATTGGTATTGCAACCGGTGTGTTAACGCTAGTGGTACTAATATTTGCAGAAGTAACCCCAAAAACGCTTGCTGCGTTGTACCCTGAAAAAGTAGCCTTTCCAAGCTCTATTATTCTCAAAGGGTTACTCAAAATACTATTCCCATTCGTGGTTGTTGTGAACTGGATGACCAACGGTATTTTACGTCTATTTGGTATCAGCTCAGCACAAATAGATGAGCACAGCATGAGTAAAGAAGAGCTTAAAACAGTGGTGAATGAGTCAGGCGCATTATTGCCAGCTCGTCACCAAAGCATGCTGACTTCTATTTTAGACTTAGAGCAAGTGACCGTTGAAGATATTATGATCCCTCGTAACGAAATAGTGGCGATTGATATTAACGACGATTGGAAGCTCATTAGCCGCCAATTAACTCATGCTCAGCACACCCGTGTATTACTTTATCGCGACAATATTGATGACGCGGTAGGTTTTATCCATTCGCGTGACGCTCTTCGTCTTTTAACCAAAGAGCAATTTGATAAACCGTCATTATTGCGTGCTGTACGTGAGATTTACTTTATTCCTGAGGGGACGTCCCTAAATACCCAGCTATTAAAGTTCCAACAATCAAAAGAGCGTATTGGTATAGTGGTTGATGAATATGGCGACATACAAGGTCTCGTAACCCTTGAGGATATTCTTGAAGAAGTGGTTGGCGATTTCACTACCACGCAAACACGTACGCCAAGTGAAGAAGTGACCACACAAAGCGATGGCTCTTACCTTGTTGATGGCGGCGCTAACGTGCGCGACTTAAACAAAGAGATGGGCTGGGAGTTTCCTCTTGATGGCCCTAAAACACTCAGCGGTTTAATTGTAGAATACCTAGAAGATATTCCAGATGCTAATTTAAGCCTTAAAATAGCCGGCTACCCTGTTGAGGTGTTAGAGGTAAAAGAGAATATGATCAAACAGGTAAAAATTAAGCCAAATCAACGTAAGTTGTAAGTGTAAATAATGCATTAAAAAAAGGAGCCTTGGCTCCTTTTTTTTGCTTTTAAGATATGTAGTTAGCCAAAAAGCAGTCGCTCAAACCAGCCTTTATCAAGCTCCTCTTCACAACGTTTAAGCTGCGCACCATAACGACTTGCGCGGTGTTTTACTTTATTAGCAACACTCATTAGCCACTTTTTCTTTTTATAGGTACCGCGTTTATAACCGCCCCACCCTTCGTGATAATTTAAGTATTGGGCGTAAGCATCCCATTTAGAGATACCATTTACTTTATGTGTTTTATAAACAAACCATGCCATAAAGTCGATTGCATCGTCAAAATCATCTCTATCAGCCCCACTGTTACCCGTTTCACGAATATAGTCAGACCAAGTTGGAGTTTTTGCTTGTGAGTACCCGTAAGCATCACTGGCACGCCCAGTTGGAATTATCCATAAAAAATACTCCATGGGTGGTGCGGCATCATGACGAAACGAACTTTCTTGGTACATCATGCTCATAAGAATATGTTTAGGTGAGCCCCATTTTTCTTGTGCATCTTTTGCATCTAAGTACCAGTCTGACTTTTCTTCAAAAATTTTACAAAGATCATTAGGTTGCTTTGGCGGCGCAGTGGCACACCCAGCTAAAGAGAGGGCAAAAGATAAAATAATTGCATTTTTTTTCATTTTTATAAGATCTCACTGAACTTTTTAAAAAAGCGTGGGTCTGAGTATATGAATGCAGCAGTATAGCATTGTTTCATCCCTGAAGAATATTTACGCAGCCACCTTGGGCTGCGTTTTTTTTGCTTAAAAAAACTTAAGCAGATGCTTTGGCATTAAAATATTCATCTAAAAAGTCAGTAAAGCTTAGCGTGTCGGCGCGCTCTATTTCTTCTCGCGCTTTATCCGAGAGAACAACTTGTTGCTCTAGCCATTCTTTAGAAAACACATTGTAGTTAGCTTGAGCATGGCTTTGCTTATATTTATTAGCCAATTGAATAGCAAATAAACCGTTATCTATACCCGCACTTTCTAGCTCGCGCACATAACGCCCTGAAAAAGTCAGCGCTGGGTTATCAACCCAAGTAGCCATTTGTGCGATGGTTTCGCTGTAATAGGTCACTCCATACGCCTTATCCATATGCTCAGCGACTTCACTTAGTTGGTCAAAAATTTCTCTCCCCCAACTTTGTAACGTACGCTGTTGGTTGTTGTCGTTAAGCATAACACCTAACTGACGCCCCTGATTAACCACTGTATCTAAATTCTCAGTGCTGCGGGCTTGCTCTTTCCACTGCATTTCTGGAGAGTCTTTCAACAAACAATACGTTAAAAACACATCTAAAAAATGAATTTGCTCTATATCAATGCCGGTTTCACTAAACGGGTTTACATCCAGCGCTCTAATTTCAACATACTCAATGCCTGCTCTTAATAATGCATCCGTTGGTTTTTCACCACTTTTAGCATTACGTTTAGGGCGGATCGGCGAATAAAATTCGTTTTCGATTTGCAGAATATTTTTATTAAGCTGCTTAGGTGTTGCTGTGGTGTAGTCATCAATATCGCCGTATAAGTCAGAAGGCGTGTTGATTGCTTTTTTAAGCCCAGCAACGTACTCATCAAGTGAGTTATACATTACGCGTAATGAAGATTGCGCACTGTTGGTGTAACCTAAATCACCCAAGCGTAGCGCGGTTCCTACTTCTAAATAAAGTGTGCCTTTACCTAGCTTTTTAAACGGTAGGTCAGTTTTGCGCCCTTGTAAAAAAGAATTACATAATGCAGGTGAGGCACCAAACAAGTAACTAATTAACCAAAGCTCGCGTTTAAAATTACGAATAAGCGCTAAATAACCATCCGATATAAATGCTTCTAGGCTTTGCTCACTTTGCTTTAAGGTGTGTAAAGATTGCCAAAGTGTTTCTGGAAAAGAAATATTAAAATGAACACCCGCAATCGCTTGCATCATACTACCGTAACGGTTTTTTAATCCTTCACGGTATAGGGTTTTCATACGCGCAGTATTTGAGTTACCAAATTGAGCCAGTACGATGTCGTCTTGATCTTCAATAAAGCATGGCATACTGATGGGCCATAAAAGCTCATCACCCATGTGCTCAAGTGTAAACTTTTGCAGGTCTTTTAATTGCGCTAAGGTTTCTGTCGCTGATTCACTAACAGGGGTAATAAATTCAAGTAATGACTCTGAAAAGTCGGTAGTAATATGTCCGTTTGTTAATGCACTACCTACGCCTTTAGGATGTCCTAAAGTGGAAATGGCGCCATTACCTTTAATACGCAACGACTCTCGCTCAATACCACGTTTGATCCCTTTAATTGCGTGCTGATGCGGTGTTGCTGATAACGCGTTTAGCGCGCTAGATAAATCATGTATAGTCAAAAAATGCTTCCTCGGCCACGTGGCTTAATCTTAGGGTTATGGGGGCTAATTGCCCATACTCAAGATTAAATTGTTAAGAACAATATAATTTTTCAAAATTTTTAGCTATTTACCCTGTTGAGCATGCGCTTGATACAATAAGCATCAACCAGCAAGCTAATCTTGCCACTGCTCACGCTAATATACAATCGCTTTGCTAGGGCGTGTTGGCCTTTGTGAATTGAAATTTGTCCAAACTAAGGGCGATTCAATCGCAGCGCGATATTTGTAACCTAATGGGCTCGATAACTACTCTGCATTATTCTAATAACTTACATCCATGTAAGAATAAGTAAAACCGAACAAAGCTTTCGCGTCCTGCTCATACCCCTTGCCTAAAAACCAAACACACTGCTGTAAATTCAGCCACCAAAAATCCTCACGCCCCAAACATAAAGACCCTGAATTAATAGATTACACTTCATAAGCTTTAACATTTTAAACGCAGTATTTGATATAGATCATAAAAAGTCGCAATTTTGATGACAATTTTATTTAGCGCAGCGCCATTACTTCACCTCCTTTTGTTTACCCAATACAATGACAAGTTAATTAAAAAGGATGGTTAAAACTAACATGCGTCATAATCAAAGCTTAATAAATGAAGAGGTTCACTTTAGTGATGCTCAGCAATTGGTATCCACGACCGATTTACGAGGAGTCATTACGTATGCAAATAAGGCATTTTGCGATGTAGCAGGCTTTAGTGCCCAGGAGCTCGTTGGTAAAAATCATAATATTGTGCGTCACCCAGATATGCCCAAAGCAGCATTTAAAGAAATGTGGAGTACGCTAAAAAGCGGCCACTCATGGCGCGCCATAGTAAAAAATAGATGTAAAGATGGGCGCTATTACTGGGTTGATGCATTTGTAACCCCTATCTTTGAAGCTGATCAGTTAGTTGGCTATCAATCTGTACGTACAAAACCAGATAAAAAACATGTTTTAACAGCCCATAAACTATACGAAAAATTAAATAGCGGTAAAGCCGCTTTTAATTTTAAAGAGCGCACACACTTGCGCCAAATGCTTACGTTAGCCGTTGTATTTAGCTGGCTAATAATGAGTGGGTTTGCCTTTTCAACCATGGCAGCGGTTATCAACGTATTAATTTGCGTGTTTATTTTGGCCTTAAATTATCAAGAGCTTGTGGCAACCCCTGCTAAATTAAACACCTATAAACAGCATTCTGACTCTATCTCGCGCTATGTTTTTTGTGATAACTCACCGCTAAGTGTGAGTGACTATAAAGAGCAAATGTTACTTGCTAAGCTCAGAACTGTATTGGGGCGCGTAAAAGATGCTACCTATGCCTTTAATAACATTGCTGAAAACCTGGATGATAAATCGGCGCTCACCGAAAAAGGCATTGAGGCGCAAAGCACACAGCTTACACAAATCGCCACTGCTATGGCGCAAATGACCGCCACTATTGGTGAGATTTCGAATAGTACAACAACTACCGCCGACAAAGTTAATTCTACTCAGCACAGCTGCGCGGATATAAAACAACATATTGCTGATAACAAAAAAATGGTATCTGAGCTGGCAACTCACGTAGATCATGCAGCCAATACGGCTAATAACCTCGCGCAGGAAGCAGATAAAATAGGCCAAGTAATGAATGAGATAGAAGGTATTGCTGAGCAAACCAATTTACTAGCGCTTAATGCTGCAATAGAAGCCGCAAGAGCTGCCGAGCATGGCCGTGGTTTTGCCGTAGTTGCTGATGAAGTACGTGCCCTTTCATCTCGTACGCAAAGTGCTACGGGGCAAATTCACAGCTCGATTAAAGATATACAGGATACATTGGTTAATTGGTCAAAGGTAATGCAAAGTACAAAACTACAAGCCGAGGGCTGCGTACAAACAACCGAGCAAACACACCAAGAGCTCGATAGTATATTCAATCAAATTAGTGAAATAGCATTGCTAACAAACAGTATATCGACGGCTGCAGAGGAGCAGCAGATGGTGAGCCATGATATTGCTAATAATGTAGATAATATAAAAGAGGTGAGTAACGAAAACTTAGCTTTAAGTTTTGACGTTGCTAAAGATGCCGCAGAATTAGTTGCCGGCTCTCAAAAAGTAAACAACCTACTTTATACATTTAAAGTATAAAGCAAGGCAATAAGCCGCCTGCTTGGCGGCTTATTGTGCGTCTATATTAGCGTTTTGAAAAAATCAGGCCCTGCTCGTTTGCATCTATCACGACAATATCGCCAGGGTTATATTCTCCCCCTAATAGCTGCTGAGCCAGTGGGTTTTCAATTGTTTGCTGAATAGCTCGTTTTAATGGGCGAGCACCGTAAACAGGGTCGAACCCGCTAGAGGCTATTTTTTCAAGCGCCGCATCACTGATCTCTAGTAAGTAGCCCATTTCTGTTAAACGCTCACGCAATTTAACAAGCTGAATATCGGCAATTTCTTTAATATGCTCATTGGCAAGTGGATGAAATACGACGGTTTCATCAATACGGTTTATAAATTCTGGCCTAAATTCGTTAACGAGCACATTCATAACTTTGCTCTTAAGCGTTGCGTAGTCGTTTGAACCCGCTTGCTCTTGAATAATATCTGAGCCTAAATTTGAGGTCATAATAATAACCGTATTTTTAAAATCAACCGTACGCCCTTGCCCGTCAGTAAGGCGGCCATCATCGAGTACTTGCAATAAAATATTAAATACATCGGGGTGCGCTTTTTCTATTTCATCAAGCAAAATTACAGAGTAAGGCTTACGGCGAACGGCTTCGGTTAAATAGCCGCCTTCTTCGTAACCAACATAACCGGGAGGCGCGCCCACTAAACGTGCTACAGCGTGTTTTTCCATAAACTCTGACATGTCGATACGCACCATGGCATCTTCTGTATCGAACATAAAACCTGCAAGCGCTTTAGTAAGCTCTGTTTTACCCACCCCAGTTGGTCCTAAAAATAAAAATGACCCTATTGGTCGATTAGGATCGGCAAGCCCCGCACGAGAGCGTCGTATCGCATTCGCGACCGCAACAACTGCTTCGTCCTGCCCTATCACTTTACTGTGAAGTTGCTCTTCCATTTTTAACAGTTTTTCTCGCTCACCTTGCAGCATTCGGGATACTGGGATCCCGGTCCAACGAGAAAGTATTTCTGCAATTTCGTCTTCGCCTACTTGGTTTTTTAGTAAGCTCATTTCTTGCATTTCAGCTTGCGAGGCTAAATCAAGTTTTCGCTCAAGCTCTGGAATTCTTCCGTATTGCAGCTCCGACATACGCTGTAAATCGCTCGCTCGGCGGGCAACCTCTAAATCAAGGCGCGCTTGTTCAAGCTCAGCTTTAATTACTTGCGTGCCTTGTAACGAGGCTTTTTCCGCATTCCATACTTCATCAAGCTCTCGGTATTGCGCTTCTAAGTCGGTGATGAGCTGCTGCATTTCGCTGCGCCGCTTTTGGCTTGCATCGTCTTTTTCTTTAGCTAAAGCGTTATCTTCAAGTTTTAATTGAATAATACGGCGCTCAAGCTTATCTAAAGACTCAGGCTTAGAATCTATTTGCAAACGAATTGACGAGCCAGCCTCGTCAATTAAATCAATAGCTTTATCTGGTAATTGTCGGTCACTAATATAACGGTGCGATAAATGCGCAGCGGCGACAATTGCCGGGTCAGTAATATCCACAGAGTGATGTAACTCGTAGCGCTCTTTTAAGCCACGTAAAATGGCAATGGTGTCTTCAACTGAGGGCTCTTCAACCAATACTTTTTGAAAACGACGCTCAAGTGCGGCATCTTTTTCTATGTATTGGCGGTACTCATCAAGCGTAGTAGCGCCCACACAGTGTAGCTCCCCTCTAGCAAGCGCTGGCTTTAACATATTGCCAGCATCCATAGCGCCATCGGTTTTACCTGCGCCCACCATAGTGTGAATTTCATCAATAAATAAAATCACTTGGCCTTCTTCTTTAGCCAGCTCGTTGAGCACCGATTTTAAACGCTCTTCAAATTCACCACGGTATTTAGCACCCGCCACCAGCGCGCCTAAATCTAGCGATAAAACACGCTTGCTTTTTAGGCCCTCTGGCACTTCGCCATTTATAATGCGCTGCGCTAACCCCTCTGCAATGGCCGTTTTACCTACCCCTGGCTCACCAATAAGCACGGGGTTATTTTTAGTACGGCGCTGCAAAACTTGAATCGTGCGACGGATTTCGTCATCTCGCCCAATAACGGGGTCGAGCTTACCTTGCTCTGCGCGCTCGGTTAAATCAATGGTGTATTTTTCAAGTGCTTGTCGGGTTTCTTCGGCGTTAGGGTCATCGACCTTTTGGCCACCGCGAATTGCTTTTATGGCACTTTCTATTTTAGTTGCAGTGATATTAAGCGCTCTAAAAATATCACCTAAAGGGCCTTTGTCGTCACAGGCAGCTAATACAAATAATTCGCTCGAAATATACTTATCTTTACGTTTTTGCGCGTACTTATCACATAAGTTAATAAGCGAAGCCATGTTATTAGAAAGCTGTACGTCGCCCCCTACTCCTTCAACTTTAAACAGCTTTTCTATTTCTTGAGAAAGCTTGGTGTTGAGCTCATCCGCACTCACGCCTGCTTGTGCAAGCAAGGCGCGCACGCTAGAGCCATTTTGCTGTAAAAGCGCATACATTAAATGTACGGGTTCAATAAATTGATGATCGCGCCCTAATGCTAGCGATTGAGCATCTGAAAGCGCAGATTGAAATTTACTTGTGAATCTATCTAAACGCATGAGGGTTTACCTATTTAATAAACTAATTGCTTAATAAATGGGTATGTTAATAGAATTGTTCAAGGTGTTAAGATGAATATTGTGGGGAAATAGTGTTTTATTTGCGCCAGATCAAACTTGCCATACGTCCTGTTTTACCTTCTCGCCGATAAGAGAAAAACAATGATGGCTGAGAAACAGTACAATAATCGCCTCCGCTAATATTAATAACGCCTAACTGCTCAAGCTCAATGCGAGCGATTAGGTAAATATCGCACAAGTATTTATTATTGCTTTGTAATTTAAATGCCTGTTTAAACAAAGGGGATTTTGCGATAAATCGCGTAGCAACCTCAGCACAAACTTCAAATTGCTCAGCACCAATAGCAGGCCCAAGCCACGCATATATTTGCTTACTAGGCGCGCTAAAGCAGGCAAGGGTATTTTTTATGATCCCTTTTTCAAGGCCGCGCCAGCCACCATGTACTGCTGCAACTTCATGGCCATCATGACTTGCAAACAGAATAGGCAGGCAATCTGCACTCATAATAGCAAGAGGCTGATTTTTAACTTGGGTATACAACGCATCAGCACTGTGTAATGTTTGAAAATTAAAATCTGCATCAACACAGAGCACATCGGCGCTGTGCACTTGATTAAGCCACAGTAGATGTATGGACTCCTCCCCATTAACGGGAGAGTACGGTATAAAGAAATTGCAAAACAACTTTTACCAATTAAGGAGTCCATACATGGCACAGTCTAATTTAATTGCTATTGATTTAGCAAAAAATATTTTCCAAGTTGCGCAGTTTCAAGGCAGTAAACTTAAATCTAATAAACAAGCTAGCCGCAGAGCATTGCTTGAGTTATTAGTTAAAGCTAAACCATCCGTTGTTGCTATGGAAGCATGCGCAAGCGCTCAATATTTTGCACGCACTGCGCAATCTTTTGGTCATAAAGTTATGTTGCTTGACCCGTTATTTGTTAAAGCATTTAGACAAGGTCAAAAAACAGATGCAAACGATGCTATTGCGATAGCCATTGCTAGTAAAGTCCCTAATGTTCGCACCTGTAAAATTCTCTCTATCGAAGAGCAAGCATTGCAATCTCTTAGTAAGGTTCGGGCGCTAGCGGATAAACAAAAGATTCAATTATCAAACCAAATACGTGGGTTACTCCTTGAGTTTGGTATTGTCATTAACCAAAGTGAGGCCGCATTTAAAGCAGCCATACCCGATATTTTAGAAGATGCAGAAAACACGCTGCCATTAGAACTAAAGCATGCGCTTGCGCTGACTTACGCTCTTTATCAACAGCAGTGTGACAACAAAGTAGAGTTACAAAAACAAATCGAGCGTATTGTAAAACAAAATGATGGCTGTCAACGCTTAATGGCACTCGAAGGAGTCGGCCCAATCACTGCTATCGAGCTTTTGTCTTTTTTAGGTGACACAACACAGTTTAGCAATGGAAGGAGTGCTGCGGCGTGTGCAGGAGTGACACCGCTACAGCATTCGACAGGCGGTAAAGCAAAGATAGGCTGTATACCTAAAAGACGAGGTGGAGCATTAAGGCGAAATCTATTTTTAGGCGCTCGCTCGATAGTGAGTAAATTAAAAAACAGAGAGGCCTCGACTGAAAAAGAACGATGGATAAAAAGCCTGCTGATAAGAAAAGGGGTTAAGTGCGCGGCGATTGCATTAGCAAACAAAACAATGAGAACAGCTTATGCCTTACTTAAAAAAGGAACGAATTATGAGCCAACAGCACTGACAGCCTAAAGTAAAAGAATAAAAAATCAGTAAGCAGAAGAATTGAACAAGCCAAGATAGAGCATTAAGTGGTGAGACCTACCCTTGATAGCCTGAAAACCCGCTAGTGTACGAAGATACCGTGTAGCAGATAAGGCACAAGGGCGCGAAAACATCAAAGTGACCGAGGTAGCGCCTCATTAGAGTCCGTATATAAGTACGCAATCACATCAGCTTAATGTAAAAAAGGCTTGTGCAATCGGAGGAGTCCATATAAGCGGGTTTAGCCAAAAGCGATAATTCCTTGACTGTAATTCGACCTGTAAACGTGATCACTTTAGATCTAGGCCTATTTTAAAAACGCGACATAAAGTCGCTGCTACGTGCTTATACAATCTCTTAAACAAAAAAGCCGCTGTAAAAAACAGCGGCTTTTAAAAAATTCTCGTTAATTAAAAACTAGTGCTCTTCATTAACGATATTGAGATTGTACTTAGGTATTTCAACCACTAAGTCTTCATCTCTAATAACTGCTTGGCATCCTAAGCGAGATTCTGACTCTAAGCCCCATGCTTTATCTAGCATGTCGTCTTCGAGCTCATCGCTTTCATCTAGTGAGTCAAAGCCTTCGCGGATCACTAAATGGCATGTAGTACATGCACACGATTTTTCACATGCGTGTGGAATGCTAATGCCGTTTTTAAGGGCCACATCAAGGACTGTTTCGCCCGCAGGCGCTTCAAGTGCTGCACCGTCAGGACATAATTCCGGATGGGGAAGAAAAATAATTTGTGGCATTCTAACCTCTTTAAACGTTGTCTACTGACTGCCCTGTAAGGGCCTTTTTAATTGATGCATCCATTCTGCGCGAGGCAAAATCGCTGCTAGCGTTATCTACTTTTTCAATTGCGGCTTTAATATCACCTGGTTGCTGCGCGGTTTCGCGCACTTTAGCAAGCTCGCTTATTTCAGCTTTTAAATTAGCAAGTTGAATATCGTCGAGCAAGTCACCATCGCTAGCAAGTGACGCCTCTAGTGCTTCTATAACACGTAGCGCTTCTACTTGTTGCTCTTTAAGCATACGTGCTTGCATGTCATCTTTAGCGTTACTCATTGACTCTTTAAGCATGTTAGCTACTTGGTCATCAGATAAGCCAAATGATGGTTTAACTTGGATTTCAGCTTGCACACCCGTTGATTTTTCCATTGCTGATACACTTAACAAGCCATCGGCATCCACTTTAAAGGTAACACGAATATGTGCAGCACCTGCTGCCATAGCCGGTATGCCTTTTAAGCTAAATTTAGCCAGCGAGCGGCAATCGTCAACCAGTTCGCGTTCACCTTGTAGCACATGTAAAGACATTGCCGTTTGGCCGTCTTTAAAGGTAGTAAATTCTTGTGCACGAGCAACAGGAATAGTGGTATTACGCGGAATTATTTTTTCAACTAACCCACCCATCGTTTCAAGGCCAAGCGACAGTGGTAATACATCAAGTAATAGCATGTCAGAATCGGGCTTGTTACCTACTAATACATCAGCTTGTAATGCAGCACCTAGTGCAACAACACGATCCGGATCGATTGATGTTAGCGGCTCTTTTTCAAAAAAGCCTTCAACTTGGCTGCGAACCAGTGGCATGCGAGTTGAACCACCTACCATTACAACTTGCAGCACTTCTTCGTTTTCGATGCCAGCATCTTTTACTGCACGACGACACGAACGAAGTGTTTTTTTAACAAGTGGCATAGCCAGCTCGTCAAAGGTTTCGCGTGTCACTTCTACGGTGTGTTTTTGCTCGTCAAATTCAAGCACTACATTTACTTTTGCATACTGGCTTAGCGCTTCTTTACAGGCTTTTGCTTTATTAATAAATAAGCGAAGCACAGAAGGCGATAATGCCGAAATACCGGTTTGCTGCTTAAAGTAATCGACTAATAACGAATCGAAATCATCGCCACCTAAGCTTGAATCACCGCCAGTTGCCATTACTTCAAACACACCTTGGTGTAAGCGAAGTATAGAAATATCAAAGGTGCCGCCGCCTAAATCGTAAACAGCAATGATACCTTCTTGGCCCGAGTCTAACCCGTAAGCGACTGCCGCAGCGGTTGGCTCGTTTAATAAACGTAATACGTTAATGCCAGCAAGTTCGGCTGCATCTTTAGTGCTTTGGCGCTGTGCGTCATCAAAGTACGCAGGCACAGTAATTACTGCTCCTAAAATATCTTGATTACCAAAGCTTTGCTCTGCACGCGCTTTTAGAGCCGCTAAAATATGGCTAGAGGCTTTAACAGGGCTGATTTTTCCGGCATCGGTTTGAATGGCAAGTGAGCCGTTATCTTCACAAAACTGGTACGGTAATTGGCCGTAGCTTTGCTCTATTTCGGCTTGGGTTTTACCTAAAAAACGCTTAACCGAAATAAGGGTATTGGCTGGG
>Ga0208060_1000279_pt1 | contig 16048 bp, 10 predicted proteins | sample DeeseametaMP0901_FD_184200 | JGI IMG/M metagenome (GOLD analysis project Ga0208060, IMG submission 184200) | Marine microbial communities from the Deep Indian Ocean - MP0901 (SPAdes) | ecosystem: Environmental > Aquatic > Marine > Oceanic | place: East of Durban, South Africa, South Indian Ocean... | reverse complement strand
ATTTTACCCATCGCCGGCTGGCAGCGATTATCCCATAACACATCTTTACTGGATTGCCAATTTTATCCCAGCTGCAGCCAATACGGTGCTGTCGCCATTAAAGAAAATGGAATTATAAAAGGAATTCCCATGACAGCCGAACGTATTGTCCGCTGTAATCCATCTGCATTTTTTAATCAATTACATATCCGCGGTGGATTCCATGAACAGGATGGTCGTTTGATAGATCACCCTACGACTCATTTAAATGCTTCAACCAATAAATCACCCGTTGTAGCAGGACTTCTGTCTGCAATTCTTCCAGGTTCAGGGCGCATGTATGCCGGCAGGTGGTTTGATGGCTTTATGGGTTTCCTTATGGTTTATATAACAGCATCTTCAGCGATGGATGCATCCAAAAGTGATCATAGTTATCAAAAAAGTTTTTACTATTCCATGGCAGGAATTTTTTATACGGGTGAAATTTACGGTGCATACAGAACAGCTAAATTTTATCAGCGTCATTAGTTGATGGATGTAGAATTTAAAGTGTATTTTCGCCAGCTTAATTTATGCCACTGTAGCTCAGCTGGTAGAGCAACGCATTCGTAATGCGTAGGTCAGGAGTTCGACTCTCCTCAGTGGCTCTTATTTTTATTTTGTAATTCGTATTACAAGTGAAATATCAAAATATAATGGATCTTATTGAGCCAACTATATAGAAAAAACGTTAAGCTCATGGCCCAATTTTATAATTTCCATATTTTTGGGGCGTTGATATCTTATTTTGGAATTTATTTTGTTACTAAAAATTCGGACATAATAGAATTGTGAATAAAGCCCTCATCATTGGTTCCAACGGATTGGTTGGTTCTTATCTCGTTCAAGAATTATTGGATTCAGAAAAGTTTGAATCGGTGATTGTTTTAGTTAGAAAATCATTTTTTAATCCACATCCTAAATTAAAAGAAATCATTTTTGATTTTGAAAACAAAACTGCAATAGAATCACTTGAGCCGGTGAATCACATATTCTGCTGTTTGGGAACCACAATTAAAAAAGCCGGGTCAAAAGAGGCCTTCCGGTTTGTGGATTATGAATTACCACTTCGCTTTGCCCTATGGGCAGAAAAAACAAATGCGAATTCCTTTTCAGTCGTGACAGCCATGGGCGCAAATTCTAATTCATCCATTTTTTATAATAAGGTGAAAGGCAAAATTGAAGATGAATTGAAAAAAATGACAATTCCTATAATTCAAATCTTTCAACCCTCGCTTATTATGGGACCAAGATTGGAATTCCGACTAGGAGAGATACTCGGTAAGTTTTTTATGACATTAATTAATCCATTCATGATTGGACCTCTAAAAAAATATCGAGGGATTCATGCCAAAACCATCGCGCAAGGAATGACTTTTCATTTAGATAATAACAGACAAGGTGTATCCGTTTTTGAATCAGATAAAATTTATGGTTTAATCTAATTGAAAAGAAGTACTCTGCTGAACCAATGGGAGTGTAACTACTCCACTTCCAATAAATCTATTTCAAAAATCAATGTAGAATTGGGCGGAATAACACCCATATCCTGGTTGCCGTAACCCAATTCAGGTGGAATTGTTAGTTTACGTTTTTCTCCCGTTTTCATTCCCAATACACCTTGATCCCAGCCAGCAATAACCTGACCCGCTCCAAGCGTAAAACGAAAAGGCTCTCTTCCTGGATCAAGGGAAGAATCAAATACAGTTCCATTTTCCAAAGAACCGGTATAATTCACAGTTACAATACTATATTGTTCTGCAGTTGGCTCTTCACCTTCTATAAGTGTTTCTATAATAAGCCCATTTTCCATTGTAGCCCTTTCGTTTTGACAGCCTGATATAATCATAAGGCAGCCTACAAGTATTAAAAGTCGTTTTGTGTATATAAGCATTTTTTAAGCGTAATTTCCGCTGGAGTTTACAGCAGACAATGGCAAAAACAGAAAATATGTTTTCATCTAATCACCTTCCGCCACTGGCTGATCGGATTCGTCCGGTTACAATAAATGAATTCATTGGACAAAACCATTTGGTAGATAAAGACCGCATTATTGCTAAAACACTCCAACAGAAAAAACCATTTTCCATGATTTTTTGGGGACCGCCGGGATCTGGGAAAACAACATTGGCCCGAATTATTGCTAAATCGACTGAAGCTGTTTTTCATGAACTATCCGCTGTGTCCAGTGGAGTAAAGGATTTGCGGAATATAATTTCGAAAGGTGAAATGAATTTGGAAGTCGGTAAATCAACCATCCTTTTTATTGATGAAATTCATCGCTTCAGCAAATCCCAGCAGGATGCGCTACTCCACGCAGTTGAAGAAGGGATACTTACACTTATTGGTGCTACAACAGAAAATCCGTCATTTGAAGTTATTAGTCCCCTGCTATCTCGTTGTAGAACATTAACACTAAAACCCTTATCTGATGATCATTTGAAAACTGTATTAAACAGAGCATTTGAATTAGACATCATTCTTTCAAAAAACAAAGTTGCAATGGATAAAAAGGTTAAAGAACAACTTATTCATTCTGCTGGTGGAGATGCGCGAAAATTGCTCAATACATTGGAAGTGGCCATAAGTCTTATTAATGAAAATGGGGAAATAACGAATAATATCCTTCAGGAAGCTCTGCAAAGCAAAACACAACTTTATGATAAAACGGGTGATTACCATTATGACACCATCAGCGCATTTATTAAATCGGTTCGCGGCAGCGATCCCGATGCGGCAGTATATTGGTTAGCCGTCATGCTGGAAGGGGGCGAAAAACCCGAATTTGTTGCCCGGCGTCTCATAATCCTGGCATCAGAAGATATCGGCAATGCCGATCCCAGAGGCCTAACTATCGCCACATCCGGATTTCAAGCAGTCCATATGATTGGTATGCCTGAAGCGGCTCTTATTTTATCCCAAGTCACGACTTATCTCGCCAGTGCTCCAAAATCAAATTCTTCTTATTGGGCTATAAATAATGCCATGAAAAATGTGAGAGCACATGGAACACCCGGCGTTCCCTTGCATCTGCGAAACGCCCCCACCGGACTCATGAAAGAATTGGATTACGGCAAGGATTATAAATATCCCCATAGTCATCCGGACCACTTTATTGATGAAAACTATTTCCCGGAAAATATGCAGGAAACTTTTTACAAACCGACTCATTTAGGTTATGAAGAATTTATTTCTAAACGTTTACAAAAATGCTGGCCAAAGCGCTATAAAAAATAGTGAAATTGTTTTATCCTTTTTCAAGAATATTTTCACCTCTACTTCAGTCCTGGGCTTTCGGGGATGGTGGAATTATTATTATTTTTATTTTATTAATTATTCAGTTACCAGCTCAAGATAATCGCTTGCGATTGCAGCAAGCTGATTTGCTAGAAAACAAAAATATTAACGGAAAATCCACCCAATTTTTAACAGGAAATGTTGTTTTTAAAAAAGGACAAATGACCATTCGCTGTGATAACGCCCGATACATAGAACGAACAGGACAAGGTCTTTTAATCGGGCATGTGGTCATGGATAAGGAAGGCCAAAAACTAACAGCTGATTCCGTTCATTTTGACTCACCGAATGATAAATTCACCTGTTATAATAATGTTCACATTTGGGATGAAGATTATGATCTTACAGCTGATACGGTAATCTATTATTCAGAACTGGACAGCGGAATTGCCAATGGAAATTCTAAAATGATTCAAGAAAGTCAAATTATAACCGCCCATCATTTGCGCTATGTTAAACACGAAAGAAAAAATGCTGTTTCATATACAGCTGAACAGGATGTAACCATCGTTGAAAGTGCCCGTGTAGCCACGTGCGGTTTAGCTATTTATGATGTAGAAAATGACAAAACGTGGTTGCGCATCAATCCAAAGTTGGAAGAAGAAGGCCGTGTTTTAGAGGGCAGTGAAATCCAAATGAATTATGCGGAAAATGTTCTCGATTATGTATATATCCCCGCCAAAGCACATATTATAAATAAAACATCTGGTTATCGTGAAATTGAATTGAACGAACTCGATTCAACCATCATGAAACGGTTATATGTTTCCTTTGATGACGATATGACCGGCTCTGCTTTAAAAGGATATTTTGTGGATGGTAGTTTGGATTCGGTACGCTTGGAAGGTATGGCTACAACGCTTTACCATATTTTTAAAGATTCAGTTTATCAAGGTAATAATTTTGCATCGGGAGACACAATAGTCATGTCCCTTACATCTGTAGACAGCGCGGAAATCCAATTGGATTATATTCATATTTCAGGAGGATCCCGCGGTGTATTTACGCCGGATACTTCTAATAAAGAAATGGAAGCACCAATCACATATACATCCCATGAAATTTTTTACAATATGCAAACGGAAAAAACAGATTTAACAGGCGATGCAAATATCAAGTATACTGATGTCGAGCTAACATCCGGATACATCAATGTGGATTGGAATGATAATTTGCTCAAGGCTTTTCCCGCCCCGCCGGCAGATTCGACAGTGGGATTTAAAAAACCGACTATTGTTGAACGGGGCCGTGATCCCATGGTGGGTGATACACTTGTTTATAATTTGAAATCACGCAAAGGTCGCGTCAAACAGGGACGTTCCAAAGCAGATGATGGTTATTATTCAGGCGTTGAAATTCGCAATAATGATAACAAGGTATATTATATCGAAAACAGTTCTTATACCACCTGTGACTTGGAAACTCCCCATTTTCATTTTGAAAGTAAAAACATGAAAATTATCAATAATGATAAAGTTATTGCTCGCCCGATCGTGCTCTATATTAGTCGAATTCCCATTATTGCTTTTCCTTTCGGTATTTTTCCCCATAAGAGCGGTGGTCGCCATTCCGGTTGGATTATGCCCGGTTATGGTGAAAATAGCGTTCGCGGTCAATACATTAATAATTTTGGATATTTCTGGGCTCCCAGTAAATACTGGGGTACAAAATTCACCATGAGTTTTGGCGATCGCCAGGGCTTTGTTTTCAATTTGAATAACCATTATAAATTAAGGTATAAATTTAATGGCTCACTTAATCTGCAGAGTCGGCAGTTTTTATCGGCTACGGATAATATTACCGATATCGGCACTGACCGCAGAACAAGCTATCAAGTCCGTTGGCAGCACACTCAAAAATTACGTTATAATCAAAATTTTAACGTGAATGCCAATTATTCCAGTAGCGGCGAATTCAGTCGAAAATATACGTCGAATCCTCAAACGCGAATGGGCCGGCAGCAAACAATTTCCAATGCAACATACTCCAAGAGTTGGCCATCTATTCAGGCATCCATGAGTATGAATTTATCTTCCACAACAAACTTGATGGCGGACGATCGCATTGACTCCTCATCTGTTTTTTACACAAAACCAACCCATGACGGTCAGCAAACAAATATTACCACATCGACATTGCCTTCCATGAGCTTTAATCTTGGCCAACGCAACTTTTTTCCAAACAAGGGCGGGGATCAACACTGGTTTAATAATATAACATGGCGATATAATACATCTTTGGTGAGCAAAGAACGTTTGTACTACGAATCTGAAGAAATGATTATTAATGATTCTACGAGTTTATACAACTGGAATGATGAGGCACAAAACTTCAGTGATAATGTTATGCGTCATTCGCTATCTATCAATGCTCCAACAAAAATATTTCGCTATATAACGTTTAATCCGAATGCCAGTTTTAAATCAGACTGGGTAAACAGAACTTTTTCCGGACGATTAGATAGTGCAACCAATACAATTCAATCTAGAGAAGTTCCTGGATTTTCTACGCGAACCACAGGTAGTTTTGGCGCTTCTATTAATACACAGATTTATGGTTTATTTCCATTCAATATTGGAAAGTCAATCGCAATTCGCCATGTTGTTTCCCCGTCCATTGGTTATTCATTCAGACCGGATTTTTCGCAACCTGTTTTTGGCTCTAACTTGGGTTATTTCGAAACAATATTGGATACATCCGGGAATTCACTTTACCATGATCGTTTCATGGGCACCATGGCTGGAGGTACACCACGGAATGAATCTCAATCAATGAATTTTAGTGTGAATAATAATTTTCAAGCTAAAATTAAAGAAGGTGAAAAAGATAAAATTATTAACCTTTTTTCTTGGCGAATGGGATCAAGTTATAATTTTGTTGGAGAAGAATTCAGATTGAATAATCTATCCTCTTCAATTCGATCCAAAATTGGACCATCGAATGTTGAATTGCGTATGACACATGATTTTTATGAATTTGATCAAGATTTAAAAAAGCGCGTAAATAATATTAGACGAAATGAAAATGGTATCCCATTACCCCGATTAACACGAATGAGTTTATCAACAGGGTTTCAGCTTTCCGGTCAGCGAATGGGTATAAAAAGTGAATCTGCAGATACAACTGATCTTCAAGACAGCCTGGCAATTGTTTCACCATTAGGTAAAAACGGTATGGGCTCAAAAGGCAAACTTTGGAGTACACGTTTTAGCATTAACTATTCATTGCAGCAAAGTAATCCCACTTTAACTAAAGAAACATTCTGGCTCAATACAAATTCAACTATTAACATTACGCAAAAATGGCGCATTTCTTATTCTGCCCGTTTTGACCTTTTGGAAAATGAACTTATCAGCCACCGCTTTTCAATTAATCGTGACTTACATTGTTGGGAATTGTCATTAGACTGGACGCCGAGTGGATATGCAAATGGATTTTATCTGCGTATCAATGTAAAATCCCCCACCTTACGGGATCTTAAATTAGAAAATCGCGGTGGATTCAATCGGACAGTGCCTTTCTAATTCTATTTTCATTCTCTAAATAAATTATCGCAAATTCCACCATGGAAAAAATCCATTTTAAGTATTGTCCGGAGTGCCAAACAGAATATGAACCCCATATTGAGATTTGTACTGACTGTAACGTTTCTCTTGTGGATACACAACCTTTCGATGTTCCTTTACAAAATATAAACTGGATAAAAATTGCTCAATTTTCCGGGAAAGTGTATGGTGAAATGGCAGGTGAAATTTTATCAAAAAACAATATTCCTTACTTTTTGAAATCAGATTTTTTTGCTTCAGCATTTAGTATAACTCCAACAAATATTCCCGGAGCTATAGTTAAATTACTGGTCCCTGAAAATTATAAAGAACAAGCAAAAGACCTCATTATAAATTTAACAGAATAAATTATGGCATTTAGAACCATTAAGGGTACCCATGACATTCTTCCGGAAGATAGTGCGCACTGGCAGAAACTGGAGCGCATTATTCACGATACTGCAGCCCGGTTCGGTTATAGCGAAATCCGTACACCTATTTTTGAAGATACGAGTTTATTCTCCAGAAGTGTTGGCGAAGATACGGATATTGTTTCCAAAGAAATGTACACATGGGAAGATCGTTCCGGCGGATCCTTAACCTTACGCCCAGAGCTAACTGCCCCCGTTGTTCGAGCATATATTCAGCACAACTTGGGCAGTAAATCCCCTTTACAGAGATTGTATTATATGGGTCCATTATTCCGCAGAGAGCGCCCGCAAAAAGGCCGACAACGGCAATTTCATCAATTCGGTATCGAAGCCTTTGGGTCAGAATTCCCGGAACAAGATGCAGAAATTATTGCGATTGGTCATACTATTTTTTCAGAATTGGGATTAAAAGATATTTCTTTAAAATTAAACAGCTTGGGTTCAGGAGAATGCCGAAGTCAGTACACACATGCGTTGAAAAATTATTTAAGTCCACTCAAGGATCAACTGTCATCCACCAGCCAGCAACGATTAGAAACCAATCCTTTAAGAATTCTGGACACTAAAAACCCTGACGAACAAAATCTCATTGCAGATGCACCCACAATTGCTGATTATTGGACTGCAGATGATAAAATACATTTTAGTACTGTTCAACAATTATTGAACGAATTAAATATTCCATTTGAAATTGATTATCAAATGGTTCGCGGTTTGGATTATTATACCCGTACAACATTTGAATTTATTTCCGGCAACCTGGGAGCACAGGATGCCATTTGCGGCGGCGGACGCTACGATGGTCTTGTTGAAACATTGGGCGGAAAACCCACTCCTGCCATTGGTTTTGCGGCGGGAATGGAACGCATTCTAATGTCCATGGACTTTGATAATAATAACACGGAACACAATACAGTCTATTTGATTAACCTTGTTGAATCTGCAAGTGGACAGGCGTTAAGTATGGCAAATGAATTACGTGAATTAGGTTATAATGTTATTACGGATACATTGCGGCGCAGTTTAAAGGCTCAATTGCGAGATGCAAATAGGATTGGTGCACTTAAAGCTGTCATAATTGGCGAGGAAGAATTAAAAAATAAAACTGTTCAAATAAAGGATCTTTCCTCCGGTGAACAAAATGAAATAGCCATAAATGAGCTTGTTAAACATTTCACTATTTGACTTTTCTAAAATTTTATCTACATTATAATACGCGCATGAACGAAAGGTAAAACACAAAAAATATGAGTAAACCACTAATTATAGTTGAATCGCCGGCCAAAGCCCGAACGATTGAAAAATACCTAAGCAATGAATATGAAGTTTTTGCATGTGTAGGTCATATAAAAGATCTGCCCCGCAAAGATTTAGCTGTGGATGTTGATAACGAATTCGCAGCCACATTTGTTGTTATGGAAGGGAAGGAAGATATTGTCAAGGCAATCAAAAAGAAGTCGGCGAAAGCACCCGAAGTCATTCTGGCGACTGACCCTGATCGCGAAGGAGAGGCCATCGCTGCTCACATTGTTGAAGAAGTGACGAACAAAAATATCTCTAGAGTACAATTTACAGAAATTACCAAAGAAGGTATCATCGAAGGTATGCAACAACGCCATGAAGTGGATATGGATCTTGTAAATGCCCAATATACTCGCAGGGTGATTGACCGCCTTGTAGGTTACAAACTTTCTGGTTTATTATGGAGAACATTGAAAAAAACCATGAGTTTTGTAAAAGGATCTCTTTCAGCTGGCCGAGTACAATCTGCCGCATTAAAAATGATTGTCGATCGGGAACGGCTTCGGGCTATTTTCAAATCAGCTACTTATTTTGACTTAAAAGCTGAATTAGAAAATGATGCACTTGAAGGATTTAATGCTGATCTGATTTCGATAGATGGGAAACGATTAGCCACTGGGAAAGATTTCGACAGCAATACAGGAGAATTGAAAAAAGAAGGTGTCTTGCTGATATCATCTGCCCAAGCCAATGCGCTGGTTCAGGAATTACAAAATGGTCCTTGGGTAGTAAGCAGTATTGAAGAAAAACCGCAAATATCAAATCCGTATGCCCCTTTTACAACCAGTACTCTGCAGCAGGAGGCATCACGGAAAATACGTTTTTCTGCCAAAAAAACCATGCGTATGGCCCAACGTTTATATGAAGCTGGTTTTATAACCTATATGCGTACAGACTCCATCCAGTTATCCCAAGAAGCGCTAAAGGGCGCCAGAAATGTTATTAAAAAACTCTATGGTGATAAATATTTACCTGAAAAGCCGGTCATGTACAAAAGCAAGGTCAAAAATGCTCAGGAGGCACATGAAGCGATCCGTCCTGCTGGAGTTGAATTCGCTGATGTGCATACCGTAAGTGCAAAGGCGGGCGGCGATGAAGGAAGATTATATGAATTAATTTGGAAAAGAACGGTAGCCAGCCAAATGAAGCCGGCAAAATTGAAACGAACCATTGTCAATATTGAAAATAAAAATACGATATTTCGTGCTCGCGGCCGCGTTATTCTCTTTCCAGGCTATATGCGTGTTTATGTTGAAGGCAGCGATGACCCCGATGGTAAATTAGCCGATCGGGAACGATTCTTGCCCAAATTGGAGAAAGGACGGCGTTTGGGTTGTAAAAATCTATCATCGGAAAAACATATGACTAAACCACCGGCACGATTCACAGAAGCATCTGTCATAAAAGAAATGGAAAAACAAGGGATAGGACGGCCTTCAACCTGGGCCAGTATCATTGGGCGTATCCAGGAAAAAGATTACGTTCGAAATCAAAAGGAATCTCTAGTACCTACTTTCCTTGCTGTGGCCGTTACCCAATTATTGGAAAATCATTTTTCTTCACTTGTTGATTCACAATTCACATCTAATATGGAAGATGAATTAGATTCCATTTCCAGAGGAGATTCTAAACCTTTGCCTTTTATGAAACGTTTTTATTTTGGCAGCGATGACAATCCCGGACTTGCAAAAATGCTTGATGATGAAATTGATATCCGAAAAGCATGCACTGTATTAATCGCCAACGGTGGTATGGAAAAAATTGTAATCAGAGTTGGAAATTATGGTCCGTATTTAGAACAAGGTGAAAAACGTCGAAATATTCCTGCAGATTTTTACCTAGGTGATCTTTCTGTTGAAAAAGCGATGGAAATTTTGGCAAAAGATGTTTCTCAAACAGAACTTATTGGAGTCGATAATGATTCCGGACAATCCATTTATTTAAAAGAAGGCCCCTATGGCCCGTATGTTCAATTGGGCGATTCTAAAACACGAAAATCTCTACCCAGAGGGACAGAAAAAGAAAATGTAGATCTAGAATTAGCAACAAAATTACTGTCCATGCCGAGACTTTTGGGAACACACCCCGAAACAGGCGATGAAATTCGAGCTGATTTTGGCAGATATGGCCCCTATCTTAAAGTCGGAGACAAAAATGTTAAGTTAACTCATCCCCATGACCCACTTGAGGTTACATTGGAAACTGCAATTGATGTTATAAAAAACCGTAATAAACCCAACGGTGAATTAAAAAGCCTTGGGAAACATCCGGAAACAGGCGAAACAATCGCTTTGAAAGATGGCCGTTATGGTCCATATGTTTCAGATGGAAAATGCAATGCTGCCTTACCCAAGGATATTTCTCCAGATGATATTGATCTTGCAACAGCTGTGAGCTTAATTAATGATCGACGGGCAAAAGGTCCTGTAAAACGCAGACGGCGGAAAAAGAAATGAAGAACGTCTTAATCATTTTTTCAATATCTGTTCTTTTTGCTACTCAATCAAATGAAGAGTTAATCTCGGATATTGAGCAAAGCCTCATGGCACCCTGCTGCTGGAGCGGCACAGTTGATGATCATGGTCATTCTCAATCAGAAGCCGAAATAAAATCAATGGTTGAAGCAGGGCAATCTCGACAACAGGTTTTGGACCACTTTGTAAAAACATACGGCGAAAGAATTCTCGCAATTCCTGTCGCCCAGGGTTTTAATATTATGGTATGGATTGCTCCAGCATTAATCGCCATTGCAGCATTTACAGTTTTGGGTTTATATATTCGATCACCTAAAATTAATAATGATAAACCTGCAGATAAGTCTACTACGGACTCTTCAATTCTGTTTAATGAACAAATTGAAAAAGAATTGAAGGAAATGGACGCATGACAGATAAAAACAACTCAATCGAAAAAATCGTTTCATTGTGCAAGCGAAGGGGGTTCATTTTCCAAAGTTCCGAAATCTATGGTGGCTTTGGTGCTGTATATGATTACGGCCCACTTGGTATTGAATTAAAAAATAATATTTCACAACTATGGTGGAAAGCAATGACGCAACACCATGAAAACATTGTCGGATTAGATAGTGGGATTCTCATGCATCCGAAAATTTGGGAAGCGTCCGGTCATATTGCGGAATTCCATGATCCACTGGTGGACTGCAAACAATGCAAAGCTCGCTTTCGTGCAGATGAATTCACCGAGGATGATCCAGATAGTATAGATTGGTCTACCATTCAATGCCCGAAATGCGGAACTACTGGAAAAATGACAGACCCCCGGCAATTTAATCTAATGTTCAAAACACAGATTGGCCCTGTGGAAGATGAAGGATCCATCGCATATTTGCGTCCGGAAACTGCTCAAGGTATTTATGTGAATTATTTATTGGTTCAGGGATCCCAACGTTTAAAAGTACCCTTCGGTATTGCCCAAATTGGTAAAGCATTTCGAAATGAGATTGTGGCACGGAATTTTATTTTCCGGACACGTGAATTTGAACAAATGGAAATGCAGTATTTTGTAAAACCCGGAACGGATGATAAAGAAATGAAATCCTGGAAAGAAGAACGTTTTCTTTTTTACACAGACGGTTTGGGAATCAATAAAGATAAAATTCGCTTTCACCAACATGGTGATGGTGAATTAGCCCATTATGCCAAGGAAGCTTGGGATATTGAATATGAATTCCCGTTTGGCTGGTCAGAAATCGAGGGAATTCATAATAGAACTGATTTTGATCTTAAGCGTCATCAGGAATTCTCGGGGAAAAATATGCAGTATTCTGATCAAGTGGCCAATGAAAAATATTTCCCTTATATTATCGAAACGTCCGCCGGGCTCAACCGTATGTTGCTTACCGTGTTGGCAGATGCCTACTGGGATGATACAGATAATAATCGCACTGTTTTGAAACTCCACCCCAGTTTGGCTCCCATAAAAGCTGTGATTTGTCCGTTAACAAAAAAAGATGGTTTGCCAGAATTAGCACGAAAAATAACGGATAATCTAAAAAAGCATTTTAAAGTGATATACGACCAGCAGGGCTCCATCGGTAAACGCTACTATCGGCAAGATGAAGCAGGTACACCCTTTGGTATTACCGTTGACCACCAGTCTCTCGAGGATAACACGGTTACACTTCGCCATAGGGATACGCAAAAACAAGATCGTGTAAATATGGATGCACTCCTCGAGAAGATAAACGATAATATCTTAAATTATTCTTAAATAACCCATTTTACATCAACACAAAAAAAAATAGTATATTTAACTAAAAAGCTATAGTTTCCCGGGAATTTACCTGCAAGGGTAGACTAATTACATATATGATTTTTCATATACTAAACAATAAACCAAGGAGAAAATGATGAAAAAACTCATTATTATGCTAACTCTTGGGATGTTTTCCGGCCTCATGGCCCAGGGATCCATCGTCGGTTCGGTAACGGACGCGGATGGAAATGCTTTACCTGGTGCTAATGTAGCTGTTGAAGGAACATCCTTGGGAGCAGCAACCGATGGAAATGGTTCGTATTCGATTTCTGGCGTTCCTGCCGAGTCCTATACATTAACTGCTTCATTCATTGGTTATGAATCATCAAGTCAAAGTGTTACTGTAGGTGCTGGAGCAAGTCAAGTTGACTTCTCTCTTGCGACAAGCGCATTAGCTGGTGCTGATGTTTTTGTTACAGGAACTCGAGCCGCTGCTAGAACAGCCATGAAATCACCTACCCCAATTGATGGGTTTGATGACTTAACATTGCGTCGCCAAGGGAATGGTGATTTAACAGAAACACTCAAAAACCTAGTACCATCATTCAACGCAACACCGCTAACAGGTGACGGCGCTGCATTCGTACGGCCAACGTCCATGCGTGGTCTTCCACCGGATAATATTCTGGTCATGACGAATTCAAAACGTCGCCATCGTTCAGCCTTAATCTCACATTTTGGTGCAGCCATGAACGTGGGTGCCCAAGCTGTAGATGTGGGCATGATACCAAGTATTGCAATTAAAAAACTTGAAGTACTGCGCGATGGTGCAGCTGCTCAATATGGTTCAGACGCCATTGCTGGTGTTATGAATTTTATATTGAAAGATAATTCTTCAGGTTATCAAGTTCACGTAACCGGTGGTCAATGGATGGAAGCTCCAAATGGTCGCGGTGGTGAAACAGATGTAACGATTGCAGCCAATGTTGGCCTACCCCTTACAGAAAACGGTTTTGTCAACCTTAGTTTTGAATATGCTGACAGACCAGAACTTTCTAGAGGTAACCAACATGCATCTGCTGCTGATGGTTACAAAGGCTGGGATGCAAATGACGCAGGTCAAGATGTTGATGAGTGGCAAACAGCCATGAACTGGGGTCGTCCCATAGGCAGTGGATTTAAATCCGTTTGGAATGCCGGTTTAAAAATTAGCGATAATGTCTCGGCTTATTCTTTTGGTAACTATGCTGATACATTTGGAGAATACAGTTTCTTCTTACGTGCTCCCGGTAAATCCGGCGCATTAACAGCTGTTCCACTAAATCCTGCAGACCCTTCAGAAGGTAATTTTTCCTGGGGAGATACGTATCCCTTGGGATTTACACCTCGTCTTGAAGGTCACGGAAACGATTTTAGTTCAGTCGTTGGTATTAAAGGTGATGATCTTTTTGGATTAGGTTATGACTTTAGCGCTAGCTATGGAAAAAACCGCATTCGTTATTATCTAAAAAATACTCTGAACTTATCATGGGGTCCATATTCACCTCATAATTTCGATATTGGTGATTTAGAACAAGCAGAAACAAACCTTAATGCTGACTTCACATATGCCATGGGCGATGCTATTAATTTGGCATTTGGTGCAGAATGGCGTGAAGAATCTTACACCATGTTTGCAGGCCAAAAAGAATCTTGGATGCCTGGTCCTTGGGCAAATGTAGCCTTGTTGAATGACCCTGAAATACCAGGCGACTCAACTGTGTATACTGCTCCTGGATTAGCCGCCAATGGTATGCCGGGGACAAGCCCTGCTGCTGCCGGCGTTTTCGATCGTCAGAATACAGCCTTTTATGCTGATGTTGAATATGCTATGGGCGATGCCTTGCTTCTGCAAATTGCAGTCCGTTCTGAAGATTTTTCAGACTTTGGCGCAACTAGTAATTACAAATTTGCCGGACGTTACTCGTTAGGTGATTTGGCTACACTGCGAGGTGGTATTTCCACTGGTTTTAGAGCTCCAACGCCTGGCCAATCGAATTATACTGGTATTGTTACATCATTTGATGGTCCGACTGGAATGCAGGTACAAGAAGGTACCGTGCGTCCGACTGATGCACTTGCTATAGCATTGGGTGGAGCACCATTAGTACCCGAAGAAGCAACCAATACTAGTTTTGGCTTCACTACAAGCCCAATAGACAACCTGAACTTGACATTTGATCTGTATACAATCAATATTGAAAACAAAATCATTAAATCTCGTTCACTTGCTGTTGAAAATAATCCGGAGTTTAAAAAGTTAGCATTTTATACCAATGCGTTGGATACTGAAACATCCGGTTATGATCTGGTATTAACATACAGAATGGGTAATACCAATCTTGGTCTTGCAATGAATCATAATGAAACAAAAGTTGTTGATCAACGTCAGATCAATGGAGAAGATCCTATATCTGCTGGTCTCATTGATAATATCGAAAACAACCTGCCAAAGGATCGTATCACTGCAACAGTGACTCAAGACTTTGGAGATGCATTGTCTCTTATGGTTCGCCTGAATAACTACAGTGAAACAATTGACGAACGTAGTGCTCAAGATGTCATTAAAGCCATTACATTCATTGATGTTGAATTGAGTTATGCTGTAAGTAATAACCTTAATGTAGTCTTTGGTGCTAATAATGTGACCAATGCATATCCAAATGAGATTGACACACGTGCATCTCAAGGTATGCCTTACCCACGTCGTTCACCGCTCGGCTATCACGGTGGTATGACTTACCTTAGATTAATGTACGACTTCTAAAATTGCTGAAGCAATTATAGTTAAAAAGGCGGTGAGAAAACTCACCGCCTTTTTTTATTCCTCAATGTTTATTTAACATTTAATTTCACACTATGAATAAACCAGATAAAGCAATGATCGGTATCGTTGGCGGAATGGGACCCTATGCTGGAGTTGACCTTGTACAAAAAATATTTGATCTAACCAAGGCTGACACAGATCAAGATCATTTATCTGTCTCAATGCTGTCAGTACCAAAATCAATTCCCGACCGTACCGAATTTCTGTTAAGCAAATCCGAGATTAATCCAGCTTTAGCTATAGCAGATATTATTTGTTCTTTATATAAACAAGGTGCAACTATCATTGGTATGCCCTGCAATACAGCTCATGCAGAACCCATATTCAACGAAATAGTGAATAAAATACCAACAGAAGTACAACTGGTCCACATG
>Ga0208060_1000276_pt1 | contig 16167 bp, 10 predicted proteins | sample DeeseametaMP0901_FD_184200 | JGI IMG/M metagenome (GOLD analysis project Ga0208060, IMG submission 184200) | Marine microbial communities from the Deep Indian Ocean - MP0901 (SPAdes) | ecosystem: Environmental > Aquatic > Marine > Oceanic | place: East of Durban, South Africa, South Indian Ocean... | reverse complement strand
GGATTCAATCGGCCCCGCCTCAAGCGCGGATTGGTAATCGGAGGAGCTGGCAGCCGGCGCAAGGAACAGGTCGCCGTTGGTGGATTGGAAGACAATGGCCGTCACGGTCGCCTGGGAACCGTCGGCGTAGGTCAGCGTCGCGGCATAGGAGGCAATGGCGTCAAAGTTCTGGCTGTTGCCATCGTCGATGCGGAAGGTGTCAGACCCGTTTTCCCCACTGTTATCAGTAGAGTATGTGCCGCGTGCCGTATTTCCATACCCCCGCGCCCCCGGAGAGAAGGATTTGACGTTGTTGTAAAGCGGGCTGTTGGCACCCCCAAAGGTTTCCCCCTCCAGCGAGCGTGCGTTTTCGCTGATCTGGTTTCCCTCGGTCGTATCGATACGACCGACATTCCCAAGGTAGAAAACGTTAAATCTGGTTGCCATTGTTACAGCCCTCAACATCTTTGAACCGGTGGCAGGCCTGTGGCCCGCGTCCTGTGTATTGTTGTGGGTACGGGGACAATGTGGCGTCACTTTGACCGGAAACAAAAACAATGTGGCCATGTTTCTATGCTTTTGATCGAAACAATACACAGTCTGGTAAGGATAGACGCCAAGCGCACAGCGCGGAAACGCGGGGGCAGGGCCTATGCGCCGCGATGTGATCAAATGGTTTAAAAAGCCGGGTATTTAGAGGTGTGACCGAAGTGCACGGTAAAAGCGGCGTGAACTTGCAGCGGTCATAGGGGGGGCTTGCTGAAGGTCGACCGCAGATGTTTTGCGCTAACAGGCTGAAAATAATCGAGTTTATCTGCCTCTCCCCCCTCGGGGCTGACCTCTTGCTCGGTTTAAACCCATCGGGCCACAGGGCGCCCCTGACCCTGTACCGCGCGGCCATGGAGACTCCGCGCCGCAATTCCGCCGCACGAATGCCGCCGCAGCGCCTCAAGCCTCTGTCGAAGGTGAATACACCCCAGCATCCCCGCCGGGTTCATCAACCAAAGGAGCTTTCCGTGCCACATCATGCCCCCCCTGAGCCCAAGACCGGCCTTTGGCGCATTACTGGTGCCGCGATGGCCGCGATGTTCTGCTTGTTTGCGCTGCTTGGGGGATGGGCCGCGACAACACAGATTTCGGGGGCGGTGATCGCGACGGGGCAGATCGATGTGGCGGGCAAGCCCAAGGTAATCCAGACGGTGGATGGCGGCGTATTGGCAGAGTTGCCGGTCAAGAACGGGGATATCGTCAAGGCGGGGCAGGTCTTGGCGCGATTTGATGCCACGATCTTGCAGATTGACCTGCGCATGGCGCGCGCCCGTCTGGCCGAGGCAGCGGGCCTGCGCGCCCGTCTGGAGGCAGAGCGTGACGAAAGCCCCGCCCCCCGTTTCGATGCCATTGATCTGCCACCGAAAATCGGCGCGCTGGATATGACGCAAGCGCAGGCAGGGCAGGCCGCGATATTCGAGGCGCGGGCCCAGATGCGCGCGGGGATGCGCGCCCGCATGGCCAGTGATCTTGCCGATGTCGAAACCCAGGCCACGGGCCTTAACGGTCAAATCTCTGCGCTGGAACAACAACTTGCCATCCTCACGACAGAGCTGCGCAGCCTCACGCGCTTGGTTGAAAAGGGGCTGGCCCCGCAGGTCCGTTTGTCGCAGCTTCAGTCCACGCGGGCCGGTTTGCGCGGTGACCTTGCCGCGCGGCGGGCGGATTTGGCGCGGTTGATCCACCAACGTTGGACGCTCAAGCTGGAACGCCTGCAAGCCGATCGCCGGTTTCAGGAACAGGTCGCGCTGCAACTGCGCGAGGTCACCGCCGAAGTTCAGGAACTGACCCTGTCGATCCTCACCCGCCAAGCGCAGCTTGACCGTATTGCCCTTCGGGCCCCCGTCGACGGGATGGTGCATGAACTGCGTGCCACGACCGTTGGCGCGGTTGTCGGGGCGGGTGCGACCTTGATGGATATCGTGCCGCAGCAGTCAAAGTTCGAATTCGAGGTGCAGGTCGATCCGCGCTCGATCAATCTGGTACGCTATGATCAGCCCGCCACCCTCGTGCTCACCGCCTTTGACCCGCATACGACCCCGCAACTGACCGGCAGCGTTTACAGCATCTCTCCGCAAGTGGTGGTGGACCCGCGCAATGGCGACAGCTTTTATCGGGTCATTCTGGATATCCCCCGTACCGAGCTGGACCGTCTGCCAGCCTCCGTCCGTTTGGTCCCCGGCATGCCGATCGAGGCGTTTTTGAAGACCAAAGACAGGACCGTGTTGAGTTATCTGGCAGAGCCTATCAGCAGCCAGCTGCGCCGGGGGTTCCGCGGCTCCTGAGACCTCGACGTTAGCGAAATCTTTACCATCTTCCCGTCTTAAGAGGGGATGAACACACCGTCCGCCCCACCCGGCATCACTGTCGTGATCCCCCATCTCAACCAACACAACGCCCTTGCGCGTTGCCTTGCCGCGCTGGACGCCGGAACGAGGAAGCCGGTCGAGGTGATCGTCGTCGACAATGGCTCCGCCCGGTCACCGCAAGGAGTTGTTAACGATTACCCATGGGTATCCCTGATCCACCAGCCGATCCCCGGCCCCGGCCCCGCACGCAACCTTGGCGCGGCGCAGGCACGGGGCGATGTGCTTGCCTTTCTGGACGCCGATTGCCTGCCCGACGCGCATTGGCTGGCGCATATTGCCGCGCATATGGCGCGCGATCCCCATACGATCCTTGGCGGTGATGTCCGTATCGAACGTAAAGGGCGCAGGCTGGACCCCGCGACCGCATATCAAGCGATTTTTGCTTATCGGATGGACCGCTACATCGCGCAGCAGGGGTTCACGGGGACGGGCAATCTGATCGTGCATCGCAAGGTGTTCGACGCGGTCGGCCCGTTCAAGGGCCTCCACCATGCCGAGGACCGCGACTGGGGCCAGCGCGCCACCTTTGCCGGATATCGCATAGGCTTCGCCGCCGATCTGGTTGTCTATCACCCGCCGCATACGGCGACGGGCCTGCGGCTGAAATGGGACAGGCAACTTGCCCATGACTGGACGCGCTGTACCGGCCTTGGCGGCCGGATCCGGTGGGCGATAAAGGCGCTGCTGCTCGTTCCGTCACCGCTCTGCGCTGTGGCAGAGGTTGTGAGCAGCCCCCGCATCAAGGGCGCGCGCAACCGTCTGATGGCGTTGATCGGGCTGACGTCTATCCGGCTTTACCGCGCGCGACGGATGTTGTCGCTGCTGCGGGGCCATGACCCCGAACGGCTTTTGCACCGGTGGAATCGCATTGACCTGCCCTGACATCAGATGCGCGACAGGGGGTGGCCCGTGATCCGGTCGTTTGGCTTTCTGCTGTCCGGCAACGCCTGCGCCGCCGCGATCTTGCTGCTGCGCACGGTGGTGGTGTCGCGTCTGATCAGCCTCGAAGATTTCGGGATCGGCACAAGCCTCGTGCTCGCGCTTGCTATGATAGAGATGCTGACCGCACTTGGCTTTCAACAACAGATCGTCAATGCGCCCAAGGGGGATGACGCAGATTTCCATAGCGCGCTGCATGGTGTGGCGCTGATACGTGGCATGATAGGGGCGGCGGCGCTGTTCCTTCTCGCGCCGCTTCTGGCCCGCTCCTTTGGGGGGGAGCAGCTGACATGGGCGTTTCACCTGATCTCTGTAGTGCCGCTGTTACAGGGGGCGATGCATCTGGACGTCTATCGCCAGACCCGTCACCACAAACATCGCGCCGCAATATGGATCGCGCTGCTGCCGCCGCTGGGGTCGTTGGCCGCGCTGCTGCCCCTATCGCGGATGTTCGATGACTTCCGCATCATGCTTTTTGCCGTGTTGGTGCATATGGCGCTGGGCACGCTCGTGTCCCATGCAGTTGCGAAACGCCCTTATCGACTGCGGTTTAATCGGACCATTATGGTCCAAAGCATGCGGTTCGGCTGGCCCCTCATGGCAAGCGGCGCGGTGATGTTTCTGGTGTTCAATGGCGAACGCGCCATCGTCGGGCGTCTTCTGGGGCTAGAGGCGCTGGCCCTGTTTTCCATGGCCGTATCGCTGACACTGACGCCGTCGCTGGTTCTGATGCGCAGCACGATGAGCCTGTTTCTACCCCGCCTGTCAGCCAGCACCGCGCGCCAGGAATTTCGGGCCCAGGCGATCACCACGATCCAAAGCCATATTGTGCTGGCTGCGGGAATGGTCATGGCAGTCAACCTGCTTGGGGGTTCCTTCGTGCATCATGTTTTGGGCGATAAATACCGCGCTGTGCTGCCCCTGCTGACGCTCTTGACGGCGGTTCAGGCGTTGCGGGTGGTCAAAGGCGGGTGTGCGATTGTCGCGCTGGGCGAAGGCTATCGCAAGACCGAGCTTTTGACGGACCTGTTGCGTATCACGTTCCTACCCCTCGCGGCATGGGGTGTGCTGCAAGGCGCAAGCCTGCCCCATGTGGTGCATATCGCAGGACTGGGCGAAGCCGCGGGGCTGATGATTGCGCTGCTCTGGATGCACCGCGTGCAACGGGTGCCGCTCAGGCCATTGGCCCCGCCGCTGATCTGTATGGTCGCGGTATTGGCGTGGGCGGTTTTCACGCAGGACCAGCCGACGGGATTTCGGGCCGCAGGCTTCGGTCTGTTGCTGGCCGGTCTGGCGATGGCGCTGCCTGACGTCCGCAGAATTATTTTCACAAAAGGAGCACCCGATGGGATGGAGTCCAAGGCGATACAGCACCGTTAAGAAGACTTTGACCGCACAAGTGACATGCCGCGGCCAAAGCAACGGCAGCCGTTCACCATGAAGAGACGCGCCAAGCCGCCTCGCCTGTCCGAGCTTGCCATCGGGCGGGACAACCACTTTAACCTCATTCGCTTTCTCGCGGCGGTGGCTGTGCTTGTCTCTCACGCGTGGCCGCTCGCGCTTGGGCGCGGCACGGTTGAGCCTTTGAAAACAGCGTTTGGCTATTCGCTGGGGGAGCTGGCGGTTTTCGTTTTCTTTGGCCTGTCCGGCTTTTTCATCGCGGGCAGCTACGACCGGCAGGGGTCTGCCTTGTCCTTTGTCACGGCGCGGGCCGCGCGTCTGCTGCCGGGGTTGGCCGTGTCGATCTTGATCGTGGCGCTGATCATGGGGCCGCTGGTCAGCCGGTTAGACGCGGGTACGTACCTGTCTCATCCCGATACGGTGCAGTTTATCGTGCAAAATATACTCTTGTTTAAACCGCAATATACCTTGCCGGGCGTGTTCACGACGAATCCCTATCCCACCGTAGAGGGGTCGATTTGGACGCTCGCGCATGAGGTCGCCTGCTATGCGCTTATCCTGTTCGTCGGCCTTGTCGGGGCCCTGTCCCGCCGGCGGGTGATGGCGGTGCTGTTGGCGCTATACCTGATTGCGTGGGTAGTCGCGCCGTATCTCGGCGATCTCATTCATCCGCGCCTACAGCAAACGCGGCTGCTGTCCTTGCCCTTTGTTTTCGGGGCCTCCTGCTGGATCTGGCGCGATTATATCCCCTTGCGGTGGCCCTTCGTCCTTGGGTTGATCGTCCTGACATGGGCCGTGCACGCTACGGTTTTCGCTTTTCCAATGCTTGCACTGGCTGTGACCTACACCAGCCTCTGGGCGGGGTATTGCAAGCTAGACCCCCTGCTGATGTTCAATAGGGTCGGAGATTATTCATACGGAATATATATTTACGCGATGCCGCTGCAGGGGCTGGTGGTTTGGGTGTGGGGGGACATGACGCCAGCGCTGAACATCGCGCTGGCCTTGCCGTTGACGTTGCTTTGCGCGGTATTGTCCTGGCACTGGATTGAAAGACCCGCGCTGACCTTCGTGCGAGAGGGTTTTCTGCGCGGGTCTTTGATCACGCGGAGGATAGCACCGCGCCGATAAAGCCGCTATCGCCCAATGTATTTCCCACAAGGTCGGTCCCATAGGGGGCCTGCGCGGGTGATATTTTGGGCAGATCGGACAGTGCGTCGGGGCGGTAGTCACCGCTGCCTGTGTTGCTGCCGGTGTGAGAGCGGTCGTCGACCCAAGGCGCGGCGATATGTGAAACCTCACCGATCGACGGCAGTTCCCCCAGCCACGAGGACGGGCCATAGCCGGGTTCATTACTTGACCCTGCGATTGCGACATTATGCGACCATCCAACCTTGTACCGCGCTGGCCAGTTGCCGGTAAGGGAGATTTCGCCGGAAAATACATCGCTTTTGATATTGATGCGGTGAAACAGATTGTTCCGGAAAGAGCCCGACTTCGCCACGTTCTCGGTGCCGTCCAGATACAGCAAATTCGCGCGTTCCCCCGCGATGGTATTGTTGTGCACAACGATGTTTTGGGCTGCATTTGTGTCGCTGTCAGCGTTCAATCGCAGCGCCGCATTTGTGGAGCTCCCCCAGCTTTCCACGATGTTCCCTACAAAAGCAAAGCCCCGCGCGCCGATCTCGGCGCTTACGGAAACGATTGCATTGGTCGCGCTGCCATTGCTGAATGTGTTCCACCCTAAAAACGTGCCGGTCATGGCAGGCCGGTTTCCAATCGGTGCCCGGAGGGTGAATTCGTCTAGCCCCGAACAGCCGAGCGCGTGATAGGTGATTGTTCCGGCACAGCTTTCGCAGCTGATCGCAGTGACCATGATTGCTTCGGTCGAAAAGGAATTGCCCTGGCGTGGATCTTCGTTGGGCACGACGGAGCAGTTGATTTGTACAAAGCGCCCCACCCGGTAAACCCAAGCGCCGTAGCTGCCGAATCCGTTGGCGTCCCAAAGACAGTTCTTTGTTATCAAAAGATTGCCTGCGGAGTCCGCACCACTGTCCAGAAACACCGTGTTCGCCCCGCCTTTCTGCAAAGTGACATCACAAATCTTGAGGTGCGTTGGTATGCCGTTGAACCGATTGACTCCACCGTCCGTTAAGATCGTGGTATCCCGTTTGGACGGGTCTTCAGCCCTGATACACAAGGGCAGCTGTGCCGAGCGACCGGCAGCCTTGAAAGGCGTTAGGATATGCGCCCCCTCTGCCAGTAAAATCGTTCCACCCCCTGCATCATCCACCCGCCCAAAATGCGCGGCATTGAACTCCTTGATCGCGTCGGCCGCGGCCGCGATTGTCGCAAATGGGGCGGCAATGGCATCTGCGCGCGCAGACGCAGCCTGACCCGTCGCATCGTCGCCCATGGTTCCATCGACTTGGGCATAACATGCCCCATACCCGCCGCTCGTGTCGTTCAGCATCCGAAGCGTCGTCAGGTTGGGGGACGGATATTCATCGGCGTCGGCACTGATGGAAAAGGCGTCCCCCACCCATGGGTAGATGGTGGCATCTACAGTCAATAAATCCCCCTGGGCCAAGCCTGATAGATCAACCGTCGCTGCATAATGCGGAACATGGAGCCCCGACGCGTCAAATCCAAGACTGCTTTGCGACGACACAAGCTGCGATGCTTCGTTGCCAAGCGTATCGCGGACGATGAACCGCACCGCCGCGACGGGTTGCCCCTGTTGGGCATATGCGTGGGCAACTGCCAGCCTTAGTATATGTGCATCATCTTCTACCCTCTCACGGTCATGGTTTAACCACATGGCAATAGGCCGGGGCGCTGGCCTTGTGCTGTGATTGATTGCACCGTTGATAGTATCGCCCGCGTAAACAAAGTCTGAACACGCGACGGTCTTGTCAGTAAAATTTGAATGATCCGGGTAGGGCTGCCTGACACGGCTGGTGAGTTGCACAACCGAAGCCCTGCTGACAGCCGTCGCCGCCGTATCAAAACCGCGCCGGTTCACGGTCACATTCCGCGCCTCGGAAGTGGTGGAAAACGACGGTATATCTCGGTGCTCGGCCCGCCAACCATCTGCAAGAATTTCCGTGACGGGCGAAATCTTTAGCGGCAGCGACCCCGCCATCGTTTGCCCCAGTTTCATGCCCAGCCCGAGTGTCATCTGCATAGTCCATACCTTGCGATCAGAATTCGTAGGCATCGATACATATCAACCTCGCTGAACCGTTGCATTCGCAGGGAAAGAGGCGGAGGGCGGGTTAATCTTCACGCAATATTAAATGTTCAGCCCAATGGTGGTGGCACCGCCGATTCTTCTTACGAAAGGACAGATATGATTTGGACGTGAACCATATATACGCGACGGACCAGCACCGCTCTCTCAAGCGCATACGGCTATATCATCAACAGCCGGTATCACGGGTTGTGCTCGTGTATTTCGGGCTCCTGCTGGTGCCCGTCGGCTTCAATTTAGGGTCGGTCTATATGACCGGGACCAAGGCGTTGTTAGCAGTGCTGATTATTCCGCTAAGTCTCCGCCTGTTTTGCGGCCACTTCGGGCGTGTTTTGTTGACAGACGTAATGTTCTTTATGCATTTTCTATGGGTTTCGCTGGCCTTAGCGGTCAACAACCCGGTGGAAGCGACACAGAATGCAGGCTCAATCGGGGTCGAGTTTCTAGGCGGGTATTTGATCGGGCGCGCCTTTATCCGAGACAGACACAGCTTTGCCGCAGTGGTTAAGATCCTCACAGGACTGATCGTGTTATGCTTCCCTCTGGCTTTGATAGAGTCGCAAAGCGGGACATCTGTTCTCATTGAATTGTGGAAGATGACGGGGCTTACGACCCCGGTGGATCTGGCGATTGATCGCCGCATGGGACTGGAGCGGGTGCAACTTTCGTTCGAGCATCCAATTCACTGGGGCTTGTTTTGTACAATCGCGACGTCTCTTTACTTTATCGGGCTGGCGGGACGGCACAGCTTGGGTCTGCGGTCCGTGGTTATGACGGTGATTTGCGCCAGTTGTTTCCTATCGCTGTCCAGCGGCGCGCTGCTGGCGGCAATCGTGCAGATAGGGCTGATATTCTGGAGTTTCCTATGTCGCAGGATCGGGCGACGATGGCTAATCCTCTCAACTTGTTTTGTTATTTTTTACGTCGTGATCGATTTGCTTTCCAATCGAACCCCGATCCAAGTTTTCATGAGCTATGCGACATTTTCTGCCGAAAGCGCCTACTGGCGGTCTGCTATTTTCCAATGGGGCATGACCAATGTCTGGAGCGCGCCTGTATTTGGACTTGGGCTAAACGATTGGCTCAGGCCGGTTTGGATGCACACCTCGAGTATCGATAATTTTTGGCTATTTATCGCGATGCGTTTCGGATTGCCGGCGTTTACTTTTTTGACAGTCGGCTATGGCTATGCGCTCTGGCGTGTCGGGCGCAAAGATTTCACCATGGATCGGACCCTAGCGGCGCTACGGCTAGGCTGGATACTCTGCTTTACCGGGCTCACCCTCACGCTGTCGACGGTGCACATTTGGGGCAGCATCTATGGTTTCGTATTCTTCATATTTGGCGCAGGACTGTGGATGGTGGATGCGAAGCCGCGATCCCCGCAGAATAAACGTACAATTTGAAATATTGATCCTTTTCAGATTTGCCAATTTTTCCACTTTGTAAAGGAAATCACCCTACCACAGAAGTCAGGCCGCAAGGGAATGCCGGCCATGACGACTGATTGCTTTGGGGGAAGTGCAACGTGCAGACGCACAATATCTATGCCGCCGCGTTGCGATCACAGCTTGGGGGGATTGTGCTGCTTTTTGTGGTCAGTGGGTTGATCAACATCCTGCTGCTCACAGGATCGATTTACATGATCCAGATATATGACCGCGTTTTGCCTAGCGGGTCAGCAATGATGAAAAGAACAACGTACCGGCAAGCGCACAGGAGCCCCTGCAACAACTGGGGCACCTTAGACGTCTGCTGTCTAGTCCCGCGTTCATAAGTGTCTGTGATATGCCGTTTGTGCCGATCTTTTTGTTGGCCCTATTCATCATTCACCCTTGGTTGGGGGCGATGGTTCTGGGCGGCGCGGCGTTGGCTTGTGTCGTGATGGCAACGGGCCGCTATTTGACGCGCAACACGATCAGTATCTCGGCAAATCAGGATCATACCCTCGCTGATATGTCCTATCACAGTCGCCGTCTGGCGGAGCCGCTGCGCGCCATGCGTATGCAAGATGATCTTGCCACATATTGGCGCGGGCTTCAGCGCAGCAGTCTGGCGTGGCACCAGCGCCTGCATGCCCCGCCGGATGCGCTGGCATCGTTCAGCAAATCGTTCCGCCTGATGTTGCAATCCTCAATCCTGACAGTCGGGGCCATATTGGTCATTCAGGGCCAAATCTCGGCGGGGATGATTATGGCCGCTTCGATCTTGGCGGGGCGCGTTCTGGCCCCTATCGACCAGATGATCAGCGGCTGGCAGGGGATTGCATCCGGTTGGTCCGCGCACCGCCATCTGCACCGCCATTTTTCTCAGAATATCCCGGCGCGCGAGGGGGTTGCATTGCCTGAACCAAAGGGCCGGATTTCTTTCACCGCCGTTTCCCTCGGGATCGAGGGGCGGGCGGAGAACGGGCTGAAGGATGTCTCTTTTGACCTGTCACCGGGGGATGGGCTGTGCGTGCTCGGCGGGCCAAATGCGGGCAAAAGCATATTGGCAAAAATGGCCGTTGGCGTTGCGGCTCCTACAACCGGTGAGGTTCGGTTTGATGCCGTTAATCTGGCCCGATGGCCTTCCGCGCAGATTGGCCCTGCGATCGGCTATTTGCCCGATACCATTGATCTTCTGCCCGCGACAATTTTCGACAATATTTCCAGATTTCGCCCCGATACCACGGATGCGAAGGTGATCGCCGCTGCAAAGCTGGCCCGTGTTCACCACGCCATTATGGCTCTTCCGGATGGGTATATGAGTGTTGTGCGCGGCGGTGGGGGATCCTCGTTAACCCAAGGGCAGATTCAGCAGATCGGGCTGGCGCGGGCGTTGGTCTGCAATCCGGCGCTGGTTGTGATGGATGATCCGCTGCGGTCGCTTTTCAGCTGTCCCGATGCTGAACAGATCGTGGCAGAGGTCGCACGCCATATGCGGGATCGGGGTAGCACGGTGGTGATCACGGCGCGCCAGCCCTGTGCAATTTCGGCGTTGAACAAAGTGCTAATATTGTCCGAGGGGCGGATAAGGCAGTTCGGCTTGACCCGTGATATCTTCGGGCGCGCTTTCCCTACGCGGGTGGCGGCGACGGTTCAGACGCTGCAGATCTTGGGCAATGGCACACCACGGGCAAGCGGGGGGTAACCTTATGGAATAGAAAAATGGTATAAAAAAGGGGCATTGCGCACGACCCAAGCCCCCCTTCTATCGCTTTCTTCAAATGTCGCCCTATTCGGACCAAGAAACACCGGTAAGATCGACAGCCTGCGTCGGGGCATTGCGCCAAAGGCCGGTCAGACCTGCCTTTGCAACGGACAGTGACGCCAGCTGGAACAGGAAACCATTGACGTGATCTTGGGCAATCATGGTCTGCGCCTCGCCCAGCAACGCGTTGCGTGCCTCCGGGTCGGTTGTCGTGTTCAGCTTGGTCATCAAAGCCTGAAAATCGGGGTTGTCATATTGGAAATAGTAATCAGGGTTGGCGTAGATGCCGATATCCATCGGTTCGGTATGACTTACGATTGTCATGCCGAAGTTCTTTCCCTTGAACACCGTCTCAAGCCATTGGGCCCATTCGACATTGTTGATCTTGGCGGTGATACCAACCTCGGCCAGCTGCGCGGCGATGATCTCTCCGCCGCGGCGGGCGTAGGAGGGGGGCGGCAGGTCCAGCGTGGTCTCGAACCCGTCGGCAAAGCCGGCTTCGGCCAGCAACGCCTTGGATTTTTCGATGTCATGCAGGCTCAGCGCGGTTTGATCGACATAGGCCGGGTTATGGGGCGCGAAATGCGTACTGATGGGCGTGCCGTATCCGAACATCGCACCGTCTATAATGGCTTGACGATCAATGGCATGGGCGACGGCGGCGCGCACCTTGGGGTCATCAAACGGCGGCTGTTTGTTGTTCATCGCCAGAATGGTTTCGCCCTCGGTAGAACCGACAAGCACTTGAAACCGCGGGTCCGCTTCGAATTGCGGCAGGTTCTCGGGCGCGGGGAAGCCGGCGAACACATCAACATCTTCGGCCATCATCGACGCGAAAGCGGCGGTCGGGTCAGAGATGAATTTGAACGTGGCGATATCCAGCGCGGCCGGGGTCCCCCAGTAGTTCGGGTTCTTCTCGATGCGGATATTGTCGCCCTGGGTCCAGCTGGTGAATTTGAACGCGCCGGTGCCGATGGGCAGTTGCTTGATATTGTCGATGCTTTCGGGTGCCACGATCACCGCGTCGCCCCATGCGAGGTTGAACAACAGGTTGCCGTTCGGCTCTGACAGTTTGATTTCGACGGTCGACGGGTCGACGACTGTCACCTCCGAGATCGCGCCGAACAGCGCCTTTTGGGCATTTGCGCTGTCTTCGGCATTGATCCGGTCAAGCGAGAATTTGACGTCGGCAGCATCCATCGTCGTTCCGTCGTGAAAGGTCACGCCGCTTTGCAGTTTGAACGTATAGGTCAGGCCATCGTCAGAGATTTCCCACGATTGCGCCAGCCCGGGCACGACCGATCCGTCGCCCATAAAGCGGGTCAGCCCTTCGAAAACGTTGGAATAGAGCACCTGATCAATGGCCCCCGCCGCAGCGCTGGTCGGGTCCAGATGCGGTGGCTCAAGTTGCATCGCGACGGTGATGTCGTTTTTCGCGGCGACGCCGGTAGCCATCAGCGCGGCAGCGCAGGTGCCTAGAATACGTTTGCGAAGATGGGCCATGGGTGTCTCCTGTTGGCAATAAGGAAAATGTTAACCAGTTCTGTCAGGTTTGACCAGCGTCGGGATGCTGTCGCAATTATCGGTTGTACCCAGCCTGTGTGCGGTTTATGCGCCGTTTTTTGAGGTTTTGAAGGGGCGCGCCATGGCTACGATGTCACCCACTTTGGGTATCGATTTCGGAACGTCTAACTCTGCCGTGGGGTATGCAGTAGACGGTGTGCCGCATTTGATTAACGTCGAGGCGGGGCAGAACACGCTGCCGACCGCGCTGTTTTTCGATAATGAGGAAAAGCGGATCATCTATGGTCGCGGTGCCCAAGAGGCGCTGATCGGCGGCGGCGACGGGCGCTATATGCGTGCGCTCAAAAGTCTGCTGGGCACGCCCTTGATGCGCGAAAGTCGGGTTCTGCTGGGCAAACGCATGGATTTCATCGCCATCGTGGCGAGCTTTCTGGCCGAGCTGAAGACGAAGGCAGAGCACGCCACCGGCCAGCAGTTTGATCGGGCGCTGTCAGGGCGACCTGTGATGTTCCACAGCGCCGATCCGGCGCGGGACGCGCAGGCGCTGGTGGATTTGACCGAATGCTATATGCAAGCCGGGTTCAAACAGGTCCGCTTCATGCCCGAACCCGAGGCCGCGGCTCTGGCCAATCGTGCCGTGCTTGAACCCGGCGATCTGGGGCTGATCGTCGATATCGGGGGCGGTACGTCTGATTTTACCCTTTTCCGGCAGGAAGGTGACGCGGGCATTCATATCCTCGCCAGCAAAGGGGCGCGCATTGGCGGGACCGACTTTGACCGCGAGCTGAGCCTTCAGCATGTGATGCCGCATCTGGGGATGGGCAGCCAGATCAAACATGTGTTCGGTGATGAAACCCACGCCGCCCCTCATGCGGTCTTCGCCGATTTGGCGACGTGGCAGAAAATCCCGTTCCTTTACACCCGCGAACAGCGTCGCGCGGTCGAGGATCTGGCGAAATACGCGGTAGAGCCGAAGCTGCTGAACCGACTGCAACATGTGTTGGAGGATGAGCTGGGCCACGATATGGCCTTCGCGGTAGAGGCCGGCAAGATCGCGGCGAATGACCCCGATGCCAGCGCCCCGCCGCAGATCGACCTCAAGATCGTGGAGCGCGGGCTGACGGTCCCACTGCCACCGGCGATGATGGCGGCAAGTTTGGCGCAGATGGCAGCGGAGATCGCGCAGGTTGCGACCGATCTGACGGCGCAGGCAGAGGTAAAACCCGATGCCGTGACCAAGCTGATCTTTGTCGGCGGGTCCAGTCTGATGGGCGTGATCGACCGCGCCATGCGCGATGCATTTCCACAGGCCGAACTGCACCGCGGGGCCGCGATGACCGCGATCGTCGACGGTCTGGCAATCGCCGCGCCACACGCCTTTGCTGAAGGCTGACGGCCTTAGTCTTTCGGAAGCAGCAGCGTCTCCAGCGCGGCGCCCATCACGCAGGCGCTGTCGACCATATCGTCGATGCCGATATATTCATCCGGCTTATGCGCCAGCTCTAGCAGGCCGGGGCCATAGGCGATGCAATTCTTGAGCTTGCCGATCCGGTCGATGTGTTTCTGGTCGTATGACCCGGGGGAGGCGACGTATTCAGGCGCTTTGCCCATGATATCCTCGATCGCATGGGCGACAGTTTGCACGACCGGTGCATCGCGGTCGGTCATCGACGGCAGGACCGAATTCAGCTCTGTCAGCTCGTAGTCAAAATCGACCCGCGTTTCGCGCAGACCTTCCAGCAGGGCGCGCACTTCGCCGCGCACCTGATCCAGCGGTTCTTCCAGCAAAAAGCGCCGGTCAATGGTGATGCGGCAGCTGTCTGGCACGCAATGGGCCGGTAGCCCGTCGAAATCCGGGTCGTTTTCCTTTTGCCCACCGTGGATCGAATTGATGTTCATGGTTGAACTACGCGCCCCTTCGGGGACCACGGGCATGTCTGTGTGACGGGCGGCCATGGCGGGGAACAGCTTGTTTTCGAACTCGGAGAGCACTGCGCCCATGTGGCGCACGGCGCAATCGCCCAGAAACGGCATGGAGCCATGGGCGATCTCGCCCTTGGTTTCGATCTCGGCCCACCAGCCGCCCCGATGCCCCAGACAGATACGGTCTTTTTGCAGCGGTTCGGGGATGATCACATGTTGAACGCGGTCCGGGTTGAAATGCCCGTGCTCGGCCAGATAGGCGACACCGCCGTAGCCGCCGGATTCCTCGTCCGCTGTGCCGGAGATTTCGATTGCGCCGCTGAAATCGGGGTGCTGTTCGATAAAGGTCTCGGCCGCGATGATAGAGGCCGCCAGCCCGCCTTTCATATCGCAGGTGCCGCGTCCGTAAATCTTGCCGTCCGAGATTTCGGCCCCAAAGGGATCAAACGTCCAGCCGGCCCCGACCTCGACCACATCGGTGTGGCTGTTGAAGTGGACACATTCGCCCGCCCTGCGCCCTTCGCGGCGGGCGATGATGTTCCAACGGGGGTATTTCTCGCTATCGCCGGGGGTACCAAAGGCGCGGATCAGCTGCGTCTCGAACCCGTGCTTGCGCAGGCGGGTATTAAGGTATTCGCAGATCAGCCGATAGTCCTGACCCGGCGGGTTAAGCGTCGGGATGCGGATCAGATCTTGGGTCAGCGCGATCAGATCGTCACGCTTGGCGATAATGGCGGTAGAGAGAGTGCTTGTCATACCGCCATGTTTGAACGGGCGTTCATATATGGCAAGCGAAGTCTGCAGTTGCCCCGTCGGATTCGAGTTTATTTTGCAAAATGAAGCCGCAACCGGGCATTTATGCGGCGATGTCTTTCATTGCCGTGAGCAGGGCGCGGACTTCGTCCATGGAGTTGTAATGGCAAAGCGACACACGCACCGCGGCATCAAGCCCGAGCGGGGTCAGGATGTTGCCGGAGTAGTGATCCGCCTTGCGCACATGGGTCCGGATGCCTTGGGCGTTGAGTTGGGCCACGATATCCGCCGCGGGCAGGGCGTCGAGCGTGAAGGACACAAGCCCCTCGCGGTCGGGGTTGTCGGTGCCGCCCAGGATCGTGACGCCCGCCAGATCGGCCAATCCGGCGAGGTTTCCCGTGCCGAACAGCAGCGCATTGGTCAGCTGTTGCTCGTGGTCGTGGATCGCAGCGGCGGCGGCCTCTATCCGCGCGCGGGGGGCAGTGGCGTACGACACTTGGCTGCCGAGCCAGTCGAAATAGTGCACCACATCCGAGAATGTCGCATAGGCACCCGTGTCACGGGTGCCCATTTCCCAATTCCCGGCGGGACCGTTCGCCAGTGTCTCGATCGGCAGCGCGGTAAGACGCTCTGACGCCCAGGCAATGCCATAGCCGTGGCGCGAGAACAGTTTGTACGGAGAGATGACATAGCCGTCGATGTCATAGCTGGCGATGTCGATATGCCCATGGCTGGCGTGCTGGATGCCGTCGACAAAAATATAGGCGTCGGGGGCGATGGCGCGGA
>Ga0208060_1000274_pt1 | contig 16265 bp, 12 predicted proteins | sample DeeseametaMP0901_FD_184200 | JGI IMG/M metagenome (GOLD analysis project Ga0208060, IMG submission 184200) | Marine microbial communities from the Deep Indian Ocean - MP0901 (SPAdes) | ecosystem: Environmental > Aquatic > Marine > Oceanic | place: East of Durban, South Africa, South Indian Ocean... | reverse complement strand
CTTAACTGGTAGAACTCAGCACAGTACGAGTCTGCATCAATACCATCGACTTTGTTTGCCACAACAAAACATTTCTTTTGTTGTTTACGAAGGTGATTCGCAATTGCTTGGTCAGCGGCGGTCATACCTGCGCGGGCATCAACTAAAAATAACACGATATCGGCTTCTTCAATTGCCAGAAGCGATTGCTCAGCCATTTCAGTTTCGATACCTTGCTCAGAACCGTCAATACCACCCGTGTCTACCACGATAAATTCATAGCCATCGTAATCAGCTTGGCCATATTTTCTATCTCGTGTTAAGCCTGGAAAGTCGGCTACGAGGGCGTCACGAGTACGTGTTAAACGGTTAAATAATGTGGATTTGCCCACATTGGGTCGCCCAACAAGAGCGATCACGGGAAGCATAAACTACCTCTTAAAAAAACAACAAAAGGCTTCGCCAAGCGAAGCCTTAGAAAAATAACGTTTACTATTAGTAAGTTAGTTTGGAATTTTAACCGCGCTAACTTCACCATCTCGGGTGTATAAAATTAATTTGTCACCGGCAACAACAGGCTCAATAAAGAAACCTGAGCTGTCAAAGTCTTCGCGCGATACAAGCTCGCCCGTTTCTTTGTCTAACCAGTGTAGGTTACCTTCTTGGTCACCTAGTGCTAAATATTTACCAGCCACAGTCGGGCCTGTTAAGTACCAGCCGCGCAGTGCTGGTTGGCTCCAGCGCTCAATACCTGATGTTTTATCTAGACCGTAAATAACACCATCGCTATCAACAACATAGATAGACTGGCTATCCATCGATAAATCACGGTAGCTGCTATATTCACGTTTCCAAACAACATTACCAGAACGAATATCAACGGCTGCTAAGTTACCATTATAAGCGATTGCATAGGCGTATGGGCCGCTAATTAATGCTTGTGTATCTACATCAACTAAACGTTCAAACTCAGATGCACCCTTTGGAGAGGCAATTTCAGCACTCCATGCAGAGTAGCCGTTTTCTGAAATTAATACGCTCAGTTTACCTGTTTCAAGACCTAGTAATACACCGCCGTTTGCCACAGTTGGTGAACTTTGACCACGTAATGTCAGTGGTGGTACTTCTTGTTCGAAGCGCCAACGTTCTTCACCTGTATCTGGGTGCACTGCTAATAATTTACCAGAGCCTAGGTTTACAAAGATTAAGCCGTCGCCTGCAGCAGGTTTAGCAAGTACTTCGCCAGGCATCGTTTTACGCCAAACAATTTCACCTGTTTCACGGTCTAGCGCGGTTAAGTAACCATGCTCAGAACCAACAAAAATTTTGCCGTAAGCTTGTAAAATACCACCCGATAACTTGGCACTTTCTGTGGTTTCCCAAGGCCAAAAGGCAGGGTTTTCACGCACATCGGTTTGCCATAGCGTATCGCCATTTTCAAGCGAAAGGGCTTCAACTTCACCTTCGCGGTTTGCTACATACACAACATCGTTATGAATAGCCGGCGTTAAGCGCGAGAAATAATGCTGAACACCGTCACCAATTGATTCTTGCCATACTACGTCTGTCTCAAACTGATTAACAATTTCAGGCAGTACCAGTTCTTCTTCGTCATCACTTGACGAACACCCAGTTAGGGTTGCGATACACAGAGCAAGTGTTGCCGCTGTTAACTTCTTCATCTTAACCCCTTACGCCGCTGGGCTAGTTTGTGCTAAGTCATCAAGTTTAATTTGTAATAACGGGTTGTTTTCAAGGCCGCCATTATCCGCAGCAGCTTGGTATTGGCTGCGTGCTTGGTCTTTGTCGCCTTGTGCAGCATAAACATCGCCTTTTAATTCAGCGACTGCAGCAGTAAATGATGCAGGAAGCTGGGCGTTTAGCGTTGTTAGCGCTTGCTCATATTGCTTTTGCGCAAGGTGAACACGAGCAAGGCGCGTTGTTGCCGTTGCTTTAAGCTCAGGGTTTTGCTCGTTGGTGATGATCCAGTTAAGCTTTTCGCTTGCTGCATCAAGGTCATTCTTTTCTACGGCTTCTTTTGCCGCAACAAATGCTGTTAGCGTGCTGTAGCTTGACTCGTTATTTTCTTTAATAAACGTATCCGCTTTTTCTAGCACGGCACCGCTTTCAACAAGTTGTGTGAAAGAGTCAGATGCTTTCTCAGCCGTGGTGATTTGGTTTTGGTTATAAGCTTTCCAACCATATAAACCACCTAAACCTGCAACAATACCAATTGCAAGTGCTAAACCATTTTCACGGAAAAAGCGTTTGATCGCTTCTTCTTGTTGTTCTTCTGTTGAATAAATTTCCATGCTTACCTCTGTTGCTAGCTGGGCTTAAATAAGTTCAGCTAGTAGCGTTTTCGCTTCTTCTAGTTTTAAGGTGACTTGTTCTTTACGCTCACGTAAGTACTTAATAGTCACAACGCCTTGTTCTAATTCATCTTCGCCGATAATAACTGCGACTAGCGCATCGCTTTTATCTGCGCGTTTTAATTGCTTTTTAAAGTTGCCACCGCCTGCGTGCACCATAACACGAAGACCTGCAATATCTTTACGTAACTGAGCGGCAATGATAGGCGCTTGAATGCTGGCTTTATCGCCCATGGCTGCCAAATATACATCAGCACTACGGCGGATGTCACCTACACTTTCTAGTGCTTGAAGTAATAACACTAAACGCTCAAGACCCATTGCAAAGCCTACCGCTGGTGTTGCTTTACCGCCAAGTTGTTCAACTAGGCCATCGTAACGACCACCGGCACAAACGGTTCCTTGTGCGCCTAGGCTATCGGTTACCCACTCAAAAACGGTGCGGTTGTAATAGTCAAGGCCACGTACAAGCTTTTCATTTACCGTGTATTCGACGCCAGCAGCGTCTAAACGTTCACATAAATTTTCAAAATGTTCTTTTGATTCAGCATCTAAGTGCTCAGATAGTTTAGGCGCATCAGTTAAAATGGCTTGTACATCAGGGTTTTTGCTATCTAACACACGTAAAGGGTTGGTGTGCATACGACGCTTAGAGTCTTCATCAAGTACATCGACGTGTTGCTCTAAGTAAGCAACAAGTGCATCACGGTAGTCTGCACGCGCTTCATTTGAACCCAATGAGTTAAGCTCAAGACGAACGTGTTCATTGATACCAAACTCTTTCCATAATTGGGCTGTCAGCAAAATAACTTCTGCATCAATATCAGCAGTGGCAATGCCGAATGTTTCTAAACCAAATTGGTGGAATTGACGGTAACGGCCTTTTTGTGGACGCTCGTGACGGAACATCGGGCCCATATACCATAAACGTTGTTCTTGGTTATACAGTAAACCGTTTTGATTACCTGCACGCACGCACACTGCGGTACCTTCAGGGCGAAGAGTTAAGTTATCGCCATTACGGTCTGCAAAGGTGTACATTTCTTTTTCGACGATATCGGTTACTTCACCGATAGAGCGTTTGAATAGGTCGGTTGATTCAACAATTGGAAAACGAATTTCTTGATAACCAAACGATGAAACTGTTTCACGTAAAATGTCTTCTACTTTCTGCCAAATTTGCGTATCGCCTGGCAGACAATCGTTCATACCACGAACTGCCTGAATTTGTTTTGCCACTGATAAATCCTAAATACTGTACGTGCGCTGAAAAAGTCGCGCCTCAAGAAAAACTAAAAATTGACCCGCTATTATACCGTTTGGGCTCTAAAGGTAAACGGCAAACCCAAGGGTTTGCCGAGTATATGCGAATTATTCAACGATTTTGATGTCGATTGGCGTTTCTTTCTCTTTTTTAGCGATAAAGTCGCGCACATAGCCTTCAAGTTGGTCGACAATGTTATCGTTATCGATACGTGCTTTCTGACGCTCACCATTGATGTATAAGCCAGAGCGACGGTTCGCACCAGCAAGGCCGATATCACTAACCAGCGCTTCACCAGGGCCATTTACCACACAACCAATCACCGACACTGACATAGGCTCAACTACGTCTTCAAGGCGCTCTTCAAGTTGGTTCATGGTGCTTACCACATCAAACTCTTGGCGTGAGCAGCTCGGGCAGGCAATAAAGTTAATGCCGCGTGAGCGAATGCGTAATGATTTTAAAATATCAAAACCTACTTTGATCTCTTGTACCGGATCGGCAGCAAGTGATACGCGTAATGTGTCACCAATACCTTCGGCAAGTAGCATACCTAAGCCAACAGCTGATTTAACAGAACCTGAGCGCATACCGCCTGCTTCGGTAATACCTAAATGCAGTGGCTGGTCGATTTCTTTGGCAAGTAAACGATATGCACCAACCGCTAAAAATACATCTGACGCTTTTACGGATACTTTAAATTGGTCAAAGTCTAAACGTTGTAAGATCTCAACGTGGCGCATAGCTGATTCAAGTAAAGCTTCTGGCGTTGGTTCACCGTATTTTTCTTGTAAGTCGCGCTCTAATGAACCGCCATTAACACCAATACGAATAGGGATGTTATGCTCACGGGCTGAGTCTACAACGGCACGAATACGCTCTTCGCTACCGATGTTACCCGGGTTAATACGCAAACAATCCGCACCATACTGAGCCACTTTTAACGCAATACGGTAATCAAAGTGAATATCTGTTACCAGCGGAATAGTGACTTGTTCTTTAATGCTCTTAAATGCTTCAGCTGCTTCCATGGTTGGTACAGACACACGCACAATATCGGCGCCAGCATCTTGAATAGCTTGAATTTGTGCAACCGTTGCATCGATATCTAGGGTGTTGGTGTTAGTCATCGACTGAACGGCAATTGGTGCACCATCACCAATTGGCACATTACCTACGTTAATACGGGTCGATTTTCTACGTTTAATAGGAGATTCTGAAAACATTGCGGTTACTCTGATAACGGTAAAGTAAATTTAGCTAAGCGATTTTTGGCAAAATGTGAGGTATCGACGGCTTGACCTTGAAAAGTAATATCGACTACTTGGTGTTTGCCGAGCACCACACTAAACGGCTGTGGGCCGGTTACTGTCATAACGTAACCTGCTTTCTTAACACCAAAAGCAATACGATCGCCGTTGCCATCGTGAATTTCTACCCAGCTATCTTCATTGAAGTGCATCACCACTTCGCTGTGCTCAGGATCAGCTTTTTTGGTTTGCGGCTGAGCAGTTAATTGGCTTTGTGATGCAGCCTGATTTGCTGCTTCGTTGTTAGTTATTGGCACAGTTTCTTGTGGCTCAATAACTTCTTTGTCTTCTGTAGGCAATTGAACTGTTTCTTCAACTGGCGCTTCGTCTGCCATATTAGTGGTTAGCTCATTACTTTCAAGCTGATTTGGCATCGTCGTTGTTACCGGCTCTTCGATACTTTGATTACTATTTTGCCACCACCAAACGACCGATGAGCCTATAATGACAGCTAAAATAAAATAACTGAACAGCATTAAACGGCTATCGTTTGCTTCTTTTTCGGTGCGACGAGAGAAGCTCTGCATATTAGATTTTTTAGCTGGCTCAACATGCTCAGGTAACAATTCAAGCATGGCTTGGCTATCTATTTTTAGCTCGCGACAATAGCTTCTGATATAACCTTTTACGAAGGTTGCAGGGCCTAGTAACTCATGTTCGTCGTTTTCTAATCGTTGTAATTGTAAAACTGATAATTTTAATGCACCAGCAAGCTGCTCAAGGCTCATTCCTGCATCTTCGCGGCGTTTTTTTAGCGCCTGGCCGAGCGTTTCTTGTGGTTGTTCTAAATTGTTTTCTTCATTCATAATGCGTATGAGTCTGGATCTACCAATAAAAGTCTATGCCCAGGCTTAAGGGCAACATCTGGGCTCAATTTGTTCCAGCGCATTAATTGATCGATTAATACGCTATGCTGCGTGGCAATGTCGTACAAAGTATCACCAGCATTAATGTCGTGATAAATATTCGGATCATTTAAATAGATGCGAGTACCGTTTTGTACGCGATCCGATTCTTTTAAGCCATTCCACAGCAAAATCTTCTGTAGTTTAACATTGTATCGCACTGAAATGCTAAATAGGTTTTCACCATTTTCAATAATATGGTAGGGGATATTCAGCGCAGGTACACGTGGGTTGAGCATGGGTAATTGTATTTGTTCAGAAGTCACTGAGTACGAGGTTTGACTCGTTTGGCCTGCATGGTTGGATTCTTCGCCAAAGACACTTTCATCTTTTTCAGGCTGATAAAATATCACTGTGCTTTCATTTTTGCTGACAGCTTTTGCAGAAGTCGAAGTTTGTTGCTTAATTTCAGGAGATGTGGGAGCCCCAAAAGAAACAATAGTGACTTCGTCGTTAGCTGCTTTAGGTGTTGATATACTTTTCTTTTGTTCTGGTGTTTTTATCGCAAGCGCATTAACAACAGCTTCAGTATCGACAGGCTTAGTTGGAGTTGATGCTATTTCAGTCTTAAAGCCTGAAGCTTCAGGCTGAGTCTTTGCTTGCTCAACAACTTGGGCTGGCATGTTTGCAACAGATTGGGTTGATTCGACAGTTTCTTGTTCATTAATTGCAGGCACTTCTGACTTTTGCTGATTCGTAGCATATACTTCTTTTGCATTAGAAGTTTGTACATCTGTCTTATCTACAATTACTGTTTCATTCGCCTTTGTTGGGGCTTTTCTTTTTACGATTCGGATCTTTGGTTGGTCTTTGCTAACCGATGAGTTATCGCTTGAAATCTGGAGCTCTTCGAGTTGAGCTTGACGATATTTTTCTCGTAATATTTCAAACTCTGAACGTTTAACCTGCCCAGAAGTAATGGCTTTAGCTTCGTTTGAGCCGGGGTAAGTTTGTAAAATGATACCTGCAGTTGCTTCGGCTTTTTCTATGTGTCCCATACGTTGCTGGATAAGATAGCTGAGCATAAGTGCACGAGGTGTTACGCGGCCTGTTGATTCGTATTTTTCAATAATATCTTCAGCTTTATGTAGATCACTTTTTGCGTAATACAAACCAGCCAAGCTTATCATTGAAGAAGGGCGCTGCGAGCTGTGATTAAGTGCTGATTTTAGGTATTTTTCCGCATTTTCGAAGTCATCAAATTCAATCGCACATAAAGCTAAGTTTTCGTAACTTTCAGCTACACGGATATAGCTAGGAATTGAAATCGCTTTAAGAAGCTCTTCTGCAGCGCGGTCATACTCACCAATGCCACACAAAAATACACCATAATTGTTTAAGGTGTTTGGATCATTAGGGGCAATTTTTAATGCTCGCTGATAGGCTTTATCGGCAAGTTCTGGTTCATCAACCTGTTGATAGTAATAAGCTAAAGAGTAATGAACTTCAGGGAGGTCAGGTGCAAAATCTGCGGCGCGTTCTAAATTATATTTTGCTTGTGAGTTATTGCCTGTTTTTAAGTACTGTAACGCAAGGGCGATACGGGTACGGGCAGCACCGGTATTGTTAACTTGTTTTTCAACAACGGGTCTGTCGCTACCTTCGTAGCTGTTTTCTGTAACACACCCTGTTAATGCAAATGCACTAACAGTAATGGCAAGTATAGAACGCATTACCTAATCTCTTCTTTGATTCCGTATGCCTATCTTACCGAAAAGCCTTTGTGTTGCATCTATTATTTTAAAAATAACGAGTTTGCCACAAAGGCTTAACTTCAAAAGTTACGCTTATGCTTGGTGAATGTTTACCGCAATTGCGTTATCTTCGCGCATTTTCTTTTTCGCTAAACGTTTAGTACGGTCAACGACATCACCCACTAATTGACCACAAGCTGCATCAATATCATCACCACGAGTACGGCGAACGATACAGGTAATACCTGCTGCTTGTAATACTTTAGAGAAGCGGTCGATACGGCTGTTACTCGAACGGCCATATTCATTACCCGGGAATGGATTAAACGGGATCAGGTTCACTTTTGAAGGTGTACCTTTAAGTGTTTTAACCAATTCGTGGGCTTGATCGGTACTGTCGTTCACACCTTGTAGCATAACGTATTCGATAGTCACATCTTTGTTTGCTTTAGAGCCATCAATATAACGACGACATGCGGCTAAAAACTCTTCAATTGGGTACTTTTTATTAATTGGTACTAGTACATCTCGCAGCTCATTGTTTGGCGCATGCAGTGAAATAGCCAATGCTACGTCAATTTTTTCTTTTAATAGATCAAGCGCAGGAACCACACCTGAGGTACTTAATGTAACGCGACGTTTTGATAAACCAAAACCCCAATCGTCCATCATAAGTTCCATTGCTGGTACGACGTTTTTAAGGTTAAGTAATGGCTCACCCATACCCATCATTACAACGTTAGTTACAGGGCGCTTAGTGCTGTCGCCGTCTAAACCAATATCTTTCGCGACACGCCAAACTTGGCCGATGATCTCAGACACCGCTAAGTTACGGTTAAAGCCTTGTTGAGCCGTAGAGCAGAAGGTACATTCAAGGGCACAACCTACCTGTGAAGATACACATAAAGTTGCACGGTCTTTTTCTGGGATCCAAACAGCTTCTACTTCTTGGCCACCTTGTAGCATCAGGGCGTATTTAATAGTGCCATCAGTCGCTACTTGTTTAACTGAGATCTCAGGAGCAACAATTTCACATTCAGCTTTTAGCTTTTCTTTAAGCTTTTTGTTGACGTTTGTCATGTCGTCAAAATTGTCTACGCCAAAATGATAAATCCATTTCATCACCTGATCGCCACGGAATGGCTTTTCACCGAATGATACAAAAAGCTCACGCATTGCATCTCGGTTTAAATCTAATAAATTAATCTTTTTTTCAGTGGTCATGAAACAACCTCAATCAGTGACGGTGGTAAGTAGTTTGGGTGCGCGATTGTACATTATTTAATCGGCTTAGTCATTAGCTAAACAGATTTACAATGGGCTTAGCTAATGACTAAAAAAGGGCCCGAAAGCCCTTTTTCTTCTGCATCACAGACTTAGCTGTGAACTCGAAATTAACGAGTACGTGGGCAGATTTCTTCGTCAGCGAAGAAGTATGCGATTTCACGTGCAGCTGATTCAACAGCGTCAGAACCGTGAACAGCATTTTCGTCGATGCTGTCTGCGTAGTCAGCACGTAAAGTACCAGCTAGTGCTTCAGCAGGGTTAGTAGCACCCATGATTTCACGGTTTTTAAGTACTGCGTTCTCACCTTCAAGAACAGTAACCATTACTGGACCAGATGTCATGAACTCAACTAAAGCACCGAAGAAAGGACGCTCGCTGTGCTCAGCGTAGAAACCTTCAGCTTTTTCTTTTGAAAGGTGAACCATTTTAGCTGCAACGATTTTAAGACCCGCAGTTTCGAAACGGTTGTAGATAGCACCGATGTGGTTTTTAGCAACTGCATCAGGTTTTACGATTGAAAAAGTACGCTCTAAAGCCATCTTTATGCTCCAATAATTTTAAATTTAAAAGGTTAAATATTAACGGGCGCGAATTATACGCGCTTTACGTGAAAATTCCTAATTTAATTAAATAGTCATTTGATGGCATTTTCATGAATCTAAAAATGTTCAGCAAAACGAGTATAAAATGCGAACACCTTTTACAGTTAAGCACTTGTTTCCACAATGAACTTAGCGTGGTTACGAGTATACATAGCGTGTTTGATATCACAGAAGTGTTTGTTAATGATTTTGATTATTACAGTGATGGCAACTATGCCTGAGTAGAGGACTTCGCAAGCGTATTACCCATTACAGCCCCTATATTTATTGAACTAAACCTAACCAAGCTCCTGAAGTTGGAAGTAGTCATATTTTTTAATCGCTATTAATCAGCTATTGTCAGCGGGGCTTCTCTGCTGACATACCTAATCTCTACTCGCTTACAATTAGCTCACCTAGCTAAGCTAGTTGGTAGTAATTTACCCTCTGCATAATACATCTAAAAAGTGTAAAAATACCAACTTATTTCGTTAACTTCTTGTTCACTTTACGCGGCTGATCTAATTGCTAATGATAAACTATTGCGTTTTAAGTTGTTGAAAATTAATAGTATATAATTTCATTGGATCTTTAGCCTATCTTGTTTGTGAGAAATAGCAACAACTAAGTTGTAACTCAAGTGTTAAATTTAGGTGTACAAAACGATACATAGTTTTTCGTGAATTCTTGAACTTATTCAATCATAAAATATTAGTAATTGGATTTTTTATAAACAAAAAGTCTTATTTTCTATTCGAATAATTAAAGGAGAGAATAATGAAACTACGCAGTGCACTTTCTAAGTTGTCATGCGCGTCAGCTTTTGCACTTGGCAGCATGCTAACTTTGAGCCCAGCAGCCAATGCTATGAAACTAAAACAACAAAACTTACAAGAGATGGCCGTTGTTTCACAGAGCATTATTGCCGGGCAGGTAGTAAGCGTAACCGATGGTTTTGACAACAACCGTCCTTATACCGAAGTGACTATTCAGGTGTCTTCAGATGCTAAAGGTAAGTTAAAAGACGATTCAAATTACACCTTCCGTCAGTTTGGCCTAATCAAGCCTCGCTCAATGGGTAATGGCAAGGTGTATCTGGGGGTAACCCCTGATGGCTTTGCAAAATGGCATGAAGGAGAAAATGTCATTGCGTTTATGTCTAAACCAGCATCTATTACTGGTTTTCAAACAACGGCTGGCATGGCGCAAGGTAAGTTTATTGTTCGTGATGGCAAGGTTCTTAACCAGTTTGCGAATAGTGGATTATTTGAAGGCATGGACACTGCTAATTTTTCGCATGAAGAGCGTAATATGCTGACTAACCCTCAAGACATAAACGTGGATGAATTTATGCACTTAGTTGGCAAATTAGCGGGAGAAAAATAATGATGAGATTTACGAAACTTGCTGCAAGTATTGCATTGGCATCGCTTTCTACAACTGTATTAGCAGGTGGGCCTTTATATATTCATGATAAAACCATGCAACCTTATAAATGGGATACCTCAAAAGGTGACATTCCAGTTTGGACTGATGGGGGGCAACTAATTAAAGATAAGAATGGGAAAGATGTTCAGTCATTTACTGTTTTAGAGAAGGGAACAATCTTTAATGTCGATATCACATTGCCTGATGGCACTGTGTTGCCCAAAGATGTAGCGTTAGAGCGTGATTATACTTTTTTGACAATTGCACAAGCTAATGCCGTAACAGCAGAGGCTGTTGCGCAGTGGTCAAATGTTGAAACATCGACCCTAACAATGTCTGTGGCGGGTACGATAGAAAGTCAAACAGGGATCCGCGATGTCAATGCATCGAATGTAGACCAGATTTATAATGCAGAAAACGGTTATGGTTTTTGGGTTAACTACGACACTGATGGTGCTATCTTAGAAAATTATTTTGGTATTCCACGCGACCAAGTACTAGGTATTGCTTTTCCTGAATGGGCTGATGAAGAAACCGGTGAAATTACTGAAGCAACGGCTTTAATGAATGGTTGGTATATCGATATTAATGATACAGAAGGGAAGATGGTACAAGGTGTGTTCACCCATGAGTTTGGCCACGCGATGAATATGTCTCACTCTCAAGCAAATGGTCATTTTACCTATATTGCAACGCCATGGTATCAAATGCACGATGGTGTTGCAGGCTGTACGGGAACAACAGCTTACTCCGGTCGTGGTCAAGCACCGACTGATAGTATTGAAACAATGTTTCCTTTTATTAATGTTCGCAGCATTGAAGGACAAGAGCAGGGAACAGTTAATGTTCGAGATGACATTGTAAATATCTCTGATTTATACCCAAGCGCAAGTTATCTCAGTGAGTATGGAACTATAAAAGGAAAGCTATTTACAAAAGAAGGCGTTGAATATTCAGGTATGAATATGGTTGCACGTAATCTTGATAATCCTTTGTACGATGTGATCACTCAACAAAGTGGTAATTTAACTCAAGGTCGTATTGGCCCAGACGGTTCTTTTACAATTAATGGTTTGACGCCTGGTGGGCGTTACGCACTTTACATGGACCCAATTAGAGCTGGCGGCTACCCAACGACACCTACCGATATTATTTCCGTGAATGAATATTGGAATGAAGGCGAAAGCAGTTCTCCAGCACTGGATGATGCTTGCAACATGACACCTATCGTCGTTGCAGGAGGTGAAACTAAAGAAGTCGCTATGTATTTCAATGGCTATAATGATGGCATTCAATATACGCCTTTAGTTTCTGCATGGGTAAGTGATCATGCAAAAAATGGTAAAAGGGCGTTTGGTACAACGCAGGGAGGCACGCCGTTTGTTTATGATAGCAATCATAATACTTTTGAGACATTAACGACGCCAGAGGGTTACGCGGTTTTGTCTGCCACCAACGCGGCAATGAACAAAAATGCAACCAAAGCGGCTGTGATTGCAGATCTTGATAATGATGGTATAGGCCAAGGTGCAGTTTGGGATATTCGCTCAAATAAATTAATTGAACTTGAAGATCCAACCAATAACACCTGCTCTTTAGGTGGCCAGCAAGGCGTAAGCTCGCACTCTATTTGGGATATGGATGATCTGGGCCACAAGGTAGTTGGTAACTCTCGAAAACCTAATGCTGGCGGGGATGAGTGTGCTGTTGGTGAAGGAGCCAGTTCGTATGGCGTGCCCACTGTATGGAATACAAAAACAGGAAAGGCAACTTTATTAACAGATGGTATAGAGTTCATTCCTAGTAGTTATGGAACAGTACAAGCTTTGATCAATGGTGAACGAACTGAAGCGTGGGTACGTGCCGATCGCGTATCTGGTAATGGCCGCACTGTGACAGGCTCTGGTAATAATAATAACTCACAGCTCGCTTGGGTGGATGGAAAATTACGTGATACTTACAAAGAGTTTGGAGCGTTAAATTCATCGGTGATCTCAGTTGATGGTGAGCTTGTCGCCTTTGGTACACAAAGGGGGTTTGGTCGTAGTGCCTTCGGTGAAGGCGTTAAAGTGTGGAATACCGTAACAGATGAAGTAACCTTGTTAGGTGGTTTACGCTGGTGTGAGGATGTACCGTATTTTTACTTTAATAATAATTTATGCGCATCACCATTTAATCAAACCCACGAAGATATCGTTCAAACCGCAGGCTTACCACTAAATATGGTTTTGGATGCGAATGATGATTTGTCGGTCATAACTGGTCGTGTGTTAATTAATGGTATGCCTGCAGGGGCAACGATTTATATTGACGGATTAGGATGGATGACTGGGGAAGAGTTCTTCACTAAACAAGGTGTTGTAGAAGCAACTAACTTGATGACTAATGGTATTTTTGGCGTAAGCAGTGATGGTTCTGAAATGATGGCCGGGGTTGTAGGTTTGCCTACACCATTAACCATTGAGGTTGATGCAAATAAGGCCTTTGTGTGTGATAAAGGGCAAGATCGTGAGCTTAGTTTTCCTAAGCAAGTGGTTAAAGCTGTTAAAGCTGGTGCCAAGTTTGGCCGCTGTGCACACTTAGATACATAGCCTTTAATTACTGTATTAGTTGCCAAAGGCTCATAAATATTTTATGAGCTTTTTTCATATCAGTGTCATAAATATGTGATAAATTTTAATAAGTTACAAATATACTAACAGCTTGTATTGAGAGTTTTGCTTTCTTCATATAGCAAAATTACCTAATAGAAAGTGATGGTTAAGTGATATTATTAGCAATTCCAAACCAATTACCCTGGATAGTTAATTGAGTTTGATCTAAAAAGGTGGCCATAGGATTGGTCACCTTTTTTCTTTTTATAGGCTCACAGCTGGTTTGCTAAGTTTCTATCAAGCATGATCTAGATCAATAAAATTACTGGGCAGGTTATTATACTGCCGCGCTTCATTATCGTATTAATTCATGCAACCGACTTGTACTCGGTTCGATGTGTGGAGCTTTCATGTCGTCACCTATTTTGACCCCTCGTCCTTTTACGCCTGAGTTGTTATCACCTGCGGGTAGTTTAAAGAATATGCGTTATGCCTTTGCCTATGGTGCAGATGCCGTTTACGCTGGCCAACCTCGTTATAGCCTTCGTGTTCGTAACAATGAGTTTGACCTAGATAACCTGCAAATCGGTATTAACGAAGCCCATGCGCAAAATAAAAAATTGTATGTAGTGTCGAACATTGCTCCTCACAATGCCAAGGTAAAATCGTATTTACGCGACATTGAGCCAGTCATTGAAATGCAGCCAGATGCGCTGATCATGTCTGATCCAGGCCTAATTATGCTAGTGCGTGAAAAATGGCCAGATATGCCTATTCACTTATCTGTGCAGGCCAATGCGGTAAACTATGCCACAGTGAACTTTTGGGCTCAGCAGGGTATTGAACGAGTCATTTTATCGCGCGAATTATCCCTTGAAGAAATCGCTGAAATTCGTGAACTATGTCCAAATACAGAACTTGAAGTGTTTGTTCACGGTGCACTTTGCATGGCATATTCTGGCCGTTGTTTGTTATCGGGTTATATTAATAAACGCGATCCAAACCAAGGAACGTGCACTAATGCATGTCGTTGGAACTACGATGTGAAACCAGGCACCGAAAATGAAACCGGCGAAATGGTACATAAAATCGACCCTAAAGCGGTGATCCCAACTCTAGGAGATGGTGTCCCAAGTAACGAAGTATTTATGCTTGAAGAGCAGGGCCGTCCTGGTGAGTATATGCCTGCTTTTGAAGACGAGCATGGTACTTACATAATGAACTCAAAAGATTTACGTGCAGTTCAATATGTTGATCAACTAACGAAAATGGGCGTGCATAGTTTAAAAATTGAAGGCCGTACCAAGTCTTTCTACTATGTTGCTCGTACTGCGCAAGTGTATCGTAAAGCCATTGATGATGCCGTTGCTGGTCGTCCATTTGACGCAAACTTATTTAAAACCCTCGAAAACTTAGCACACCGTGGTTATACCGAAGGATTTTTAAAGCGCCACGCACATCAAGACTATCAAAACTATGAATACGGTCATTCGGTGTCAGATAAACAGCAGTTTGTGGGTGAAGTATTAGGCCGCAACGATAATGGCTTAGTTGAAATTGATGTGAAGAATAAGTTCTGTACTGGTCATTCATTAGAATTAATGACACCAAAAGGGAATATTAACTTCAAGCTAGACTTTATGGAAAACAAAAAAGGCGAAGCCATTAGCGATGCAAAAGGTTCGGGCCATATTGTTAAAATCCCTCTACCAGAAGATATCGATTTAGAGCACGCAATTTTGATGCGGAATCTCGATGCCGACCAAGATACCCGTAACCCATTTAATAAAGCTTAATAGAAGGTGCGCTAAGTCATACTTAGCGCATTTATCTCTTATAACTGTTGTTGCCTTAACCTTTGCATATCTTTTTGCGGTGGCAGGCCAAATAAACGGCTGTACTCGCGACTAAATTGCGAAGGGCTTTCGTAACCAACCACACCACTTGCTTGACCAGCATCAAGACCATTGATCAGCATTTGATCGCGAGCCTCTTGCAGGCGTAAGGTTTTTAAATACTGCAATGGGCTGGTGCCAGTAATGGTTTTAAAGTGCTGGCGAAATGTTGATGAGCTCATATGCGCTTGTTTTGCTAACTCGTCAATTTGTACTGGGCGCATAAAGTTGGTTTTAAGCCAGCTCACAACTCTGACAATATGACTACTTGGTGACCCCTCTGATGCCAGTTTTCTAAGGTGAGGCCCGTGAGGTCCCTGTAAAAGGCGAATAACAATTTCTTTCATGAGTAATGGCTGTAAGCCGTCGCGAAGTGCAGGGTTATATTCAAGCTCAAATAACCGAGTGAGTGCATCAGTGAGTCCTGCATCGATATTATGAATAGAAATCGGCGCAAACGTTTCGTTGCGTGATTGTTTTGGCAGTTTAAGTTCTGCGGCTGTTTGCAAAATTAAGTTGTAATCAAGTTTTAGCACCATGGCAACAAATGGCTGGTGGCGTGTTGCTTCGGTCACATGGGATACCACAGGTAAGTCGAAAGTTGTTAACATGGTTTGCCCACCAGAGCAGGGCAGTACACTGTTTTCGACTGAAAGCATTTTTGCACCTTGTAGCACCACTGCAAGGCTTAATGTGTAAATACAATGCAAGGGGTCGGTTGGTGCGTTACGAATGTGCAATGTGAGCTCTGGCGTATGAGAGGTAATATCACCCGCTTTATTAGCGAATAACATAATCTTTTGCGCGAGTGGTTTAGCAATCTCTTGATGGTTGGTGTCTATCATGTTTAAAACTCACGGTTAGTTATCTTGGCTGTCAAATTTATCAAGCATATCTTGGCTGCTTATTTGAGAGCCCATACGGCCACGATTCACGTACCTGTGAGAAAACGTTTT
>Ga0208060_1000273_pt1 | contig 16268 bp, 10 predicted proteins | sample DeeseametaMP0901_FD_184200 | JGI IMG/M metagenome (GOLD analysis project Ga0208060, IMG submission 184200) | Marine microbial communities from the Deep Indian Ocean - MP0901 (SPAdes) | ecosystem: Environmental > Aquatic > Marine > Oceanic | place: East of Durban, South Africa, South Indian Ocean... | reverse complement strand
AGCGGCGAGTAATATTACAGCACAAGTTAAAGCTTTCATTGTTATCCTTTTATTGATACCCATCCGCATTCATACATATGGTGCGCATTGGTTATATAATACCAGTGCGCAATAATACTTAATCATTTTGCGGTGCTAACCGTGTCGTTGCCTGTTTTAAAAAATTCTTATTTGGAACAACTAAATAGCGAGCTTTTTACCTAGCCATCAACACGTTTTTCCAGCCTCAAAATTGATCACTTAATTAAGCGGATTGGTATAAATTCCTTTTATGGTTATTATTTTACGCAAAAAATGAATGATGTCATTTAAATTTTATTTCGTATTAAATCACGCACTATAAACCGCGCAGGGTGAATGGCCTGGCTTACACGCTCGCTGAGTGGGCGTGGTTCATTATTTAACGTGCTAATAAAGTGCTCGCTTAATAACGGTGCGCTGCATAATGCACGCGCTCCAAACCCGGTAAAAATATGTAAGCCTTGTTGTGGCTTGCATAGAGGTGAGTATTGATAGCGTTTACCTAGGCGTAAATTAGCAAAGGCGGTGCTGTAATCGCTTTGCTCACACCATTGTCCTGCCATTGGTAAGTGATCTATAAACGTGCAGCGCACAGCTGCTTTAGCACAGGTAATGTCACCTAATGTGGTGGCAAAGTCGCTTTGATGGTAAAAGCTAAGTAATTGCTCGTGGTTTAGCTGGTTGTCTTTTTCTGTAACGACGCGACTTTTTGTGTTTTTTTCAAATGTAGCGCCCATACAGTGTTTACCTAAATAGGCGGGGGTAAAATAACCTTTATGGCACAACACAGTTTTAAGCTGCTTAGATTGTTCACTCGCTTGAATATGCGATACTTGACCACGTACCCCTACAATAGGTAATGCGTTTGTTTGTTCAAACGCATCGCTATGCTCACCTGCACATATTATTACATCACTAAAAGGGCCATATTGGGTATGCTTGTGGGTTAAATACCAGCCTGCATCGGTTTTAGTAAGCTGCTGTATATGGCAATTAAAATAGCTATTAATAGGGTTAAGGCTATTGGCCGCTTTTAGCATTGCCTCAACTAGCTGGGGTGGGTTTACCCAACCGCCTTGCTCAAAATAAACGCCGGGGTAGCCGGTTTTTACGCCTGCCAGTTTATCTCCTTGCTCTACAGTTACATTGCGCATTAAGGCTTGAGGCCATAACTGTTTTTGTTCTAAGTTTTGATGTTTATCGGCAAGAGGCTTTTTAACCGCATGTTGCAGTACACCGCACCAGCTATAATCAAAATTAAAGCCGTTTTTTAGTAGTTGCTGGTAACTGCGTTTAGCGTATAAAAAACTGTGCGCAAATAATTCACTATGAGGTGAATTTTTAGCTTGCAGATGGGGGTAAACCGCGCCTTGTACGTTATGTGAAGCGCCCATAGCTGGTTTTTCATCTTGGCAAAATAGGCTACTTTTAATGCCACGCTTAGCCAAACTGTGCAAAATACAGCTACTCGCAATCCCGCCGCCAATTACAGCAACATGCTCTAGCTTGGCAGGGGGTTGATCAAAGTACGGGGGCGATGACTGTGCACTATTAGCGTGTGCTAATTGGCCTATCAGCATTTCGCGTTTACGGCCAAAGCCTTTCGCTTTTTGCATGCTAAAGCCTGCAGCTATTAAGCCTCGGCGTACAAAGCCTGCAGCGGTAAATGTGGCAAGTGTTGCATGCTTGCGCGATATATCAACCATGGCATTAAACACACTTTGTTGCCACATGTCAGGGTTTTTACTCGGTGCAAAGCCATCTAAAAACCACGCATCGACCACCCCTGATTGCGGGTAGCTCATTGCATTTATTGAATCAAGCACGTCGCCAAAATACAAATCAAGAATAACCTGGCCGTTATTAAATTCTATGCGATGACAGCCGCCTAAATTTATAGGGTAATGTGTTATTAATTCATCACTAAGCTTGTTTAATGTTGGCCACGCTTGCAGTGCTTTTTTTAGATCATCAGCATTAAGTGGGTATTTTTCAAACGAAATAAAATGCAATCGCTTAACCCGTTTGTCTACTTGATTTTGAACTTGTTGATTGGCAAGGTGGTCATTAAAGTGTTGCCATGCATTTAGAAAGTTTAAACCAGTACCAAAACCGGTTTCGGCAATAACAAAATGCGTTTGGTCATGATTTTGTAACCGCGCCTGTATATTGTTTTGTTGATAAAACACGTAATGCGATTCAGCAAGGCCGTCGTCATTAGAAAAATAAACATCGTCAAAGTTATCGGCTACCGGTGTGCCTACTTCATTAAAGTGTATTTGGGCGTTTTTTATCATGACTTATTAAATTTTTAGACAGTATTTTTTAATTATTTTACGGGTTTTCTTTGAAATAGTCTGGCGTTATTTATAAGCTATTAAATTCAGAGTACAGGTGTACGCTAGAAAGCTGACCACTTAACACCTAAAAACAGCGTAAAATACACAGTAATTTAGTATCAAGCTAAGGGAATTACCCATGAGAAGAGCCGTAATTACGGGTATCGGTGTTGTATCAAGCATCGGTAATAACAAACAAGAAGTATTAGAGTCACTAAAAGCGGGCAAAAGCGGTATTGCTTTTAACCAAGAATTTGCCGATTACAACTTACGTAGTAATGTATCGGGCAAAATTGATATTGATGTTAAAGAACACGTAGACCGTAAAGCAATGCGCTTTATGGGTGATGCTGCTGCTTACTCTTATATTTCTATGAAGCAAGCAATTGAAGATGCTGGCTTATCTGATGAGCAAGTATCTAATGAGCGCACGGGTTTATTAGTTGGCTCTGGTGGTGGCTCTTCAAAGTGGCAAGTAGAAGCGGCCGATATTTTGCGCGAAAAAGGCGTAAAGCGTGTAGGTCCTTATATGGTTCCGCGTACGATGGCAAGCACGACATCGGCTTGTTTAGCCACGCCATTTAAAATTAAAGGCGTTAACTATTCTATAAGCTCTGCGTGTGCAACATCTGCACATTGTATTGGCCACGCTGTTGAGCAAATTCAATTAGGCAAGCAAGATGTTATTTTTGCCGGTGGTGGTGAAGAGCTCCACTGGACTCTTGCAATGGAATTTGACGCAATGGGCGCGTTATCTACCAAATATAACGAAACACCAGAAAAAGCATCTCGTACGTACGATGCAAACCGCGATGGTTTTGTTATTTCTGCTGGTGGCGGTATTGTTGTAGTAGAAGAGCTTGAGCATGCACTTGCTCGTGGCGCACATATTTACGCAGAAATTGTAGGCTACGGTGCTACATCTGATGGCTACGACATGGTAGCACCTTCAGGTGAAGGCGCAGTACGCTGTATGCGCCAAGCAATGCAAGGCGTTGATACACCAATTGATTATTTAAACACGCACGGTACATCTACGCCAGTAGGGGATGTTAAAGAGCTAGGCGCTATTCAAGAAGTATTTGGTGGTAACTCGCCGCTTATTAGTGCGACTAAATCATTAACGGGTCATGCACTAGGTGCTGCGGGTGTTCACGAAGCTATTTTCTCAATTTTAATGATGGAAAACGACTTTGTAGCGCCATCTATTAACGTAGATGAGCTAGATGAGCAAGCACAAGGCCTTAACATTGTAACTGAGCGCCGTGATGCACAGCTTAATACTGTTATGTCTAATAGCTTTGGCTTTGGTGGTACAAACGCCACATTAGTTATGAGCAAATATAAAGGTTAATTCGTTTTCTCTTTATAGTGATTAAAAGCCGAGCATTGCTCGGCTTTTTAGTTTGTGTAATGGCTCGGTTGTTCGTTACAATAGCGCCTCATTTTGCCATACGGACTCCCCAATGAAGATTCTTGCCGATCAAAACATGCCTTTAGTTGAGCAGTATTTTGCAGACTTTGGTGAGGTAACGCGCTTTGATGGACGAAACTTAGCACCCGATGCGTTAATTGATGTTGATGTATTACTTACGCGTTCGGTTACTAAAGTAAACAGTGACTTGCTTGCCCACGCTAATAAATTAAGCTTTGTAGGTACCGCCACTATTGGTGTTGATCATATAGATACACAGTTACTAAACGATAAAGGCATTGCCTTTAGTAGTGCCCCAGGTTGCAATGCAGTGGCGGTGGCTGAGTATGTAATAAGTAGCTTGTTTGCCTTAAGCCAAGAAAACGCAGCCCCTTTAAGTGGTCAAACAATAGGTATTGTTGGGGTGGGTAACATTGGCAGCTGTTTAGCACAAAAACTAAAAGCACTTAATGTTGATGTTTTATTATGTGACCCAATTAAACATGAGCAGGGCTTATTAGCCGAGCATGTTGAGCTTGACGAACTACTTGAGCGCGTAGATGCGGTTACCTTTCATGTACCGCTGATTAAAACCGGTGAGCACAAAACGTATCATTTAATTGATGAAAAACGCCTTAAAGCGTTAAAGCCTGGGTTAGCAGTTATAAATGCGAGCCGCGGAGAAGTAATTGATAATCAAGCTTTGTTATCGGTTATGGAGCAAGGGGCAGACTTAGATTTGGTTTTGGATGTTTGGGAAAACGAGCCTAACATTTTAATTCCATTGCTTGATCATGTGCGCTATGCCAGCGTGCACATTGCCGGCCATACCCTTGAAGGAAAAGCCCGCGGCACACAAATGCTGTACCAAGCATTGTGTAAATTAAAAGGCGTAACCGCAGAAAAATCTCTCGCTGATTTTTTACCACAACCTGCTGTTACAAGCCTAAGTTTACAAAGCAGCTTTACTGAGGCTGATATTGCGCGTTTAGTGCATTTAATTTACGACGTACGCCGTGATGATGGCATTTTGCTGCGCAACTTAGCAAAAGACGGGTTTGATAGTTTACGTAAAAACTACCCAGTAAGGCGTGAGTTTAGCACTTTAACGGTAAAAGGGAGTGCACAGCATACAGATGCACTCGCTCAGCTTGGCTTTAACACCGCAAACTAATTTAACTAGTAGTGTTGTTTTAACACTGCTTAAAGAGGATAAAATATGTCGCAAAAATATAACGTTGCTGTACTTGGCGCTACAGGCTTAGTAGGTCGTCAAATTATTGAAACCCTGGAAGATCGTAAATTTCCGGTAGACCAACTTTTTTTACTAGCCAGTAGCCGCAGCGCAGGTGAAGACATAAAGTTTCGTGGTGAAACCATTGAAGTGCAAGACGTAGAAGGCTTTGACTTTAGCCAAGCACACATAGGTTTGTTTTCAGCTGGTGGCAGTGTATCAGAAAAATACGCGCCAATTGCAGCCGATGCGGGCTGTGTTGTAATTGATAACACCTCACATTTTAGAAATGATTTTGAAGTACCGCTAGTGGTACCAGAAGTTAATGCAGCAAGCCTTGAAGACTTTAGAAACCGCAATATTATTGCAAACCCTAACTGCTCTACTATTCAAATGATGCTAGCGCTTAAACCAATTTACGATGCTTATGGTATTGACCGCATTAATGTATCTACCTACCAAGCTGTATCTGGTGCAGGCAAAGAAGCCGTAGATGAACTAGCAAAGCAAACAGCTAATTTAATGAATGCTCGCCCAATGGAAAACGAAATTTTTCCTAAGCAAATTGCATTTAACGTTATTCCTCAAATAGATACCTTTGAAGATAACGGCTACACGCGCGAAGAAATGAAAATGGTAAACGAAACGCATAAAATTTTGGGTGATACCACTATTGCTGTTAACCCAACCTGTGTACGTGTACCTGTATTTTTTGGCCACTCTGAGTCAATCAACATTGAAACACGCATGCCGTATGACTTTGAGCACGTTAAACAGCTTTTAAATGATGCCCCGGGAGTCGAGCTTATTGAAGATGAGGGCGATTACCCAACCGCGGTTTCAGATGCCAGTGGTAATGATACAGTTTACGTAGGCCGCTTACGAGCTGATATTTCGCACCCTCATGGTTTAAATATGTGGGTTGTAAGTGATAACACTCGTAAAGGGGCTGCCACTAATAGTGTGCAAATAGCAGAAGAGTTAATCGCTAACTACTTATAAATACCCGCTAATATTGTGTGTAAATTAAGCGGCAAACTTTTATAGTTTGCCGCTTTTGTATTTAAGGGAGCCAAATTATTGCCGCTTAGCGTTGCTACTAAACTAAACGCCTTGATCTATCACGATAAAATAGTATTAAGAATAAAGTTTTAAGGTATTTATTTTCAAAGCGTTGCAATGGATATTAGGCCGCAACTGGTTTATAGTTTGTAACTGGAATAGAGCTTGCAATAAAAATAGATTGTAATAACAAATGTAGATCAGCTATTTGGCTGGTTACGGCAAGAATAATTAATGTTGAGCAGCTAAATAAATAGCAAATCATTTAACATTTACACATTAAAGGATCAGCATGCGCGGTTTAGCTTCACTTATTATATTAGCGTCTGCATTGGTAGTAACTCCAATTTACTCTCAAGACAGCACCCAATTAAAGGGGCCAAAAGGCGCTGACTATGGTGCGCAAGGGCGATCAATAGGGCCTATAAAGCCAACCGATACACTATGGCGTATTGCTGCCAAAGTACGCCCAGATAACTCAGTTAGTATTTACCAAGTTATGCAAGCCTTGTATAACAAAAACCCTAATTCTTTTTTAGAACAAAACCTAAACCACATGCAAAGTGGTGCATATTTAAAAATACCCACCTTAGCGGAAATTAGACGCGTAGATCCACAGCTTGCTAAACAACGCTCAGAGCAAGATGACGCGCTGTGGGGAAAAAAGAAAAATGGCACACTAACCACCAGTGAAATTAACGCCGCGCAAACTAAAGTAACACAAGCACGTAAAGCCGATGTTGACGACGCTAAAAAAGAAATTCAAAAAGAATTAAATGAAATAAAAACGCAGCAAGGTAATAAGCTTGTAGAGCTGCAGCAGCAATTTAAAAGCTCGGTTAATAATGTAGAAGAAATATTAGCTGAGAATAATAATCTCAAAAAACAATTGTCGGGTATTTCAAAAGAGCTCGCCAATGTAAAAGAACAGCTAGGTCAAGACAGCGAAATTCAAAAACAGCTAAAAGAGCTAATAGAAAAACAAAACGAAATAATAGCTCAGCAAAAAGTGCAAGAAGTACCAAAAGAAGAACCTTTTGACCTAGGCGCTTTAATGTCTAACCCACTTGTACTTATTTTATTAATGACCATTCCTGCGTTATTAATTATTTTTGCTGTGGTGATGTTTTTACGAAAGCGCGCCAACAAAGACGAAGAAACTCAAGATGACGATGATTTTCTGCCACAAACGCCCAGCTTTACCGAAGACGAGCCGCAAAGTAATGATGCGTTAGACGATCCAATCATTCCTGACCCTCTTGATGATTTAGATATTCAACTAGATGACAATCATAGCAGCGATATTTTGCCAGAGGATGATATTGCATTTGATGATTCTCTCGATGATGCGTTAGACGATGAATTTTCTGATTCAGAAAACTTGCTCGATCAAGACGAATTAGAAAGCCTATTAAGTGATGATATTGTTTTTGATGACGAAGGCAGTGAAGGGGACGAGTTAGACGTTTTCATGCAGCAGGGCTTTGATGAACCTGTAGATGAAAAACAAGATGATGAAATTGACCTTGATTTAGATGATACAAAAGATTCGGACGATATTTTAAGCAGTGACGACCTAGACGATTTATTTGATGAGGACGATAGCCTGCCTGAAATTGACTTGCCTGAGGTTGAGCAACCTACCGCAGATAGCAGCTTAGAAAGCAATGATGAGTTGGCCGCCTTAAGCGAAGAGCTAGCCCAAGAAGAGGATGATGACTTTGATATTGATGAATTATTAGATCAACAAGCTGATAAAGAATCATCAAAAGACGATGACTTTGATTTAGACGACATAGACAGCTTAATTGATGAAGCAGGCGATACACCTGATGAAACACCTACTGATGCTGCGCTGGTTGAAGAAAGCGATGACTTTGATTTAGACGACATAGACAGCTTAATTGATGAAGCGGGCGATACACCTGATGAAACACCTACTGATGCTGCGCTAGTTGAAGAAAACGATGACTTTGATTTAGACGACATAGACAGCTTAATTGATGAAGCGGGCGATACACCTGATGAAACCCCTGCTGATGCGCTAGTTGAAGAGAGCGATGACTTTGATTTAGACGACATAGACAGCCTAATTGATGAAGCGGGCGATACACCTGATGAAGCCCCTGCTGATGCGCTAGTTGAAGAGAGCGATGACTTTGATTTAGACGACATAGACAGCTTAATTGATGAAGCAGGCGATACACCTGATGAAACCCCTGCTGATGCGCTAGTTGAAGAAAGCGATGACTTTGATTTAGACGACATAGACGGCTTAATTGATGAAGCCGGCGATACAACCGAAGAAGCTCCTGCTGATGCGCTAGTTGAAGAAAGCGATGACTTTGATTTAGACGACATAGACAGCTTAATTGATGAAGTTGAAGATTCATCTGCCGCTCAAGTAGCAACAGATAATGATACAGAGCGAGATATTGATAGCGCATTAGCTGATTCAGTCGAAGATCTAGCTGATGCACAGGAAGATTTTGACGAAGATGATATTGAAACATTAGCGTCTTCACTTATTGATGAGCCAGAGCTTGTAGAAGAGCCAGAACTTCTCGAGGAACCAGAGCTTGCAGAAGAGCCAGAACTTCTCGAGGAACCAGAGCTTGTAGAAGAGCCTGACCTCGAAGAAGAGCCAGATTTCGAAGAGGAGCCTGAACTTGTAGAAGAGCCTGAGCTTGAAGAGGAGCCTGAGCTTGAAGAAGAACCCGAGCTTGTAGAAGAACCCGAGCTTGTAGGAGAGCCTGAACTTGTAGAAGAGCCTGAACTTGTAGAAGAACCTGAACTTGTAGAAGAACCTGAACTTGTAGAAGAACCTGAACTTGTAGAAGAACCTGAACTTGAAGAAGAACCTGAACTTGTAGAAGAACCTGAACTTGAAGAAGAGCCTGAACTTGTAGAAGAGCCTGAGCTTGAAGAAGAGCCAGAACTTCTCGAGGAACCAGAGCTTGTAGAAGAGCCTGAGCTTGTAGAAGAGCCAGAGCTTGTAGAAGAACCAGAGCTTGTAGAAGAACCAGAGCTTGTAGAAGAACCAGAGCTTGATGCTGACTTGCTTGAAAACACTGACTTTACAGATAGTTCAGAAACGTTACTCGACCCAGAGGATGCACAGGAAGAGTACACTGACGATACCCTAAAAAGTGTTGATGAATTACTCAACGAGCTACAGCAGGCTACAGACGAAGACTATGTTGAAAACCCTGATTGGGCGTTAGATGATCTTGATGATGACATTGAAGAGGTAGAGGTTGATTTAGGTGACGATCCGCTTGATTCACAAGAAACACCAGCGAGTCCGCTTTTAGATACTCAACCTGAAAATGATGCTGTAAATGATACGCTTAGTGATGATATAGACTTTTCAGATGATAAGCCCGAGACGTTAGATGTAACAGAGCAACAGCAATATCTTCCTGATGAGTTATTGGGAGATGAGCTTGATGGTGATGCAACAGGCATGCAGCCAAGCCAAGCTGAACAAGACTTAGCAAACGCACTTTCAGGCAGTGAATTAGATAGCTTAGAAGACGACTTTGATGATGAGTTACTCATTGATAACGATTTTTCAGAGCCAGAGCTTGAGCCGAAGCATACCGATGATATAGGTGCAGATGATAACCACGCTCAAGTGCCGTCATCACTTGATGAATTAACTGATGATGAAAGCGAGCTAGATTTATCTGAAAATACGGATGAAGACGAAGGGGTTTTCGATGATGATTTATTGCAAAGCGTTGATGAGCTAGACGACGAGCTCAATGCTTTATTAGATGAGCAAGTAACTCCAAGTGAAGAACTTGACGAGTACCCTGAGTTAGAGCTTGATAACGATGACGAAATTGATTTAGATGATCAGCAATCATATAGTCCGCAAGAGTTACAAGGTGATGAACTTGATGGACAAGCAAGCGGTATGGCGCCAAGCCAAGCTGAGCAAGACTTAGCAAATGCACTTGCTGGTAACACTGGTATTGATGCGTTAGAAGCCGACCTAGATGACGAGCCGCTGATTGACGATAAGCTTGATGCGCCTTTACCGCAAGAGGAACCTCTAGGTGAGGCGAAAACAACGGATAGTGCGCAGGAACAGCCTGATTTTGACGATGCAATTTTAGAACAAGCACTTTCAGAAGACGTTGAAGATGAAATAACAAATTCGCAATTAGAAGCCGAGCTAACACAGGCTGCTGATGATCAAACTAATGAAGACGTTATACCCGACGAGCAGCTAGACGATGAGTTTATGGCTGACTTAACGCAAACCGATTTTGATGCGTTGCTTAGTGAGTTAGGTGAACCGGATGAGTTAAATTTAGAAGATAGCAGCGAATTTGATGTCGACTTTGATAGCCTATTAAACGAAGACTTAGACACTGAAGTTGAAGCGAAAGCGGTGCAAGAAGAGCCTTCGCAAAATGAACCGCAGGCTACAACAGATGATTTTGTTGATATTGACGCGCTACTTGAGCAAAGCGATGACTCAGTACTTGAGCACGAGCCCTATGACGAGGTTAATATGGACGTAGGGTTAAGTGACTTTGATTCGTTACTTGCAGGCGATAACCCAACAGATGTTGACTTAGAAAGCGGTGGTTATTCTGCCAAGCTTGATTTGGCACGAGCATACATTGAAATTGACGACTTTGACTCAGCCCTTAAAGTGATTGAAGATGTTATTGAAAGTGGCCCTGAAGATGTACAAGAAGAAGCGCAAAGTTTAAAAGCTAAACTTAACTAGAGCATTCATGATTATAAAAACCGCATTAGCTTTGTTAATGCGGTTTTTTTATAGGTACGAATAACTCTAACCTATAAAAGCACTTAATTAGTTTTAGATGTTTATTAAACCCAAGACGTTAAAAGCTCACTAACTTATCGCTGTGTTTTATTGGGGTAAAATAAATTACTTAATTTTGCGAATAACTATAAATAGACGAGGTTACTTTTATTGCATCGCGAGATAGCATAAAATGCCCCGTTCATTAGCACAGTAGGTAAAGCAGTAATTATGCGAGTAGCACTTGGAGTTGAATACAACGGCGCACGTTACAGTGGGTGGCAACGTCAGTCTCATGTAAATAGCGTACAACAAGAAGTAGAAAAAGCGTTGTCGAGCATTTGTAATCATCCGGTTGAAATAGTGTGTGCGGGTCGCACAGATGCAGGTGTACATGGGACTGGTCAAGTTGTACACTTTGAAACCCATGCTCCCCGTGAGATGGTTGCATTTACTATGGGAATGAACACGTTACTCCCTAAAGATATAGCGATTCGTTTTGCACAACCTGTTAGTGAAGACTTTCATGCACGCTTTAGCGCAACAGCGCGTCGTTATCGTTATGTTATTTATAATTACGCTTATAGAGGCGCAGTTATGAATGAAGGCGTTACGCACTTTCATCACCCACTTGATGAAACAAAAATGCAAGAGGCGTGTCAGTACTTAATTGGCGAGCACGACTTTACCTCTTTTAGAGCGCTGCATTGCCAAGCTAATACAGCAAACAGAACTATTCATCATTTATCGGTACAACGCCAGGGCGATTACGTTATTATTGATATTAAAGCGAACGCTTTTTTACACCATATGGTGCGTAATATTACCGGCTGTTTAATGGATATAGGTCTACACAAGCACCAACCTGTATGGTTAAAAGAGCTATTAGATTTAAAAGAGCGTGCTAAAGCCAGTGCCACAGCAAAAGCCGCGGGTCTTTATTTAGTAGATGTAGATTACCCAGAACACTTTAATATTCCTAAAACCCCACTAGGGCCATTATTTTTACCTGACTCGGAATGTTAGTGTTGAATTTATAAGCGTTTATCTAACTACTAAGACCAGTTTTTTATACCGTGTTTGTGTAATTCATGTTTTAATTGAAAAAATCTGTCTGCTACTTATTAGCAGACTCGCGACACAGAACAGCATTAAGAGAGTTGCAAATGAGTTGGTTAGAAAAAATCTTACCTAAAACGACTAAGTCGTCAGGTCGTAAAGAAATTCCAGAAGGCGTTTGGGCTAAATGTACAGCTTGCGATTCAATTTTATATAAAGCTGAACTAGAAAAATCTTTAAACGTATGTCCTAAATGCGACCATCACATGCGTGTGAGCGGCCGTAAACGTTTAGAGCACTTTTTAGATGAAGGTGACCGCACGGAGCTTGGCACTGAGCACGAACCTAAAGATGTATTAAAGTTTAAAGACTCTAAAAAATACTCAGACCGTATTAGCGCAGCCCAAAAATTAAGTGGCGAAAAAGACGCGTTAGTAGCAATGAAGGGCCGCTTAAAAGGTATTCCTGTTGCTGCGGTTGCTTTTGAATTCTCATTTATGGGTGGTTCAATGGCTTCGGTTGTAGGCGCACGTTTTGTTGATGCCGTAGACCAATGTTTAGAGCACAACATGCCATTAGTGTGTTTTTCTGCCTCAGGTGGTGCACGTATGCAAGAAGCGCTTATGTCGCTTATGCAAATGGCTAAAACCAGCGCTGCGCTTGCTAAAATGAGCGAAAAAGGCCTGCCGTTTATATCAGTAATGACCGACCCAACCATGGGTGGCGTATCTGCATCATTAGCGATGTTAGGTGATATTAACGTAGCTGAGCCAAAAGCCTTAATTGGCTTTGCGGGCCCGCGCGTAATTGAGCAAACAGTACGTGAAACCTTGCCAGAAGGTTTTCAACGCAGTGAGTTCTTATTAGAGCACGGTGCAATAGATATGATTATTGACCGTCGTGAAATGCGCGACACATTAGCACGCGTACTTGCTAAATTTATGAACTTGCCTTCTACCGAACAAGAGCATAGAGTAGCGTAAATTTCAGCTTTACTGATTACACGCTATGACAAATACAATTCCTAGCCAATCATCAAGCCTTGATGATTGGCTTTGTTATTTAGAGAGTGTTCACCCTGCAAATATTGAAATGGGACTCGAACGCGTTGCTACTGTTGCAAATAACATTGGCTTATTAAACACTTCCAGCAAAATTATTCTTATTGGCGGCACAAACGGCAAAGGCACAACTGCACGCTGTTTAGAATCGCTATTACTTGCGCAAGGTTACAGCGTAGGTACGTATGCCTCTCCTCATTTAATTAGATACAACGAGCGTGTGCGCATAAATGGCCAAGAGCTTGATGATCAATACCATGTTGATGCCTTTAACACGCTAGAGCAAGGTCGCGCTAGCACGGCGCTTACGTATTTTGAATATGGCACCCTAGGTGCGCTGGCTATTTTTAAACGCTTTGAAGTTGATTATGTGCTGCTTGAGGTTGGTTTGGGCGGACGCTTTGATGCCACCAATATTGTTACACCTTATGCAAGCGTGATCACCACCATAGATTTAGATCATAAAGAATACCTAGGCGATACACGAGAGTTAGTTGCTTATGACAAAGCAGGTATATTTCGTCAAAACACGCCGGCTATTATTGGTGATTTAAACATACCACATACAATGACCGATTACGGTGCTGAGATTAAAGCAGGCATGGTTATATCCGGTACTGATTTTACATTCAAAGAGCACGAAGCGCATTTTACATGGCAATATAAAAATCATAATTTGCTGTTAGATAAGCCAGCGATCCCTGCACAAAATGCAGCAACGGCCTTAACAACCTTAGCTGTGCTAAATTTATTGCCAAGTGATGAGGTAATTAAGCATTGTTTAGATAACTTAGTTGTTGAGGGGCGCTTTGAGCAGTTAAGCACTGCACCTTTAGTGTTTACCGATGTAGCTCACAATCCCGAATCTGCTCGTTATTTAGCACTAAAGCTTGCAAGCTATAAAGATAAAGGCTTTAAAATTCATGCATTAGTCGCTATGCTTGCTGATAAAGATAAAGCGGGTGTACTTAAAGAGGTAAGCCATGTAATTGATCACTGGTCTCTTACTAGCTTGCACATACCTCGTGGCGATAACGTTGAAAATATGGCCGCGGCGTTGCAAACTATACCTCATACAGGCACGCATGAACGCTATAATAGTGTGCACGAAGCACTTAATGTAATTATGCCTACACAGCAAAGTGATACGCTTTTAATTGTGTTTGGGTCATTTTTTACTGTTGCAGATGCTATAAACTACTTTAAAAAATAGAGAGAAAGTCGGTGAACTCAGGTTTTATAAATCGTTTAGTCGGAACCAGTATTGTGGTGATCGCAGCAATTGTGTTTATTCCTAATATACTCGATGGCGAAAAGGTCCACTACAAAGAGGGCTTTAAAGCTATCCCTGAACGCTCTGAGTTTAAAACTATTGACCTTCAAGAGTCTATAGATGAAAAAGTAGCGCAGGCTGAGCCTTTAAAACAAGAGCAAATTGAAGACATAGCTGCCGATGACGATTTGCTAACAAGCAAAGAAAGCCAATACGCAGCAGAGCCTGAAATAGTCGAAGCAAGCATAGAGCCTCAGACTGCGCCAGAGCCTGTAGCGAAAGCGCCAGAGCCGGTAAAAGCAAAACCTATTGCGCCACGTAAAAGTGAAGAAAACCTCACTGATATGGCCTATGTAATTCAGCTAGGTAGTTTTTCCCATGCGGCTAATGTTAAGGCCTTACAAGCTAAGCTTAAAGCGAAAGGCTTTAAAACGTTTACAAAACCAATTAAAACGCCAAACGGCACATTGACTAAAGTGTTTGTTGGGCCCTCGCTTGATAAGGGGGAGCTGACCAAAAAGTTACCCGAGCTTAAAGCGCTTACTAAGTTAAACGGCAAAGTCACTCAATACAGCGTCTCTAATTGATTTTAAAAGGCCTTACTATAGTAAGGCTTTTTTTGTTTTTAAGGGCTAAAAACAGCCGTTAAAGTGATAAGTTTTTGTACGTGCTAGTTGCTGGTTATCTCCCGCTTTAACTTGCATATTAACGAGGTTTGGGTATAGAATGCGCCCCAAAATAGCGACTAATTGGTTAATATGATCTGGGTTGATTACGCCATTCTTGGCATCATTGCACTGTCTACCATCATCGGTTTAATACGCGGCTTTGTTAAAGAAGCTATGTCATTAGCAGTATGGGCTTGCGCATTTATCATCTCTAGTTTGTTTTACCAATATTTAGCTTCCTTCCTAACAAGTATTTCTGAACCCCTTTTAAGAAATGCGGCGGCCATTGCCATACTCTTCTTTGCGACGCTACTGTTAGGCGGTTTACTAAACTACATTTTAGGTGAGCTTGTACAACGTACTGGTTTATCTGGCACCGATCGTGTCTTCGGCATTGTTTTTGGTGCGTTACGAGGCGTGTTGGTCGTGAGCGCGTTACTCTTCTTTCTTGATGCTTTTACTGGTGCACCAAACACGCACTGGTGGGGCAATTCTATTTTGATTCCAGAATTTGGCTTTGTTGTTGAATGGTTCTTTTCGTACCTAGAAAACAACTCGAGCTTTTTAAATTCAGTAAACCGTTAATCGGCGAGGATAAATTACATGTGTGGTATCGTTGGGATAGTCGGAACATCTCCTGTTAATCAGGCGATTTATGATGGCTTAACTGTTTTGCAGCACCGAGGTCAAGATGCCGCGGGCATCATTACCATTGAAAACAATACGTTTAGCTTGCGCAAAGCAAATGGCCTAGTAAAGGATGTGTTTCACACCCGCCATATGAAACGACTACAAGGCACAATTGGTATTGGCCACGTACGTTACCCTACTGCTGGCTCGTCAAGTTCATCTGAAGCGCAGCCGTTTTACGTTAATTCACCATTTGGTATTGCGCTTGCGCACAATGGTAATTTAACCAATGCTGAAACTCTAAAGCAGCAACTGTTCTCAGAAGCGCGTCGTCACGTTAATACAACGTCTGACTCAGAAATACTACTTAATATCATGGCACATGAGCTAAGTAAGTCTGACAAATTACATTTAGACGCTGAAGACATCTTCACTGCAGTAACCGAAGTAAACAACAAAGTAACCGGTGGCTACGCCGCTATTGCGATGATTATTGGCCACGGTGTTTTAGCATTTCGTGACCCAAATGGTATCCGTCCTTTGGTATTTGGTAAGCGTGAAACCCCTAAAGGGACTGAGTACATGTTTGCCTCAGAAAGCGTAGCATTAAAGCCAGACGGCTTTGAATTTGTGCGTGACGTTGCACCAGGTGAAGCGATTTACGTAACTGAAGATGGCCAATTTCATTCACAAAGCTGTGCTGAAAAAGCTTCTTATGCGC
>Ga0208060_1000244_pt1 | contig 17330 bp, 16 predicted proteins | sample DeeseametaMP0901_FD_184200 | JGI IMG/M metagenome (GOLD analysis project Ga0208060, IMG submission 184200) | Marine microbial communities from the Deep Indian Ocean - MP0901 (SPAdes) | ecosystem: Environmental > Aquatic > Marine > Oceanic | place: East of Durban, South Africa, South Indian Ocean... | reverse complement strand
ACCAATAATCGTAAGACCTTCCAATATGCCTCGATTCATTTTTACCACAGAACCCAGCCCAACATCTGCTCCAAACAAGGTTATTTCCGGAATCGTTATTGCGCGAATAACCGCATCTTTATCCATGAATTCAAAATGCCCTTGATAAAGGCCCGGATATATTTTTACTGTATCTCCGTCATCAATGAATTTTGAATCAAACGCATTTTGTGGATTTTCATAATCGTTTGGCACTCGAAGCGCTTGCACATTTGGAACAATAAGTGGTTCTGAATGGGCAACTATAAACTGATCATCTTTATCTACAATCTGCACGCGATATTGAAATGTAGCATCATCGTCTATAGTGTCTGTATAAACTGTGGATAGCGAATCTAAAATTCGAGCACGCTCTTCCCAGATTGTACTATCTCCAATAGTAATTGAACGTTCCACGAGAAATTCTTTAAAGTTTTTAATCGTTATATTTGACCATTCAATTGTCACCGCTGTTGGATGGTAAATTTTTTCACCGTTATAGTCTTGGGTGACTTCAAAAACATCACCCTCTGTTGGTTTGGTGGCAAAGGGAGATTCGCAGGAAAGAAAAATAATGAATAAAAATAATAGTGAAAAATGTTTCATTTTCTATAAACTGATTTTAAACGTGATGATTTCCCTATAACGCTCAAAATAATTAAACCCTTCACGGATGCTTTCTTCAAGTGTCATATCCAATTCTTCTTTAGACATCATGTTCCGCAGGGTATATGATAAACTGCAGTTTACCTTCCATATTTTTTTCTGCAAGGTTATGTTTAAGTTGGCATTTTCGCGGGGCTTACGCACGCCATCGCCAAAGCCGGCAATATAATAATATTGTTCCCCCTCATTCACATGATCATAACTCATTGTGAGCCAACCCAGGTTTAATTCAGCAGTAGATACAAAACGATATTCCGGCTTATTAGGAAAGACCAAAATATTGCTGATGCTCAACCAAGTGCCAGCACTGCTAACAGAAAACTTGCCATCAAACATAGCCATTTTTAAAGCGGCTTCAAACCCGCGAATATCCGCTGTCATATTGTTAAACGGTATAGGTGGACCTTTTTCAACCGGACGATACGCAATCTTATTTGTGAAATCATTAATAAAAACACCAAGAATGAGGTTCATTTCTGAAATGGGCAATTCAGTTTGAATATCCATAAATGTCATATCCATATTCAATTCCGTGGTAGACAAGTATTCGCGGGTAAGAACTGTATCCATGGCACTATCAAAGACGGCATGGGCAAAACGAAAACGGTCGCTCAATGTTGGTAATCGAGAATTGTTTCCTTGATTCACAAACAATGAATATCGCAGTTTATTGGTTTGACCATCTACATGTACCCCTAATCGCTTACTGGTAACCAAAGCAGAAAATTCACTCTTGATTGTTTCCGCTGGTAGATTTCCCATGGTATAATAATTATATGTTTCGTTGAGAGTTGTTTTAATATTATTAAACCGATAACCAAACTCCCAATTAATATGGTCTATAATGGGACTATCGCTTACAATAGCCCAGCGAGAAACAAGAGCGAATGCATTGGTTTTTCTAGACATATCCGCGACATGTCTTTCTATAGCGATTTCATCCACATTAAAGTATTTACGATCACCGTTAAAAAACTGTTCTTCAGATTCAATTTGAATTGTATTTTTTATTTCACGGAACGAAAACCCTTTTGAAGCTTGTAGCGTAAGAGAGCCATCATCTAGCAATTCCTTCACGCTCGTAAAATAATTCTGATCCAATTGCCATGCCCGCTGCCCTACCATAAATGTCCAATCATGCGTATTCAAAATTGAGCCTGAATATTTTCCACTGACCACTTCCAGACCATCGTCTGATGTTACGCTCCCAGATTCGAATTCCAATGTTTTGCTTAAATCATACCAGCTTATATCAAACCTTCCAGGCGAAAAACTCAATCCTGCAAACGCATTATTAAAAATGGACGTTGTAACAGTCCGCCCACCGAAAGCACGTTTTTTACCTGTGGAACGACCGCCGATTCCCACTGGCCCAAACACTCCAGTCGCGCCGTATGAAAGATCCAGATCATCTGCATATGTTTGACCCAGTCCTTCCATAAAATAAATAGAATTATTCACAGCTTTACGACTTTCGATATTAACAACTCCCCCAATAGCGTCGCTGCCAAACAATGATGAGGCGCCCCCCTTTACCACTTGAATCTGTTCTATAGAATTCAAATCAATGAACGACAAATCGGCGACTCCAGTGTTGGAATCGTTAATACGTACGCCATCAAGAAAAACAACAACATCTGTTGCATTGCTTCCACGAATACTGATTGTCTGCTTTCCGCTATTAGCATATGTCAGCTGCAAGCTGGAAACACGACGTAAGGCACTGCCAATATCCCGGGCGCCTTGGAGTTCAATAGCTTCAATGTCAATTCTATCCACAGCTGAAGCAACATCTAATTCTACTTTTCGCCTTACACCCATAACATCAATTTCCTGGCCAACGATTATAGCAGCTGTTAGCTTAATGAGTAAAAAACTGTCGCTTTTGACGGTTACAGTTAAAGGGTCATAACCAATATGTGAAATAAATAGTGTAAATGGGAACTGTTGTTTTGTAGAAAAAGTAAAATTGCCTTCTATCTCTGAGGCGGCACCTTCCTCGCCACCTGTAATAATAACATTTACACCGGCAATCGGTGAACCGTCTTTTTGGTCAACAGTTTTACCTGATATTTCATGAACCTGTGCTATCGTCCAGGAAAATGAAATGAATAAGATGGAAATGAATTTGAACATACTATGATTAAACAATAGAGCGGAAATTAATGTTTTTTATAGGAGAGTCTATTCTATATTTACTATTTAAGTATTTTTTTAATGGTTCTAAATAAATTCATCTCGTAACCATCCTGTATAATTGTCCATCAGTCCTCTGGTGATTCGTCCCACTGTTCCATCGCCAATGGTGTTTTTATCCACCTTAAGAATAGGTACAACCCCTGAACCACTGTTTGTGAGCAACAGTTCATCAATACCGGCCACATCGCTTATTTTCAATTTACCATAATGTACTGTAATCGGGGATTTATCTATAATCATTTGTCTTGTTGTACCGGGCAAAACATCCTTTTTTCTAGTGGTTAGTTTTCCTGTTTTTACCCAAAAAACATTACTTTTGCTCCCTTCAAACACATTTCCATCTTTATCACACAATATTGCATCAAAACAATTTGCCACTGTTGCTTTTTTGGCGGCTGATAAACATGTATGATAATTGGTTGTTTTAACTTCCGGCATATTACGTTGCGCTTCAACGGTTAATGCGGAAACTCCTTTATAAATTATAGGGTCCAAATTTAAATGAGACGTATAAACTATAAGTTTATCAGGGACTGCTAAAATACGAATACGCTGGTTTGGGGCCGGGAAATTATCGATAACCTTTTCTAGCATATCAGTTATTTCTATGAATGAATACTGAATTTTTAACCCAATATTTAGTGCTGTAGAAAATAAACGGTTTAAATGAGGTCTAAGAAAAATAAGCTTAAAATCCATTGTGCGCATTGTTTCATATAACCCCGCTTCAAATGCAAATCCATCAGACCCAACCTGTAATTCGTCTTGAGTCATTTTTGTCCATACATTATTTATAAGTACATCTATCATCTTTGAAAAGACGCTGCCTTCGCCAGTGTTTCATTATACTCATTTTCAACGTTTGACCCAATAGTAATGCCGCCGCCCACACCTAAGGTGAGCTCATTTCCAATTTGTGTTATGGTGCGAATGGCAATATTAAAATGCAATGTACCATTTGGTAAAATATATCCTATGGTTCCGGTATAAACACTTCGGGGAGTTGTTTCAATCTCGGAAATTATTTCACAAGCTCGCTTTTTAGGACAGCCCGATATAGAACCACCGGGACTCATAGACAAAAGAGCTTCAATGGGATGAATTTCATCTTTTAGTTTACCTTGAACAAGGCCGTACGTATGAAAGACTTTTTCCAATCGTTGGATAGATTTTGATTCTAGGACACGAACAGACCCCGCTTGGCACACTTTTCCCAAATCATTACGTAACAGGTCAATAATCATATACAATTCCGCCTGTTCTTTTTCGTTCGTCAACAATCTGTTTAAATTTAGTTCGTCTTCTTTTGGTGAATTTCCCCGAGGAATAGTCCCTTTGATGGGTTTTGTAGAAATGATACCGTTTTCAATGGTAATAAACTGCTCCGGGGAAAGAGAATGTATTGCCCAATCGTCATTCTTTATAAATACAGAATAACCGACTTCATTTTTTTGACGCAAAGCATCAAAAAGAGAGATTGGATCAACATTGGCCCGAGCTACCAAAGGATGGGTATAATTTAACTGGTAAATATCTCCAGATCTTATATGCCGGATGATTCGATTAAAATTAAATTTATACTCATCTGTTGAAATTTGGGGTTTAAACGACGTCCATTTTATGTCATTATTTCCAGATGTAATTTGATGGTGTTTTTCGTATGAATCGTAAGCCCGGAAATGTACAGCTGGCATTTGCTTTGATTTTTTAACAGATACACCTAATAGATTTACGCCATATTCATAAGAAATATATCCAGCAATAAATTTCCCCTCATAGTTCTTCACAAATTCCACTAACTTTTTCGGAGAATTCTCCAACGATAAAGAAATAATATCAAGGGGATTTGATGCTGAAATATCCAGCCAATCTGAATGGGCATTCCCTTGAAAAACGAAGTCTTTATTAGACATTTAGAAAATTCTCCAATATATGATATCCCATAGGCGTTAAAAACGATTCCGGGTGAAACTGTATTCCGAACACCGGTTTTTTAATATGTTCAATTGCCATGATTTCACCATCGTTAGTCCAAGCTGTTCCGGTAAAGCCCTTTGGTACAGCATTTAAAGATAATGAGTGATATCTTGCCCCCTGAAATGGAGATGGAATTCCCTTGAATAAACTATCTTGATTATGATGAATTAACGATGTCTTTCCATGGACAATTCTTTTAGACTGAACTACTTTAGCTCCAAAAACTTCTCCAATGCATTGATGTCCCAAGCAAACACCGAGCATGGGAATATTCGTCCACAAGTTTTTGATAATTTGATTGGAAAATCCAGCATCTTTCGGCGTTCCTGGACCAGGCGAAATAATTATTTTATCGGGATTGAGTTCGCTGACATTTATAAGGGTTAATTTATCATTTGCTTTGACATTTACACGATCGCCAAGTGTTTCAATAGCTTGCACCAAATTCCAAGTAAACGAATCGTAATTATCGATGATGAGAATCATGGATAAACCTAAAAGAAGTTTGATGAAACAAGGAAATAGAAAAAATTATTTAATATTGTTTACTGAACTATTTTCTCAACAACGCCTTGGAAAATCGTCTTTCGGGGATATCTCTGTCGAACTCAATTTCGTCTATAATCCATTCGGTCCCTTTACTGTTACGTTTCAGTTCATCTTTAAAAATAAATCGCGAAGGAAACCAACGGCCTTGTATTTTTCTGATCCCATCCATTGTGGATGTTTTTAAGAGTTTTCCACTTTTGGCATAGAGCTCCTCTTTCATGGGGAGTAAATATTCCTTATCGATCCAGGCCCGTCGTTTTGGATAGGACAACCTTTTCACTTTTGCTTCAAGAAGCATGATCCAATGATCCCGTCCATCGATCTCTATTGATCCCTCCAATGTGGCTTCGTATAGTTCAATGAGCGGGCGATCTTCCATCATATCATTATAGGACATGTCTGAACCCATAACGGATTGGCGCAGCATGTGCCCGGAAATCTGGATTACCCGGTCAGTCTGGGGCGAATAGACCCAGAGCTTATCATCCAGTTTCAGCATTTTGGTGCCTGCTTCCCGGGGAGGAGAAAGATATTCAGTGAAGGCTTGATCTGTGCCCACAACCCAGTTCCGGGATTCAATGGTGCGGCTGGAACGTCGTCCGTGAACCACCATTTTGCTGGTAAGTACTCGGCTTTTTGCATTCAAATTATTATCCATGGCTTGAATAATTTCTTCAACGGTCATTTCATTTTGCCCAAAGACAAATGAAAATAATAATAGCAATATAATGTGTCTCATATTTTATTCCTTTTTATCTGCCAAAGGAGAACACAGAGAAAATCATTAATTAAATTTTTAAAACTCTGTGTGCTCTGTGGCTAGCGATCACGTTTCTAATTCCTTAAAAAGCTGTGCCATTTCCCGTTTGTAAATCGCTCGTCCCGCCAACATGGTTCCAAAAACCGTTGCCAAAACGCCTGGAATAATGCCTATATAATATAAGTCCGGTGTTACTTGCGTATAGAATACGGTTGACATAATCATTGTCGTAGTATTCAAATTTTCAAAGGCTGCAGAATAATCAATACCTACTTCCTGCACATAGTAGGTTAAGGGTAAGCCGATGAGCGTTCCAATGATGGTTCCAATCGTTCCAATAATCACAGATTCCAAAATGAGCGACCGATACACTTGTCCTTTTGTTTCGCCCATGGCAAGACGAATTCCCATTTCACCGTATCGCCGCAGTCCGCTCATGATACCCATATTCCACAAAACAATCATGGCGATGAGAAGAAAAATTCCGAGGATTATAAAAACGGACCAATCCACCAAGTCTATCATAGTGCCCATTTGATTCGCATCTCGAAGTGCGATCATACTTGAGCGGAAAATATCAGTTGTATCCAAATGGGTGGCATTGAATTGATTTCGCATCATGACAGACGCATCATCGTCATAATATAAATCATGTTTAAAACCGAGAATTTCTGATGCTGCGTCCTCCATATCCAACGCTAGGCGTGCACCTTCAATATCCACCAGCATCATTTGTTTATCTAATGGTCCCATGCCAAGATTGAATGTGCCCACCACCGTAAAATTAAATGTGGTAAATGCATTATTCATGGTGGTGCCGATATAGGTCACCCGATCCCCCAGTGATAACCCAAGTTTTTCGGCTAATTTCGCGCCCACCAAAGCATCATTAGGGTTTTGAATCATTTGTCCTGAAACGATCCGTTTTTCCAATTCCCACAATTCAAATTGCCGAGATTCCGATGATAAAAAATCAATACCGTAAACCATGACGGGGCCTTGCAATTTTGTTTCGCCCTGTTCATCTGGAAGGTCCAATAATCCTGCAAATGATATTTTGGGTGACCAAAAATAGTCTGGATATACCACGTGCAATATTTCGACTATTTCATCCACATTCATAAGTGCGAGATCGTTGGGGAGCAGTTGACTCTCTTCCTGATAGGCGTGCGTCATAATTTTTACATGTCCCGATGAAATCACAGCCGTATCCCGAAACATGCCATTCATGGTTCCCACAAGAAATCCCCGGTTAAAAATCACAAGTGCCACAATGAGAGACACCACTATAATTGGGAATAAACTTCGGGATCGATCTCGAAGAATGCCTTTTAGAACGAATTTTAACATTAGACGACTTTCCCCCGAAGCGCATCTGTGGGTTTCATTTTTGCAATCCGTCGTGATGGCAAATAACTCAAAACTAAAACAACAAATGAAATAAATAATGTTGTGGAGACGAAAAGCCCCATGGTGTAAACCGGGATGAGTCTCTTCGCCATAATGAGCCCCATTTCTGTATAATCAATGGGCAAGGGAATCCCATACATGGAAAAATAAATGAATACGGGGCCGCCCAAAACCAAAGTCATGATCAAAGCAAAAAATGCATTCATTCCTCCTTCCAAAGTGAATAACCCCACGACACGGGATCGCGTCATGCCTATGGCCATAAGCGTACCGATTTCTTTCCGTCGTCGGAAAATGGAGAGTATTTGTGAATTGAAAATTCCCATACCCGCCAATGCCAAAAGGATGGCATACATGATCCTTGCATTGGGTTCGTCGGCCGCAATCATGGCTTCCATATCTCGCATCAAATAATCCACATCACGATAAATCCAATTTTCCTTTTCTTGAACTGTGGAAATGTTTTTTGCAAATGTGATATAAGTAGCTTCATTTTTCATATCCAACATGGTTTGTGCGCGTTCAAGGGGAATCCAAATGGTGCCCATGTCCACCTTAAAATTTTCCGTTTCCATGATATAAACGATCAAGCCTTCATCCGCATCATACGTGCGATTTGCATCTAACCAGCGAATGGCAAAGCTATCGCCCACTTTTAATTTTGTGTAATTTGCCATACTGTTTCCCATGAGCACCGGGATCAAACCGTCGGTCTCTTTCAAGAGCGATCTGGTAGGCAGATTGATGATGGATTGTTCCGGTTCAATCCCTTTCATCATAACGGGCATCATGCGTCCGCTGGGATAAATGGACGCCTGACTCACCAAGATGGAAAATGCCTTTTCATTTTTGATTAAATCCCTGATTTCTTCCGGCGGAATTCCATGAGAATCTTCGTAAGAAAACGGATCCAATGGATCATATTTGGGATGCCAATAAGCACCGCCGGCCACTTCAGTGTCAATGGTGACTTGCTTGGCGTGGGACCGCATGCCGTCATACATCCCAGATATGAAAATAATCATAAAAAATGAAACGGCTGTTACGAATACATTCAGCCAGGTCCGCATCCCGGCTCCAATCAAGTTTTTAATAGCGAGATTAAAAAGCATAGACTAATTTTTACCGGATTTTGGATTATCAAAATGCTCATCTTTTACAATCTGTCCATCTTCCAGATGAATTATGCGCCGCAGATAGGCCATGATTTTTTCATCATGAGTTGCGAAAATGAATGATGTATCCAATTCTTTATTAAGCCTAACCATAATATTCATTATATGATGAGAATTTTCAGCATCTAAATTGGCTGTCGGTTCGTCTGCTAAAATCAATGTTGGTTTATGGACAATGGCTCGGGCGATAGCTGTTCGCTGACATTCACCGCCGCTCAACTGTGCAGGACGAGAATCAATTTTGTCGGAAAGCCCAACCCAGTCAACGGCCTGTGTTACGAGTCGGTTCCGTTCCTGTGTTTCAACTTTATTCAAAATCAGAGGCAATTCCACATTTTCAAATACGGTATAAACAGGAAGCAAATTGTAACTCTGAAAAATGAATCCCATTTTCGTTTTTCTTAAATTAGCCCGTTCGTTGTGTGATGAAGAACCGAGTTCCATTCCAAGCACATTTACATTGCCTTTAGTGGGAGAATCAAGACCGCCAATAATATTTAAAAGGGTTGTTTTCCCGGAACCGGATGGACCCACCAAGCCCATGAATTCTGCATTTTCCAAGTTGAGATTGATGTCGCTCAATGCAGTGAAATAATCACCGCCAACTGGAAATTGTTTAAGAAGATTTGTGATGTTTACAACTGAATTATTTGACATATTTTTCCTTTTTATTTCCACGAAGGCACAAAGGCTCGAAGAAAAAAACTATTATAACTTTGTGTCTTCAAGTCTTTGTGCCAATTTCCCTTTTAATGATTGTAAATGAACATAAATTGTATTCCCGTTCCGAACCCTGCAACCGTTTTAGGTAAGTTTTTTTCTGGAATACTGTATTCCGTTCGATTGGGGCTTTGTGACAAAACCAAATTTAAACTGTATTTGTCATAGATCGCACTCCAACGAAAATAATTATACGTTCTATCTTCTTTCCAGTCAATTTGAGAAATGAACATGAGGGAATGAACCATTCCAAAAGGCAGCATTGCCATAAAAGCAGTGAGTGTCTGATCTTCAGATTCAGCATTTTTGATAAACATGTATTCGGTCATGATTAAGAGTCCGTTAGAAATGGGTAAAGTATAATCAGCACCGATGGTAATCATTGTGATATCTGAATGTCTCGAAGTGATAAGTGCGCTTTCCATCCAAGATCCAATAAAACCATCATGTCGAATATCTAATGCAAACCGTTGATGTGGATCGGAAATCATAAGTCCCGATTGTCCAAGTTGTTGGGGCATTTTGGATGGATCCGAATGGAATGTAAATCCGAATTCACCGAAAGAAGATGAAAGTTCTGCCCGTCCGCCAAATGAAATCGTATCCTGATTGGAGTTAATCAACCACGACCAAATAGATAATGAATTGGATGGAAAAACACGCAGCCGAAATGCTTCCACACCGTCAGTTTGATTGGTTGGGTCTTTTAAATCTATGGTATCGAACCAAGATAGCGTTCTCAAAATTTGCGACGGGCCAAACACAATTTTTTGCAAGCCAAGACGGGCTTCCAATTTTTCCGATGAATATCGAATCCACAATCGATGATTCTTTTCATGGTTCAAAATAAGGGAATCGCCTGAATAAGCTCGGTCAAGCCTGTATGCCCATTCAAAATCAATAAAAGATAAATCAGATAAATTCCGAGACAGGGAAAGTGTTGGAATGTATCCCAAAGATGATTCATATGCAGATTGCCCGGCGGGAACATCGCTTCCTGTAAGCCCGCTTGCCCAAAATTGACCCTTGAATAAGGTCGGTTGCCCAAATGCAGTTTCGAACAGCATTATCCATAATAATGTGAAAAAAGATAAAAGTATTTTCATTATATTTGTATTATACAAATATAATTCAATCTATTTCTAATAGAAATGAAAAACATGTTTTATAGCATTGTTGAGGCGGAAACTATCTGCACAACCTTATAGTCGAAACAAAAAATAAATGTCCATTATTTAATGATCATTCTTTTGCCCATTGCAAATCAAGCAGAGGCAATATATGCAGTCGGGTTATATTTTCGGATGGATAACCGTCGGGATACTGGCCATAAACCATTTTATAACCCATTGATATATGAAAACGTGAAGATTTTTCCCAAGTAACCATACCTTTATGTTCAAGAGCAAACGAACCTTTCATTCCCGGTATTAGAAACAAATCACTATCGACCAAATATGTCCATTTTTTGTTTAAGCGCCCATTAACATCAGACCCAAAACGCAACAACCAACTATTATAATACACAGCCAACCTATGATAAATCAACGGCAGATCAATGGTGGATTCCATGGCTAAATCCCCTCCGCCAAACGCTAATGCAATACCTGCTTTTATAGTAAAAATTTTGCCCTGATCCAGATCTTTACTTGCAAGTACCATATTCCACAAAGATACCATATTCGGTATTTCAAATTCTGGCGAAATCATTCCACCAATCCCAGGCTTTGCAACCATTTTTAATAAAGGTGTTGGGTAATACAATGCATGAGTCGTGGAAATTGTCCATCCTGATCGCTGTCCCCAACCCTGTTTAATTGTCACCCCGGGCATGAGTAAAGCTGTTAGTTTATAAAATGAAATTTCTCTGTTTTCAGACTGTCCCCAGCGCACTGGTTGAAACAAGCCGTATTCCCAGCGGCCTTGGGGCAGAGTATGTGCTGTTCCTGGTAGCCATTCTCCCTGTGGGAATATTTGGCTTATTAAAAAAATGATGATGAGAATATTTTTCATCATTCAAGTATAATCGTACATCCGACCGGCGCATGGTCAGATAGTTCTATGGCTCCCTGGAAAGTGATCCCACTACCGGATGCAACATTTATATTTGTAAAAATGTAATCTAGTTTGCGATCCCAAAATCTGTCTTCAGATGTGCTGTGTGTATTATGATCTACCCCAAAAGCGTCTGTTAAAGAAATTGCAGTATTATACGTATCATAGAGCGGCTGTAATAAAGTTGGTTCATTTGGGAAATTCTCAAAATAACTTCCCTCTAAGTGGGGCCCACCATCAGTATCTGTGTGAAACACGTCATCTGCACAGGCGTCCTCATCACAGAAATCTGTTTCTGCTCCGGGAGGTACGGAGTTCAAATCTCCCCCGGCGACAAATACGTCTCCATTAATAACCATTTCATCTAGGACCTTCTTAAATTTGTCAACATGTTTTTGCTTTGTGTCGTCGGTAGCAAACGCAGTGGCGTGAACCGTTACCGCATAAAAATTATCTTGGCCGGGGATTGCTATTTTTGCTTTTAATACATTTCTACGCAGGTAAAACATTTGAGTCAGAGGGTCTTGGTCAGTGCGTAAAGGCAGTTTAATTCGTTCGGCAGATTCAATTTCATGTTTAGTCATTACCACGTTACCCGCATCTATTCTCCCAATACCATCGCTAGGAATGGTTTGCGCTTGCCACATGGATGCATAGGCGGCGTAATTCATATCTGTATGATCCAGCAGCCATTGCACCTGGTCAATATATTGCGTGCGCTTGGATTCTCGGTCCACTTCCTGGAGTAAAATAATATCCGGATCAATTGCATCAATTTCTGCGGCAACAAGCTCCAAAGCGTTCAATACTTCTTTTTCTGTCATAACGGTTCGGTCTCCGCAGGAATCGCCGAAAAAAGGTAGGCGGCCGATACCAAAACGAATATTCCAGGACAAAACTTTTAAAGCGTTTTCTGGATCTGGAATTGTTGTAAATGTTTTAGCTTCGTATAAAACAGCCTTTTCCACGTCTTCAAATGTGGTAACCAGTGGTTCACAGCTGAATAAAGCAATGAATAGAATATAAAAAAATGATTTACACTGACGCATGTATGGAACTTATTACTGATTTATAACACGTCGCAAAATGTCTTTATCATCTGGAAATAATTTGGATTTTACAAGCCGCGGCACTAAAATTTTTAATTTTGGATCTCGTGCAAAGACATCCTTAAAAATCGGCAACGCTTCATCAAGGCGGTTTGCTCCTACTAATGTAACTGCCGTCCAGAAAGGTAATTCCGGGTTTTCTGGATAATATTCAGTCGCTTGATCATATTCTTTTAGAGCTAATTCTATTTGCCCCGTTTCCATATAATGATCGCCTTTATTGGCATGAATATATGCTTTGTGTATTCTGATCAATCGTTTTAATTCCTTTATCGGTGTTGGGTGATCTTCGATGCGTAAATCTAAAACGACATCTTTATAGGAAATCCCTGTTGGTTTTCCACTTACGATTAACATGGCAGCCGATTGTTTGCCCCGCAAATCACCCCCTTCATTTTGCGCTGCTTCTAAAGCGGCTAACATACGGTCGGCTAATCCTCCGGACGTACTTTCAAATGCGTTTGCCATAACCTCCGGAACAGTGCTCTTTTCCATCAGATTCGCCTGAACAGTATAATTTTTTCCCACAATATGCCCTGCAAAATCAATACAGTCTTTTCCGGTGTGGACCGCAACATTACCAATGGCATCCACCATGCCCACTTGACGAACCGCTTTACCTTCGTCCTGATCCAATAATATAGTAAGTGCTTCTTCGGCTGTCTTTCCTTCACGCATTAGCTGTAAGCCTTCCGGTCCATACGCAACCTTGATAAATGACTGTGTTGCCACTGCACCCACTCCTGCTTGCGCCCAAGGAACAAGCGCACCTACAGAAAACCAATGACTTTGTACAGCCACGCCGAGTTCACCGGTCGTTTCATCCAGGGCAACAATTGAATATGTGTTGACCGGGCGAATTCCTTGGGCTGGAATCATATTTACCAAAACGAATAAAATAGTTGTTAAAATATGTTTGCGCATTCTTTCTCCTTAATTATAACTAAAAGAGATTAAGTCAAATTGACCTTTGTAGCAATTCATGCTTACATTCCAAAATGAAATATTTAAAATACTTGGGCATGCCGCTTCTCATTTTAATGGCTATTTATTTGGGCGCCATGGGACAATATTGGGCCTGGGTATATTTGCTTATTTTGGATACCATTATCATTGCCGGGGATGCGTTTCTTGGTGATGATAAAACAACCCCGGAATATCGTTATCCAATGCTGTTGACTATCCTTGTATATATTAACTTCCCTGTTTATCTCATTTTTCTAACGATTGCTATTTATATGAGTGGTAGCGTTTCACTACCAAGTTTTGAGCAGATTATTTATTTAGTGACCGGGAGTGATATTGCCTTAACACGTCATGGAACTGCTGTCTGGCATTTAGCAGGTTATGTTTTTACTGGGGGGCTTCTCATGGGATCAGCGCTGACAATTCCAGCCCATGAACTGGTACACCATAAAAAGAAAAAAATAGATTGGTTGATTGGCAATTGGATGATGGCCTTTACCTGCGACAGCGCCTTTGCCATTGAACACGTTCATGGACATCATAAGAACGTTGGCCTGGCGACTGACCCTGCTACTGCCAAACGCGGTGAAAGTTTTTATCTGTTCTTTTTAAAGGCTTCACTCCAAGAGCACCGTGATGGCTGGAAGATCGAAAATGAACGTTTGAAAAAACGTGGACATGGGCTGATCAGTGTATATAACCGCATGATTAGGGGCTACGCTCGCAGTTTTCTTATCCTAGCGGCTGCTTATTATATAGGTGGATTCGGCGGTGTTGTCGTGTTTTTGGGTATTTCCGTATTCGCCAAATTATTTCTGGAAATAGTGAATTATATGGAGCACTACGGTTTGGTCCGCGTGCCGGGCACGCCTGTGGCTCCCCATCATTCCTGGAATACAAACAAACGCGTCAGCAGTATTCTGCTCTACAATCTTACTCGCCACTCTCATCATCATGAACAAGGCAGCCTGGAATTCTGGAAACTGCGCCCGTATCCTGGTGCGCCGGAAATGCCTTATGGCTATCTGACAACGTTATATCTGGTAGCATTTTTCCCCGGGGCTTACCGCCGGATGATGGAACCACGCTTGGAAGACTGGCGCAATACCTATGCCACGGAAGAAGAAAAAGTCTTAATGTCTTAAATTATAGCATAATGAAAAGAAGACAATTTATCAAATTAGGTTTGCTGGGAACCGCAGCGACCGGAATCGCGCCGGGAGCTTTCCTAAAAGGAAGAGATTGCGACCTCACCAGTGATGATATCCTTGGGCCTTACTGGTCGCAAAACCACCCTTATAGAACCGTGCTTGCTCATACGGATGAACCTGGAACACGCATTTTTATTTCAGGTACGGTGCAGGCTAACGATTGTGAAACACCTCTGCACAATGCCATTGTTGATGTTTGGCATGCAAATAACAGCGGGTGTTATACTGTTTTCCAGGAGTGTAATTCAGGTAATTCGGAAGAAGATCCCTACAATCTTCGGGGGCAAATGCTCACCAATGAAAATGGCGAGTATGCTTTTGAATCTATCTGGCCGGGACATTATGGAAGTAGGCCTAAACATTTTCATTATAAGATCACCACACCTGAAAACCAGGAATTGGTGACTCAATGTTATTTTGAGGGTGATGCACAAATTAATCAGCAGTGGGAAGATAATCACCCCGGTTTGATTATACCTTTGGAGAGCTCTGGCGATGGACTTTATGGAGTATTTAACATTGTTATGAATGAAGAAGCTCAAGTCGGAACAGGGGAGGATTTAATTCCTGTTCCGGAACAGCCGTTTTTAAACCATAGTTATCCCAATCCATTTAATAACTCCACTCAAATCGAATTTGGTCTTTCTAGGTCCGGTCATGTCAGCATCGGTATCTATGATATCTCCGGGCGCTGGATCACGAATTTAACAGAGCAAAATTGGCCATCGGGATCTCACTATTTAAAATGGAGTGGGCAGGATTATTATGGGAATATGGTTCCTTCCGGTTCATATCTGGTGGTAATGAAAGCTGCCGGATTTACCGGATCGAAAAAGATTTTATTGCTTAAATAATCAAATCTCTTCAAAGACACCTGTTTTTTTATTCTTTTGTACTTTATCATGATCAAAACACCGGCCATGCATGGCAATGTAGACACCCTGTGGCAAACTTTGCACAAAGCCCAAGGCTGCACCCAGATTAAATAACCCGTCTGAACTGCCAAACTTAAATGGGATCATTGCGCCGGTGAGAACAATGGTCTTTTCCAAATTGCCGCTTGCCAGAACCTTGGCTGTATCGGTCATCGTGTCCGTCCCATGGGTAATTACGATCTGATCCTCTTCGGCCTGTTTACAATTATCGAGAATCAGTTGCCGGTCGTCATTAGTCATATCCAAACTGTCGATCATCATCAAGGTGCGGATATTGACATCAATACGGGCACGACCAAGTTCCAATATCTCATGCATGTGCGTATCTTTGAAAAACAGCTTGCCTGTTATTTCATTGTATTCCTTATCAAAGGTACCGCCGGTTATGAAAATTCTGGTGGCCATTAATTAACTCACATTAATTCCAACACATTCTCCGGGGGACGACCTATAACAGCTTTATCCCCTTTAACAACGATTGGTCGTTCAATGATTTTAGGAAAGTGAGTCATTGCCGCAATGAGAGCCCTATCATTGTCCAATGTTTCTTGCAAATTGTTTTCCTTGAAATCTGCTTCGCCCTTACGTACAAACTCGTTAGGATGTTTTCCAAGTTTAGCGGCAAGATCTTTTAATATATCCCCCGTGGGGATGTCCTTTAAATATTCAATGATAGTCGGTTCAATACCGTTGTCACGCAACAGCTGCAGTGTCTGCCTGCTCTTGCCTCATCTGGGGTTATGATAGATTGTAAATCCGTCCATTTGTGGTCAATCCTTTCTCGGTTAGGTGTAATTTGGACTGGTAAGTTAAGGATTCAACACCTGTATAACCAATCTGCCATAATGGATTCATAGTATGCCATAGGATGTCATTTGATAGACACCTAAACGATAGACACCCCCCACCTACACCAAGGAAAGAGTGGACTTGGTTTGGTAACCGCCTCTCAAAATCTCAACCAAAGTTCCAACCTGTAAAAACCAAATGGGGGGTAGTACCCTTAAAATAAAAGAGACACCCCTAATTATTGGGTGATTTCTGTGTAATTTCCTGTATGAAACGCCTCTGGCTCAAACAAACCCACCTAAAACTGCGTGAATTTTGTTTTCTTCTTGGGTTGCTGGTTTATACAGTCGGTCAGTTTTTAATTTTCATTTTCTTTAATGATATCGATGCTCTCCATGCCCAAGAACCAATTGATTTTGCGCATTGGTGTATGTTGATTGGTGTATTGTTGCTTATTCCACAAATTGGGAATTTCCCAAAAACTAAATTCAATCTTGTTGGCACCCCTATATTAATTCTTGGAATTGGTCTTATTATCGGTATGTGTGTTATTGATTTTATTTTTTGGAGTATAAAGTTGCCTGAATTAAAAAGTGAAGTTGCAACTCATCTCATTAATACGCCAGCAATATGGGTACCTTTTATGACTGTTTCTGGCAAAATATTTACTTTTGGTTTACTCATTTCAAGTTTTAGTTATTACAAAATATCAAGGACTGGCACTCTAATGGTTTTGCTAGGCACCTTAATAGTCTATATGCCTTATGGGTGGGATAATGTTCCAGGATATA
>Ga0208060_1000236_pt1 | contig 17623 bp, 8 predicted proteins | sample DeeseametaMP0901_FD_184200 | JGI IMG/M metagenome (GOLD analysis project Ga0208060, IMG submission 184200) | Marine microbial communities from the Deep Indian Ocean - MP0901 (SPAdes) | ecosystem: Environmental > Aquatic > Marine > Oceanic | place: East of Durban, South Africa, South Indian Ocean... | reverse complement strand
CAATGGTAGTTTGCAGCTCGTTTAATCGAATAGCGCTACCCATGGTAATGGGCATATCAGATTCATTAGCTTGCTGAACTAGCAATAACCACTCTACCAGAGGCACTAGGTTAGATGCTGTATCTTGGAACTGCTGTGTAAGCACTTTGCGCTCGTTCTCACCAATGGTGAGGAAGCTGGCAAAGAATACGTCACCCTCAGCGGTGGTCGATAATGTACGATTTAATAACGCTAAATGAGGTTCTAACTGCGCAGCGTTGTCTCTTGATTTAAGAAAACGCCATGCCTCTTCATCGGTCACCTGACAAATAAACGCGCCTTGTAGAAGTGCACTTAGTACACGGCCTTGTTCTGTCATCATGCTGATGCCTCCTCACCTGCTACTTCACCGTTCTTTTCTGCTTCTTTTTTCTGTTTAATGCGCGCCCCTATAGAGCTTGCTTTTGGCTGAACCACCTGCAGTTGGCGGGTTACCTTATCTATCAAGTAGCGGTTTTCAAACAACGTCAATACTTCTGACTCTGGGTTAGGGAATGCGCCGACTACACTAATGTTATTGTTTTGACACGCTTCAAAGATTTTCTTCACGTTGTTTTGGTGAAGTGTACCTAGTTCATCGATAGGCCAATGCACTGTGGCGTCAGCATCGCCGCGCAGCAGACGGGTGAAAGCGAGTAAGAATTTACACAAAATTAGGTAGGCCATACCGTGGCTTGATGACTCGTTAAGCTGGCGATCAGTACGAATGACAAGGTCACTTTTACCCTCACGAAGGTGTAGCTCGATATCAAGTAGCTTGCTAATGCCGCCCGTAAGCGCTGCACGGCCAAGAATATCAAGAACCCGGCGCATACTTTGACCGTACTCTTCCTCTGGTAACTCGTTAGCCCCCTCTTCCATCCAGTGCTCATAGAGCTTTCTGAATTGCTCAAGTTCGGGCCAGAATTCAAGTTCACTAATACGTGAGCGAATTTTAACAGCCGAGTCTGATACACCATCAAGAGAAAGGTCGCCGTCGACCTCTTGGGTAATACGGCGGCTTTGCGACACAATGCGTTTGTCGATATCGGCAAGTACAAAGTAGTATTGCGAAAGATCGGCACCAAAGATACGGCCTTGCTCACGCAAGCCCTGTAGCTTCTGCGGAACAATCACGTTTAGAAGCTGTGCTAAATGCGACACCATACGGCGATGATCAAAGCTCTTCACGCCGTGGGCGTTCAGCGTTGCACACTCTTCACGGGCGCGCTCCCACGTATCAGATAGCCCTGTGCCCGCTTGCGCGGCAATAAGCTGATCGAACCGCTCTACATAGGCGCGAATATCGCTTAGTAAGTTTTCGCGCTCTTGAAGCTGGCTTTGCACTTCTGAAATACGCTGACCAATACTTACATCGTCGTGCTTAATTTCAGCCGTTTCATCACCTGCCTGAAGCGTAAGCTTGGCAAGAGATTTACTTAAGGTTTTAACCTGTTCTAGGTGCTCACTGGCAGTTTTAAGCGTAGTTTCAAGCTGCCCGTGCTGCTCTTGAAGCTGTTCGCGGTTAGCTTTATAGGTTGCTTGCTTGCTGGCTAAATTACGCTCAGATTCGCCCAATAACTTACGCGACTTAGACAAGCCTTCCTGCCATACCACTTTTTGCTTGGTAAACACGTTAGTGTACCAACGCTCGTAGTCGGCTACTTTATGACGGTGGGTTTCAGTGCGCGTAATGTCTTCTTTAAGCTTATTGATTTGCTTTTTAAGCTGACCTATTTCATCAACATCCACACCGCGATTGCTCAATTCGCTTTCTAGCCAATCCTGCATATCTTTGCGGTCTTGGGCAGCATTGTCTTTCGCCTTACGCATGTCGCTATCAAGCTGAGATATACGTGCCTCACTGTCAGCAATAAGCTGCTGCCAATGGAATTTGTGTTCGGTTTCCGCTTCTCGCTGCTGATCTTTGATTTCGTCACGACTAAGCTCAAACTGCGCCTTCGCTTGCTTTTGCGACTGCTGATTCGCTTCAAGCTTAGTTTTGGCTTTTTGCTTACGTGCAGAAAGCGCCTGCTGATATTCGCTAAGTACCGTATCGCGGTCTTGCTGTGCACGTTTACGGCTTGCTTCGGCACTTTTAACGGCGTTGTCTTTTTGGGTAACCACAAGCTCGGCGTTGCGCACATCTTCGTTCGCTTTCGCCAAGCGCTGTTCGCATTCGTTTTGCGCAGCAAGGGCAGCGGCTTGACGAATTTCAGCTTCTTGCAGTTGCTGCTTAAGCGCTTGCTCGGTAAAGGCATAGTCTGGGGTATCAAGTTCAGTAAGCGCTAACTTAACGCCCATAAAGGTATGGCTGGCGCCTTGTGCGTCCTTTGCCATAGCAGGCGCTAAATCAGTGCGCTCTAGTAGCTCAGGGCGCACAACTTTACCTAAGGATAACTCCCAGTCATCGACATTGGCGCGCAAGAACTCAAGTAGCGAGCCTTCGCCAGGGTAAAGAAGCGCATTAATCTTGTTAACCGCTTTTTCTTCTTGTTGAAAGGCGTTGCGTGCTTTATCTAACGCATTTGAACATTCTTTGCGAAACTCAACTGATTTACTGTGCGCCTGCTGCGCTTGTCGCAGCTCACCGCGCGCTGCATCTTCATTGATAGATGCTTCTTTAATGGCCGCATCAAGAATATCCAGCTGAGATTGTTCAAACTCGTTGTAGCCTGCATTGCTAAGTGACGCTTTAAGTTCAGCTTCAGCAACTTTTAGCTCGTTCAAACTATTTTGGTAATCGTTCTGAAGCGCGCTTAGCTGGCTATTGTAGTCGCTCTGAATGCGACTTAATGCTTCACGCTCGCTCTGCTGCTGCTCAGCTTTATTTTCTGCGGCTTCTTGGCGTGCGGCTGACATTTCTTCCAGGGTAATTGACAGCTTTTCACCTAGCTCAGCCAAGCGCTTATTGTAGGCCGACTCAATATCTTGGTGTTTTTCAGTAAGCAGTACATAGCGACTATCGGCCATGGCCTTTTCATTTTGCCACTGCGCTAGATTTGCCACGTCTTCTTTAAGCTGCTCAATATTTTCGTCTTGCCATTTATCGAATTCACGCTCTACCGTATCAAGTTCACTGGTGAACTTCTCAACATCAGCGCGAGCAGATGAAATAACCTGATTTAGGTGATCACGGGTATCACCCCACTCGCTGTCCGTTTGTTTGCGCTGGAAGCTATTCTCATCCAGTTCATTCTTTGTTGTTTCAACGCGCGCAGCCAAGTAGGTCTTATCAAGCTCGAAGCTATGCTTAAGGTTAGCAAGCACTTGCTCTGTTGTGGTTAGCGCCATGTCAGCTTGTTCGAGTTTAGAAAATTCAGGGCGAATTTTGTCGAACTGTTTAATTAAGTGACATTCTTTAATCCAGTCATCGACGCGGTGGCGGCTTAGGCCTGAAGTAGGTGGCGTAACACCATCCTCTTCTAAAATGGCGGCAATCATGGCCTTGATAGTTTCCATCTTGCCTTCTTTAGAGTGAACCGCTTTAGCCAACTTCTCAATGTGGCGCATGTGTTTCGATGGTTCGCAAAGGCTAAAGATTTTGGCGTAGCCTAATAGCTCACGGGCATTGTTACTCTGGTTAAGCACCCCGTGGTCGTTTTGAATGATTGCACGGAAGTCTTTCGTATTAAGTAAGCTCGTAACCAATATGTTGTTACGCTTCATGGCACGTGCAAGCTCGGCGCTGCTTACACTGGCGTGTTTGCCGTTCTTTTGCTCTATCAAATAATCACTGATTTCAAATGGCTTGCCGATTAAACGATAATTGACGCCGGTTCCGTTTGAGCTTAACACTGCTTGGCACAGGTCACCTTCAGCACGCGTGTATTCATAAATAATAAAGCTAGATAAACGAGGCAAATACCAGCGTTCAAAGCTGTCACGGGTTGCCGGTACCACGCGACTTGGGTACTCGCCGTAAAAAACGGGAATAAGTCGTTGAAGCGTGGTTTTACCCGACGCATTGGTACCACAAATATTGGTGTGTCCATCAAGCTTTAGCTCGACCACGCCTGGTAAATGCGTGTCGATAAGAATAATACGTTTTAAGCCTGCCATAGTGTTCCTGTATCAATAACTCTGCCGCGTGAACGCTCACACAGCACAAAACTGTACCTGCTTTGATAGGGTAAAAGTTGCATACCTGAAAGAAAGCGAGCACATGCGCACGATGTAGCCCGTCAGTGTATTATGAATTCACGAATTTGCACAGATGCGCGGTGATTTGTTGGTTATAAAGCATGCTATTGTTTAAAAGTTAGTTGGCAAAGCTTTTGAATATCCCAATAACGCCAAATAAATATAAAGCGGCACGTACTGATTAGGTACGTGCCGCTTTAGCGAAAGCATTGAGCTTTCATAGAACAGCGATGAAATGAACGGTTTCTACAAGGCTGTTCATCAGTTGTTTTGCTTCACTGACAATACATTTACCGACTCTGGTGCGGGATACATCATGCTAAAGCTGGGCGTAATATCACCCGAGGCTGCATTTAGAATATTGTCAAAGCGCAGGATCATGCCATTTGATTTTTCAGCAACATATACATGACCATTGCTGAGCATCAAGTCTACCGGATTACCCAACATTGAGTTCGGTCCTGCAATATTGACGGATACATCCGTTATGCCATCAGCACTGCCTGCGCCAGGAATCACGTACAATTTACCGTCAGTAGCATCCGCTGCGCTGCCTACATCAGAAATGACCAAACTATCGCTTTGGCTATCATAGTCTATGCCATGGATGTTGGTTGGCGCGGCAAATGCTGTCCCACCACTTGCAGGGACAATCAGCCTATCTTCACCCGTAATTACGGTTTCACCGCTTTCCATTTTGCGCATCACTTCTTCAAACACGGCAACCGAACCGTTAGTTAACGCCAGATACGCGCTATCAGTTGATGGGTCGTAATCCACATCCCAAGGGCGCGCCCCGTTGGCCGCTTCAAGTGTTAATAGAGGCGCAACATTGCCTGACGCACAAGGCGAGAATACGCGAACGGCAGGAGTAGCTTCGTTAACATCTGCCACAAATACCACACCTGCTTCTGAGGCAATGTCTAACCCTTTAGGTGCAATCAAGCCTGTATCGCTACCCGCAATCATGTGGTCGAAACTATCGCTATACATCATACCGTCTCGCATGGTTTTGAGGCGATTAATCACGAGTAAACCACCCGTTGAGGTTTCAACATCATCGAAGGTAATGACGCCATCACCGCTAGCCGTGAAAGCGGCACTCTCAATGCTCATACCAGCGTCAAAAGTGCTTAGCTCACTGGAAAGTACAGCGCTGTATTGCGCTACTTGCCCCGTGGTTGCACCTTCGCTTGCAGGGTTACTTGATACCGAAAGGCCCATAATAGGCATGGTAGTTATGCCATCGTCCGATGCGTCTTTCATCTCGTTCAGCTGAGTTAACTCGGCCAACGACTCTGGTTTTACTGAAGGCGTTGATAGCGTTGGTGCAACGTCGCCACTAGCACCGTTGAATATGTTTGAGAACACCAAAATGGCGTCATTGGATTTTTCCGCCACGCGAAGATCAGAACCGGTTAAAACAATGTCTACTGGATTACCAAGCTGGGTAGATGCGCCGCCAATCACTCTGCTTGGTACAGCAGCCCCATCAGCCGTAGAGGCATTTTCTAAAACAAAAATTTGACCATCATCAGCAATTGCAGCATCGCCAACGTCTGACAATACCATACGATTAGACATAGGCTCGTAAGCGATACCGTGCAGATTAATCGATATTTGATTTCCGTCTGCATCTGAAGGCACCACTGAACGCATAACTGTGGGCGCAAAATCAGAACCAGCGACATTATCGTAAACCGCGAGTGTCCCATCGGTCAGTGCAACAAACAATCTATCGCTTTGTTCGTCATAGGCCACATCCCATGGTTTTGCTGAGGTCATTATTTCTGCAATCGGTGCAACATTGCCTGCTGCTTGGCCACCGAATACGCTAACCTTTTGACCGTTAAAGTCAGCCACCATAACTAAACCTGCATTTTCAGCAAAGGCAATACCTTTCGGGTTAACAAGGCCCGTAGTTGCGCCCGTTATCTCGTGCCCTGCACTCATCATGTTGTCGGCTTGAGCTTCAAAACTACAAAGCGTTCTTAATAACGGTAAATCACTGTCGCCAGCTTGTACTAAGCTTCCGCTTTGCGTGAATACAATCCCCTCATTGGCTCCTGTAGTTACCGTGGATAAGACGTTCGCGTTTTGGTCAATCGAGGTAACCGTATTGCGGTTGTCATCGCCATTGTTTGCGACCAAGAAAGTCGCTGACGCAAAGCCTGGGGTTCCATCCTGACCTGGTGCACCATCTTGGCCAGGCGCGCCATCAGTCCCATCGACACCATCTGTTCCGTCGTCACCGTCGCAGGCACTTAGCGCGAGAACCATTGCCGTCGCCAACAGTGACAATTTTAATTTTTGTTGTGATATTTTATTGAATTCCATCTTCATCTCCGTACTTGTTGATTTGTGAAGAGACGTTGCATAACCGCGCAATGCGACAACTACTACTCACGTCCTATTCAACAAGCCGAACGGGCGACGTCTGATATTAGATGCAAAAAAATAAAAAAACCTCAATCCATTGCTGAGATTGAGGTTTTTTAGCGTTATAAAATTATGCGATAGCCTTAACGTGGTGGGAAGCCACCGCCTCCGCCAAACCCGCCAGGACCGCCGAATCCACCCGGGCCGCCTGGACCACCAGGGCCTCCAAAACCGCCCCCCGGAGGCATCATGCCTTTCATCTGACGCATCATCTTCTTCATGCCGCCGCCAGACATTTTCTTCATCATTTTTTGCATTTGCGTAAACTGTTTCAATAGACGGTTTACGTCTTGAATTTGCGTACCTGAGCCTGCTGCAATACGGCGCTTACGCGACCCCTTAATCATATCTGGGCGCGCACGTTCAGCCGGTGTCATTGAATTAATGATGGCTTCCATTTGGTTAAACTGCTTGTCGTTTGCCTGATCTTTGATTTTATCAGACATACCGCCCATGCCAGGAAGCTTATCAAGCATTCCCATCATGCCGCCCATGTTCTTCATTTGCTCAAGCTGATCTTTAAAGTCTTGCAGGTCGAAGCCTTTTCCTTTCTGTACCTTCTTGGCCAGCTTTTCCGCTTTCGACTTATCGACTTTACGCTCAACCTCTTCGATAAGGCTAAGCACGTCGCCCATGCCCAAGATACGAGACGCAATACGCTCAGGGTGGAAAGGCTCAAGTGCATCAACCTTTTCGCCCATACCGATAAACTTGATAGGTTTACCCGTGATGTGACGAACCGACAGTGCAGCTCCCCCTCGTGCATCACCATCTGCTTTGGTCAGTATTACACCGGTTAGCGGTAGCGCGTCGTTAAACGCCTTTGCCGTATTCGCAGCATCCTGACCAGTCATGGCATCAACCACGAACAGGGTTTCAATTGGCTTAACAGCAGCATGAAGCTCTTTAATTTCGTCCATCATGTCGTTGTCGACATGCAAACGACCTGCAGTATCTACTAGTAGTACATCGAAGAAATTCTTCTTCGCTTCAACAATGGCATCGTTAACGATATCAATGGGCTTTTGTAAAATCGTTGACGGGTGAAAAGCTACATTCACTTCACCGGCAAGGGTTTCAAGCTGCTTGATAGCGGCCGGACGATAAACGTCGGCACTCACTACCATCACTTTCTTTTTCTCGCGCTCAGTTAGGTATTTCGCAAGTTTACCTACAGACGTAGTTTTACCCGCACCTTGTAAGCCCGCCATAAGCACAACAGCCGGAGGTTGAGTTGCGAGGTTAAGCTTTTCGTTCGCTTCCCCCATCACCGACTCTAGTTCAGACTGAACGATCTTAATAAATACTTGGCCAGGCTTGAGGCTTTTGGTTACTTCGGTACCAACTGCACGTTCTTTTACCTGTGCAACAAACGCTTTTACTACGGGTAGCGCAACGTCGGCTTCAAGTAGCGCCATACGCACTTCGCGTAGCGTTTCTTTAATATTGTCTTCAGTAAGACGCCCTTTACCGCTGACATTTCGTAATGTCTGGCCTAAGCGTTCTGATAAATTCTCAAACATAGTATGAAACTTCTTTTTATTTCAGACGTAATGCCCGCATTGTAACGTAAAAGCGAACGGTAACGTACCCACAATTGCGGTTAAATTTTTAAACTTTTGCGTCAAGGGTTGTCGAAATTTGATGTACGAATTTCGAAGTCGATATGGAGTAAAAATTGTCCTTCCATGATCCTATACCCACACTAAAAGTGGGTGTGAAACAAACAAAATCAAGGAGATGGTTGAATTTACTTGCAAGTTGCAGTATCAATACCGACTCAGTCGGTGAAGACATCACCTACCTATTACAGGACGCATCATGAACACCCTTTTCGCCATTTCTGCTGCTTTACTCTACGCATTGGCTGCGGCAGTACTTATTGGCAAATTCGTACACCAAGACGGCCCGAATAAGCGATTAGGGCTATCCATCGCTAGCGTTGGAGCAATTGCACATATCGCTTTTCTCACCAACGTTATTATTGTCGCGCCTGGGCAAGACATGAGTGTAACCAACGTGCTTTCATTAGTGTCGTGGATAATCACCGTATCCATGCTTATTTTTGCCCGAGCCATTCCTAATCTTATTTTACTTCCTGTTGTATTCGGCTTTGCAAGTCTTACTGTACTCGCCTCACAGTTTATTCCCGTGTCGTACATCATGCACATAGAGCTGCAGCCGGGCTTAGTTATCCATATTAGTTTGTCATTGTTTGCTTACTGCACTTTGGTCATTGCATTCTTATACGCACTGCAAATGTCCTACATTACCTACCGGTTAAAGCAAAAAGGTGCTGCGTTACTACATTCATCACTACCGCCTTTAATGCTTGTAGAAAACATTTTGTTCAAGCTGTTGCTTGCGGGAACTTGTTTACTAACCGTATCACTAATTAGCGGGTTTGTTTTCTTAGAAGATATGTTTAACAAAACTTACGCGCATAAAACGGTGCTATCAGCGGCCGCTCTCGTTGTTTTTCTCATTCTTTTAATAGGCCAGAAACTTCGAGGTTGGCGCGGGCGACAGGTTATTGTAATGACAGTCTTGGGTGTGACGCTATTGTCCCTTGCCTATTTTGGTAGCAAACTAGTTCGCGAATTTCTTCTTTAAAACTCCCTGTATTTATTGCTGAGCTCGCTGCCGGGCTTGCTTTTTAGGCGGCTCGGCGGCGCTTGTCACTTTTTGGTGTTATCTAGTTAATTAGGGGCATATCAACAATTTTCCCTTGAAACTCGCACCTCAAATCAATACATTTGAAGCCTAAGTTAAGACAGGAACCCATTAATTGGACGACATATCAACGAGTACGCTGTTTATCGCGCTCGGCGTACTCATATTACTATCTGCGTATTTCTCTAGTTCAGAAACTGGCATGATGTCGATTAATCGTTATCGACTCAAGCATTTGCAAGGAGAAGGCAACCGCTCAGCTATACGTGTTGCTAAACTTCTAGAACGACCTGATCGCCTTATCGGCCTTATTCTCATCGGAAACAACTTAGTTAATATTGCAGCATCCTCGCTTGCAACCATACTTTGTATTCGTTTATTCGGTGACTATTGGGGGCTGTTTGCTGCTACCTTTGGCTTAACGCTGGTCTTACTTATTTTTGCAGAAGTAACGCCGAAAACACTGGCTGCACTGTATCCAGAAAAAGTGGCATTTCCGAGCTCCATTATTCTGCTTCCACTACTTACCTTGCTGTACCCTTTTGTGGCAGCGATTAACGGTATCACAAACGGTATTCTAGCTTTGCTAAGAATTAGTCCTGCAAGTGGAAGTGACGACTCGTTAAGTCGAGAAGAGTTAAGGACCGTGGTTTTTGAAGCTGGTGCCATGATCCCTAAGCGACACCAAGATATGTTGGTGAGTATTTTGGACTTAGAAAGCGTAACGGCCGAAGATATCATGGTGCCACGTGCTGAAATTTTTGCTATCGACATTAACGACGATTGGAAGAAAATTCAAAAAGCGTTAACCCATGCTCAACATACCCGTGTTTTATTATACCGAGACAGTGTCGACGATGCGGTCGGCTTTGTGCATGTGCGTGACGCCCTGCGCCTTCTATCTAAAGACCAGTTCACTAAATCAAGCTTGCTTCGCGCAGTTCGTGAGATTTACTACACGCCTGAATCTACCCCGCTGCACACGCTGATGTATAAGTTTCAAGCGGAAAAAGAGCGCATTGCTCTGGTTGTTGATGAGTATGGCGACATTATGGGTCTAGTCACTCTTGAAGATATTCTTGAAGAGATTATCGGTGACTTTACCACCAGTATGGTTCCAGACCACAGTAAGGAAGCACACGTACAACAGGATGGTTCAGTATTGGTTGATGGTAGTGCCAACGTCCGGGAATTGAACAGAGAAATGGATTGGAACCTGCCTACGGAAGGCCCTAAAACCCTTAATGGTTTATTACTTGAGTATCTTGAAGATATTCCTGAGAACAAAGTAAGCGTGCGTTTGGCGGGTTATCCGTTAGAAATTGTAGACATTTCAGAAAGCATGATAAAAACCGTCAGAATCATGCCGGAATACTATGTTGCACCTAAAGAGTCGAATAACGACCACTAAGCGTTTTGGTGGTTAACCTGCCTTTCGGCCTTATCAGCTAACCTTTTGATTCGTCAGCTAGACGCTGTGCTCTATTTGCCAGCGCTCTAGCTTTCGCAGCAGCGACCTTATCTGACAATTCAGATAATTTGGCAATAATATCCTGCGTCTCCTTATCTTCACGTAAATCAGCCTCCGCCATATGCGATTGCAATGAACGTTTAAGGAGCTCAGGAATAGATTTGCTGTCCATTTCCCAACCCTTCAATAGAATAAACTTTGACACTCTCAAAGAGTCTATCGACCATGTGGGAATATACTTAACGATTAATTGTTCAATTTCCGAAATTAATCGCTAAGAAGGAGCAAGGCGTTTACAGTCCTTGATAATGCGTTACCAGCGTGCCTTTGTGCTCTTTTAAAGAATACTTGATAACAGCAATTGAGGCCGTAGAAAACAAACTTGTGGTGTAAGACTGGCACAGTTCATCAACGAGATAGCTAACTAGCGGCATGTGACTAACAACAAGAAGTTTTTTGATTGGTTTTTTGGAATTGACCGCGGCGTGAAGAAGTCCATCAATATAATCACTCACCAGTCTTGGCGAGCCTTCCGGAACAATATCTTCATTATTTTCAACTTTGTTCGCAATGATATCAAGCGATACCATATCATGGGTCTGTTTGGCTCGACGATAAGGGCTCACAAGCGCTAAGTCCACAATGCCTTTCTGGCAATACTGGTCTTTTAACCATAAAGCTGCTGTTTTGGCTTGCTCTCTACCTAATGGTGTAAGTTGCCTGCTTTTATCATCGAGTCTGGGCGCTTCTGCTTCACCGTGACGCATAATGAAAAGATAAATGTCGTCGTTGCTACTTTGACCTGACATAACATTGCGCATAGTATTAATGAAAGTATGCTAACGATATCAGAGAGCTGATACTACGCCTAGCGCTAAACCGCGAATAGTGAGAATTTTCGTACATTATTTAACGTTTTGTGAAGTTTCTCTTTATAGACGCTCCAGCAGTAAGGTGCTCTTGACCAAAAACGAGACAATGTGAACAACACCATAAATTTAGAAAACGCACATCACGTTACTTTACCTAATGGGTTGCGTGCCATGTTATGTCACACGCCAGAAGCGAGTGAATCTTTTGTTTCAATGGCGGTAAGAGCCGGACACTTTTATGACCCAAACGATTGCCAAGGGTTAGCCCATCTTCTTGAACACATGCTTTTTATGGGTAGCCGTCATTTGCCCAAACCCAATGCTATAAATGGATTCATTGAGCAACACGGCGGCACAATCAACGCGTGGACAGGTACCGAGTACACAAATTACCATTTTAATTGCAGCGGTGACGCTATTGCGCAAACATTGCCTGCATTTGCAGATATGCTTAGGCAACCCTTATTTGAAGAAGACGCACTAACCAACGAAATAAAGAACATTCATGCTGAATTTGAGTTTAAGAAAAAAGACGACCTTCGCCGCCTTTATCAAATTCATAAAGAGACATGTAATCCAGAACATCCTTTTGCAAAATTTTCTGTAGGCAATTGCGATACCTTTTCTCAACACGAATGTACAGAGCTTAAACGGCGCCTAAAGGCACTGCACCAATCGTATTACTGTGCGCTTAATATGCGCTTGTGCATAGCCAGTCCTATGCCAATACGTCAACTCGAGGCGTTAGTGAATCAGTGTTTTGGGACATTGCCAAGTGGACAGTTAGCCTCTGACGACTGGCCTTCGCTTTACACAGAAAATGAACTGGGCATTCAAATCAACATTCATCCGCTGCAATCTGCTAGACGTATGATAGTGACATTTGCCCTCCCCGCTTTACAGAACGACTACAAAACCAAACCGCTGAACTACATCAGCCATTTGATTGGTGACGAAGGTGAAGGAAGCCTACTTGCCTATTTAAAAGAAAAAGATTGGGCGTTAAACCTGATAGCGGGCTCTGGCATAGAAGGCGATAAATTTAAAGATTTTAATGTGAGCTTTCAGCTTACCCAGGAAGGCCTTAAACACAAAGCGCAGGTGTTAGAGGCACTATTTAGCTACATCGAATTAATTAGAGAAGCATCGACTGAAGAGTGGCGCTTTCACGAAAAGTCGCAGCTAAACGCGCTGGCTTTAGAGTACGAAGAAAATGTGAAGCCGCTTGGGATCATAACTGAGTATGCACAGCATCAATTTATATTCGAACCTGACGAATTAAATAGACTTCGCTCTACTATTGGTAGTTATGACAGAAGCATAATTGAGCATGCTCTGTCCTTTTTCACGCCCAAGAACCTTCGTTTAAAGGTTATATCAAAAGATGTTAAAACCACTCAGGTTTGCGCATTTTATGAGGCTGAATATAGCGTTGAAGACATCGACGATGCGCTAATACATTCACTTGAAAGCGCAAAGAAAATTCCAGAATTGTGTCTTCCCCCACCCAACCCTTATTTGGCGAGCGAATACACGCTTATCCTCCCTGAAACGGGGTTTAATGTTCCAAATAGGTTGGTAGATAATGGTGGCTATCGATTTTGGTTCGCTCAGGACCAACAATTCCATAGCCCCAAAGGCGATATTTATATCTCTTTCGACGCAGCTCAGTTTTCAGACTCTTTGACCTCTGTTGCGGCCAAGCGAATTTGGCTCGGCGCACTTAACGATCATCTCCAAGCTAAATACTACCGAGCTGAAATAGCTGGACTTCACTATCGGATTTATGGGCATCAAGCTGGGTTTACCCTACACACCCGCGGTTTTACGAATCAGCAGACATTGTTAGCAAGTCAACTTCTTGACGCCGTTCTCGGTTTTATTCCTGACGAAAGAGCCTTTGAACATCACAAAGCACTTCAAATTCAAAGCCTTCATAATTCACTGTTAAATAAGCCGACTAACCGTTTATTCTCTCGTTTAAGTGTTCTTATTCAACGCAACACGCAAGCGCCAGTTGAATTGTTAGACGTGATAGAAAACATCTCTTATAACGAGATGCTAGGCTGTCGCAGTGCAGCCTTTGAGCATTATTTTGTAGAGGCATTTATGCATGGCAACTGGGCAAGCGAAGAAGCAAAGGCATTTTCGACGTCGCTTCATAGCCATTGCAAAAATGCAGGGGGAGCTCCCCTTTCTCGTGCCGTATCTAAGCTGCCTGTGGGCGGAACTCTTTATCACGAGGTGTTGTGTAATCACGATGACTCTGCGGTCGTACTTTATTTACAAGCACCTTCTCCTAGCCTCACCGACACCGCATTATGTATGGTTCTTGAACAGATGCTGGCAGCACCGTTCTTCAATTCGTTAAGAACAGAACAGCAATTGGGATACATAGTCGGTACAGGCTATGTACCACATAATCAACACCCCGGAATGGCATTTTACATACAAAGCCCGCAATGCAGTCCAAAGCAGTTGCTAGATGCAATGACCGCCTTTTTGTTCCAGCAACTCAATGAAATAGAGTTCTATCGTTTTTATTGGCCGACTATCCAACAAAACCTTATTAAGCAGTTAGAAGAGAGAGACCTTACACTTTCGATGAAGTCACAGCGTTTATGGGTAAGTTTGGGTACGCAAGATTTAGAGTTTAATAGAAATGCAAAGCTTGCTGAAAGAATCAAAGGCTTGAGTTTCGAAGAGATTCAAGACTTCGCGCATCAACTCGCTAAACGAGAGCGCTGCGGGGAATTGGTGCTTTTCTCTCGAGGAAAATTTGAGAGTATTCCCACGCAAGAAAAACGAACGATTAACAGTATTTCTGAATTCAAAAAAGAAATTCCTTACTACTAAAGCTGCATTGTAGGCACGTGCCACGGTCGTTAAGATTTTAACCAATCTGCCGATACCCAGTGGTATTCGCAGACAAGGTTGGTTAATAAGTAAACCATCATTCTTGTTATTACTAAAAAGTCCTTGTAGAGGCTTAGTTAATTCGGCATATTTATTATTCTGGCTGTTAGGGATGCCGCCAGTAAAATAAAAAAATAATAAATGGCGTATGCCAAAGGTGTGTAGGTGCGCTCAACCCTAATTTATTCAATTTCTCTTCTTTTGTTGGCTTTGTCAGGAATTCTTTTTTCTTCTGCAAAGGCGATAGAGGTTTCTGATCTTCATTTTACAGAGCTAAATAAGCAGCATGGTCTATCGGATACCGCAGTATTAGACATTGTGGAAGATGACATGGGTTTCATTTGGCTTGCAACGTCAAACGGCCTTAACCGATACTCTGGTTATGATGTAAAACAATACCATCCCTCAGATGTAGACCCGAATTCGTTACCTTCAGGGTACATTCAATCCTTGTTTGTGGATTCGGAGGGGCAATTATGGGTAGGCACACACTCGGGACTAGCGCTTTATCAGCCTGAAACCGACAGTTTCAAAGTTTTCAATAAAGAAAACTCGGTAATAAAAACTGATTTAATAACAGCAATTACAGAGTCCAAAAATGGCGATATTCTCTTCGCGGATCGCAAATTCTTGTATAGATACTCCAAACAACGATCGCAAATAAGTGTTCTGACTCAGGTTTTCAATGAAGAAAGCTTCATTAAAGTTATCTTCGAAGAAGCCAATCGTATCTGGGTGGGCTCAAATAAGTTTGGCGCAAAACTTATAGATACAGAGACCTTAGAGGTTCATGACGTAAAAAAAGTGAATCCTTGGGGTGTTTCACTTGATATTCGAGCGCTCCATGACATATCAGTGATTAACGGCAACTATTGGTTGGCGACTAATAATGGACTTATAGTAATTGCGTCAAATGGGAAAATTCTAAAGAAAATTGAAAGTAAAGATTTAGGTGTTGAAGAAGAGGTAAATTCATTTTCAATATCGGTTGTTGATGACGATATTTGGATTGGTACTTTTATAGGGTTGTTTTTGCTTTCTGACGGCGCAGCAGTTCCAGTAACTGAAGCTTATAACCCTGAAGTTATACATTTAAACGCCGAAACGTACAACACAACAGGAATCCCACCAGAAATCATAATTAAGGTTATAGAAGATAGAACGGGTGTTGTTTGGGCTGCAACCTTTCATCGGGGAGCTTTTAAATATCACCCCGATTTTGCCAGTGTTCACTTCCAACCCGTGTTTAATTCGGAACGGCATACTGAAGACAATTATTCAACTATTTGGGGCTTCGCAGAAAACAGCTCAAACGAACTGTTTCTTGTTTCTCAGCAAAAAGGCGTGGGGAAAATTTCGAAAGAAACCGGTAATGTATCGTTTTTCAATTTGCCTCAAGATATAGATGTCAATAGCTCATTCTGGGACATTGAGATAGATAACAACAACAATATTTGGCTTGCTTCGTCGGTAGGATTGATTGTACTTGCAGAAACAGATAATGGACTAGTAACACTACGAAAATACTTCGAAGGTTCATTCATTGATCACATCTTTAAAAGTGAATCTGCAATATGGTTCCAACTTCCTAATGAAGATGTTCATTCAATAGATTTTGATGATGTGCCTAATGAGAGTGAGCCGGCAACTCCTCAAAAAAACCTTTCTCAAGAATACGGAAAAATGTTTGCTATCTATGCCGATGACAAAAAGAGGGTTTGGTTTAGAGCTGGAGAAAAACTAATTGTTTATTCAGTTGAAAAGCAGCAAATCACAAAGGTATTGGATTCAACCAATGGCATTAACTCTCTTGTATATGGAATTCACCAAACAAGTGATGGGCTTTGGCTAACTACTCGTTCCGACGGTGTCATCCAACTAGACGAAGAAAGCCTTGTTTTGGTCAAAAAACAAAAGCGAGATAACCAAAGTGGATTTATCACGTCTACAACATCTATAAACAACAATATTTGGTACTCTGACGCTAAGGGTGTCCACAAAGTGCTTCTTCCTTCACTCAGAGAAGCTGAGAGTATACCAAATCAGCAACTAGACTTTAACTCACTGGGTGAAGGCGCTGTAATTGCTACTAGAAACAACATTATTTACTTTGGTGGCAACAAAGGCTTTATAAGAATATCCAAAAACGCAAACTCTGATGCTGAAGGCATCCTACAAACCCTAGCTCCTCAGTTATATCAGATCAACATCTTTGGTTCAGTCGCTAAATCCAAAAGAAACTCAATGGAAGGAGATGATTCAACTCATTCGTTCTCTTCCAAGGAAATAATAACCTACGTAAGTCAGTTAACGCTTAAGCACGATGAAACCAGGTTCAGTATTTCATTCGGCTCAGTAAACCCTGTTTACCCTAATCAAGTTACTTACCGTTATAAGCTCTCTAATTTTGAAAATGATTGGATATATGTTGACGATGAAAGGTCTGCACAATTCAACAATATATCCTTTGGAAGCTACACTTTTTCAGTTCAAGCAAAAGAGCCCGGGAAATCATGGTCTGAAAGTAAAAACTTGCAGATAATTATTGAACGTCCTCCATGGCTCCATACCGTCGCTTTGGTATTTTATTGTTTAATAGCTTTCGCGATATTTGCGTTCATCGTTCGCCAATATCAAATAAGAAAAGCCAATCAGCTTGCCATCAAAGAGTCGGAAGAACGCCTTAAACTGACGCTATGGAGTTCAGGTGATGAGTTGTGGGACTGGGACGTATACAGAGGCCAAGTTTACCGTGCAAATACGTGGGGTACTCTTGATTTTCCTCAAGATGATATACGCACTACAGGCGCTTACGATGCAAACATACACCCTAACGACGTAAGCCGTGTTAAAACTGCTCTAAGAGACCATCTTGAAGGTAATAGCGACTTCTACGAGCTCGCATACCGCGCAAAGACATTTAAGAACCAGTGGATTTGGATACTTGACCGCGGAAAAGTGGTTGAAAGAGACCACAATTCTCAGCCGGTAAGAATGACTGGTACGCTTAAGAATATTCATCACTTAAAAGAAGCTGAAGAGCAGCTGAATCTATTTAAGCGTTCAATTGAGAATATTTCTGAAGGTGTAT
>Ga0208060_1000201_pt1 | contig 18730 bp, 15 predicted proteins | sample DeeseametaMP0901_FD_184200 | JGI IMG/M metagenome (GOLD analysis project Ga0208060, IMG submission 184200) | Marine microbial communities from the Deep Indian Ocean - MP0901 (SPAdes) | ecosystem: Environmental > Aquatic > Marine > Oceanic | place: East of Durban, South Africa, South Indian Ocean... | reverse complement strand
GATTTTTTCCAGGGCCCCATGGTCCCTTCCCCGGGCGACACGGCAACATTATTGACTTGGGGGCAGGGAAAGGGTTATTATATAAGAAAATATCCCGACCTTCGACAATTGGGACTAACTTCATTTGTTAAGTATATAAATGGCGATCCTGATTTAGGCGATCCTGAAACAGCGCAGGAGGCATACAATTTTATGAATGCAAAAGTTGGAAACACGGGAGAGCCCTTTGTTGATCCAACCACAGGTTTAGTTACTAACTATATACATGCCGGCGACCCCGTTAATGGGATTGGCTGGTTGGATACAGATCCCGATGATAGGCGATATTTGATGACATCCGGCCCATTCAAGTTTATGGTAGGAGATACAGTAGAAACGGTTGGATCAATGATTGTTGCAGCTGGCTCCAATTGGGCTAAATCCATAACAAAAATGAAATATTATGATAAATTTGCACAAGCGGCATTTGATGCAAATTTTGATGTGTGCTCACCTCCATCACCGTCAGTTGATGTGGCACAGTTGGATAATAAAATCATTCTTTCATGGGAAAATGGTTCACAAAAAATTGAAGAGTATGTATGTACAGATTATAGATTCCAGGGTTATAATGTATATCAAGGGGGGTCTGTTTCGGGTCCATGGGAAAGGATAGGAACATATGATATCATTGATGGTCAAAAAATTCTTTTAGACTTAACTCTAGATGAGGCGACGGGTGAGCTGTTAGAAGTCCCTTCGCAGTTTGGCTCTGATTCTGGAATTGAGCATTTTATAGAGATTACCGAAGATAAAATCAACAGTACCTCTTTAATTAATCACAGAAAATATTATTTTGCTGTTACATCATATGCGTATGACCCAGATGCGGCACAGCGAGTTATTGAAAGCCCCCAAGCTGCAAACATAGTTGTACCAGGCGGCCCTGGAGTTGGAAATGAATTATCCAGCGCTTATTCTGACACATTGGTTGTTACGCATACAGGTTTATCGGATGCAATTTTTCTACCCCATGTTATTGATCCGTACCAGTTAACAAATCATAACTATTCAATTACATTTGATATGGTTGATTCGTCTTACTATTGGTATTTAACGGATACGGATGACAGTCAATTAATTATGTCTGATTTATTGTTTCCTGCGACTGGTGATTATTATGATTATTCAAATTCTGATCTAACGTTTGAAGACTTGCCTTCATTTTATGAAAACGTCGAAATTACTGATGGATTTATATTGGCTGCTCGTAATGCCACATATGAAGCACCATCAACGAATTCTTTTGCTGAAACAACAGCAGATGATAACCTTGATACTGAAATCATATTTGGAGGAATAAAATCTGATGGAACGTGGGCTTCTTTTTTAACCTCTATACCTGTTGCACCGCCTGATGCGATGCCCATAGCTTCAGATTTAATGAAAGATATTGAATTCCGCTTCACGGATAATGGATCAATTGGCACGTGGTTTAAATCTAATTTATCTGTGATTGAGACTGTACAGCTGCCATTTGAAATGTGGACGGTGGAAAATAATCAGCAAATAGACGTGTGCGTTTATCAGGTCGGTGGGCAAAAGGAAAACATATTCGGATTATCGGATGATTCAGTCAGTTACCAGATAAATGAAAATGTATTTTTAATGCCCCTGTATAGAGCATATACAGGAGAACAGTTAGCTGATTATAATTCGACTGCCAGTAAAATTGGTTGGATGTTGCAATTAAACAAAGATGCTACTCGATTTGAATCAGGTAATGTATTTACGGTTGGTTTTCGCAATCCCATTTTACCAGGCGAAGATGTATACACGTTTGTAGGGAAGGGATTAAACGCATCCGACCAAAGCGATATCGCTGCTCAAATTGATTTAATAAATGTATTTCCAAACCCATACTTTGGTAACAATCCGGAGGAAGCAAATCCTCAAGATCGCCGAGTGTTTTTTACGCATTTAGGTGTTGGAACAACCACAATTCGCATTTTTACGATTGCGGGCGATTTAGTTTCAAAGATTGAAAAAGAAATATTGGAAGAAAACTCGCCAGACGATAGAGCAGAGTGGGGTTTAAGAAACCAAAATGGTATCCCAGTGGCCAGTGGAATGTATATTGCTTATATTATTGTTGAGGATGAAAATGGTAACAATCTGGGCGAACGCATAATAAAACTAGCTGTTTTTCAACCTGAAGAACGTTTGAGTGTATTTTAAAAAATTGATTAAGAGAGTAAAATAATGAAAAAAATAACACACTTTTTAATATTCACATTATTACTAATAATGGCATCCTCTGCATTTGCTGGAAGTAAGTCCCGCAGGGGAACGGCAGGCGCACAAGAATTGATGATACCAATGGGTTCCAGAGGTATTGCAATGTCTGGTGCATATGTTGCCGGGCTGTCTGGTATTGAAGCAGCATCTTGGAATATTGCAGGATTAGCAAATATGGACAAAACGGGCGAAGCGCTATTTTCGAATAATAATTGGATTGCTGATATAGGATTAACGTATGGTGCCGTTGCTGCAAAATTTGGTAATAGTGTGTATGGCATATCTTTAAAATCAGTCAATTTTGGAGATATTGCCGTTACAACAACCGATGAACCTGACGGAACAGGTGCTATGTATACTCCAACTTATATTACAATGGGGTTTTTATATGCCCGAAAAGTAACAGATAGAATACTATTTGGAAGTAGTATGAAACTGGTAAGTGAAAGAATTATGCGCGAATCTGCCTTTGGAATTGTCTTGGACGCAGGTGTTCAATATCGCACTGGAACTGGCCTACAATTGGGAGCGTCCATTCGCAACCTTGGATTAAATATGCAATTTGATGGGTCTGATTTAGAAGAATTACATCAACCCTCCGGCACAGAGCCAGGCACGCCCATTGAACCAAGGCGTATTGTATTGCAAGAATTTGAACTGCCCACCACGATTGAGCTCGGCGTTGGTTATGGCCCGATAGATTTTGGCCCCGCCAAAGCAACATTCGCCGGCTCATTTTTGAATAACAACTTTTCCTTTGACGAAATCAGGTTAGGTGCTGAAATTAATTTGATGAATATGTTGAGTCTTCGTGGGGGTATTGCTATAGGGGTTGATCCCGAACCTTACGGCGTAGACATGATACAAGACACAGATGACGATAGTGACGATGATGCGTTTGAAAATAGTAGTGAAGAATTTATTTGGGGCCCAACCATAGGGTTTGGCCTTGATCTTTCCCGCTTGACGGGAATGGGGCTGTCTGTAGATTATGCTTACAGGACAGCGGAATATTTCGATGGTGTACAATGGCTAACCTTTAAGGTTGCGTTTTAACAAATCGAAAAAATAAAGACGAAAAGCGGCGGTTATTAATTTATCTGTTGTCGTCTTTCTTGCAAGAAAGAAAAAAAAGGAGTAATCATGAGTAACAAGCTAATATCCTTAGGTATAATGCTTTCTCTCGCTTTGCCAATAAGTGCCCGTGATCTGGGTACCGGCAATGGTATTCCCGCAAAGGATTTGAGTTCATATCAACTCCTGGGAAATTCAGAGCAGGATATTGTAAATGTGCCTGGATACAATTATGAAAATAACTATAGTAATCATAGTTATGGGCGTGGTACGCCTGATACAATGGCCTATGATTATGCATGGGGAGCATATTTCTATATGGAACCGGGTGATGTTATGGTCACAGCGCACCAGATGCAAGCAGATGGTATTTTAAAAGGCGTAAATGTACGCGTCCATCGCTGGGGTACGGGTGAACAGCTGACGGTTTCACTGCATAAACTATCTTATCCTTTAGGTTCAGATGGTGCCATGTATGACCAAGGAGCCGTAAATGCCGCTGGTTGGCTTGCTGGATACGATGATGGTTCTGGTATTACACTAGAAGGAACCTCATGGAATAGTGCAGCAGGTACATGCGAAGGCGGAACAATGATTGGTAATGCTACCGATCCTTTGGGAAGCACAGCTGCAGTAAGCGGCCCCCCCGGAACACCCACAATGGGTCTTTTATGGCCAGACGGTTTTACCGCAGCCACAATGGATCCAACAAACCATCCCGGTATTGATGTAGGTGGAACGGGTTCTAACTGGATTACTTGTGCTGATTTTGGTTCAGAAATGGACGTTCAATCAGGTGACTGGATTGGAATCGTTGTAAAGTACACAGGTACGGGCGGTGATGGATCAGATCCAGGCATTGGTTTTGAATATGCCCCAGCAGCAAGTGATCCGTGGAAATCAATGAAATTCTACTCTACAGAATGCGGTGGAACAGCCGGCGAAACTGGCTGGTATATCCGTGGATTTGCATTCAACTATGAGCTCGCAGTAGAATTAACCGGTGACCGTGGTCCAGTGTTTGAAAGTGTTTCAAGCCTGCCAACAACCTTATCAACAGACGCCCGTGCAGTATCTGCTGTGGTTTCTGATGATAACCCAAGTGGTGACGCAGCTGGTGTTGCAGCCGTAATATTATCCTATCAATTGGATTCTCTTACAGCAACCCTCAACACTGTTTCAATGAGCATGACCGATGGTGATGCAACAAATGGCACATGGGAAGGATCAATTCCTGGTCAAGCTCCCGGTTCAATGGTATACTGGTCATTATCAGCTACAGATGTAGGCGCTTTGTCTACCGGTAGCGATATGGCTTCATACTATATTTTTGCACCGACAGCAGGCAACGACCTGATTTTTAACAATCAGGGAGCATTGTATGGTAATATTCTGTTTTCGTCTTACATCTATTTCTACTGGGGCGGCACAGGATTTGATATCTGGGATGCAAGCTATGGCGGTATTGTAGATGAATTAACAGCAGAGTACAGTACAATTATTGAACTGGCCGGTCAAGGACCATTCTATGATAATGATGCTGAAATTTTAAACTGGTGGGATGGCGACAAAACATACATCGTCGCTGGTGACGAATGGCTCGGCGCTCGTTCTGGTTGGACCAATGGTGCAACATTATCAGGTAGTGTAGCCAGAGACATTCTCGGTATTGACAATGAATACAATGATGTTAACTATATGGCAGCTGGCGATCAAGGCGGAGTTTCCCGCCTCGTAGCCGGATCTGATGGTTATGCAAGCTCATTGGCTGGTTTTGTAGCTGACTCACTATTTGTGGACTACAATCCTGGTTATGAAACAGGTGGCAGTAACTGGCTTGACGGTGTTGATGCAATGGCTGGATTTACCGTTGATATGACAGGTTATGGCGGCGTTCTTGATAGTGCCGGCAACCCTGACATGACTGATACATATAATGTCATGATTCATGGTCAACAAGGTAATGGCGGAAAAAGTGCTTTCTTGGCATTTGATCCTGTTGCATTAAATACTGTACCCAGCTATTACTGGGTAGGTGCATCATACTACTGGAATGTACTTGCTGGAGCTGTTGCGTGTCCTACAGATGCCAGTCCTCTGATTCAAGCCTATGAAAGCCTTGCAGCCATTACAGGTATTGAAGATGATGTTGTTGGTACACCGAATGCCTTTTCTTTAAAAGGCAACTATCCAAACCCCTTCAACCCCATTACGAATATTGCGTTTAATCTCGATGTTCGCAGTGATGTAACGGTTACCGTTTATTCACTTCTGGGTGAAGAAGTTGCTACAGTCCATAATGGAATCTTGCAGTCTGGTCTGCAGTCCATCAAATGGAATGGCTTAGATAGTCGTGGTACACAGGTTGCATCAGGTGTATACATTTATCGCATTGAAGCACAAAACCGTGCTTTAACCGGTAAAATGATGCTCTTGAAGTAATCTTACATCACTATAGATTATTGTGATATAAAAAGGGCGGCTTTTAGCCGCCCTTTTTTTAACTTTCCGCCCTCAAAAATGAAGAAACTACACTTATTAACTATTATCATTTTTTGCCTGCTTATTTCGTGCTCACGTTCGGACAAGATTGTTGCATCTATTGATGGTGAACCAATTTATTTCGAAGATATATTTTCAGTTATTGATGAAAGTGATTTTAATAAACGTTCAAATGAAGAAAAGAAAACATTTATTAGAAAATATGCAGCAAATAAAATCCTATCATCAATACCTCAACAAGAACTAGATGAATTTGGATTTTCCTATGAAGGAGCAAATAATCGATTAAGAAATAAGCTCATAATTAAAAATATTGAAAAGCATATTTTTAATCAACTTGTTATTTCTGACAGTACATTAGATTTTATAGTTAATGCTGTTAATATGGATATCTATGTAAAAGCGGTCACTGTCAATCACCGGTTTTCGTTTGGTAAAACAAATCCTCGCACAAAAAAAGAAGCATTGAAAAAAGCAGAGATAATTTATAATAGACTTCTATCAAATGAACTTACATATGAAGAAGCATTGTCAATATATAGTGAATCCACAGTATCAAAAATCAAAGGGAATGAAATGGGTCAATTATATTATGGACTCATGCCTAAAAAATTCAACGATGCTATTTGGACATCAACCATGGGTTATTTACACGAGCCCCTAGAAACCCCAATTGGTTATCATATTATTATAGTTGATCATAAACTTCCAAAGCTTGGAACAGATAGAAGAGAAGTCGACAGAGAGAAAATGGTTAAAGATCTGAAAAAAGGGAAATATGGCTATCAGGAAGAAAATTTTATTCAGTTTGTAGAAAATTTATATGAAAAATATGATGTATCACTCAATCAAGATGAACTATATAATGCGTGGGATTCTCTCAAAACGATTGATGGTATCAATACCATGTCCGGCGTTTCAATAGATCGGTTAGCGGAAGTGGAGACGTCAAATATTTTAGCTAAAATAAATGGTTCGGATATAACATTGGGATGGATAATAAACGAAACGGAGAACTATTCATTTTATAATAACATATCTGTTAATAAAGGATTCTCATTCTATAAATTAATTTCTGATGTTATAGCAAGATACTTAATGTCAGAATGGTATAAAGATAATAGAGAGATATTTCCTGACTTGGAAAAAACGATTAAGTATAAAAGTATCCAAAAAATAAACTCCCTTTATTTTGATAAAATGCAAAAGCTAAACCCAGATTTAACTAAAGAAATTATTATGAATCGTTTTATGTTGGAAAAGGGTGTTGTAATCAATAGCGAATTATTTGCTGAAGATTTTTAATAGTTGACTGTATAAGTCTTTGCTATTGAAGCCCTGTCCCAAATAATATTCTCCCCCGGCATCCTGTAAAATTAATTCCCAATGGAGATGAGCTCCTTTACGTGTTCCCAATGTGCTGGGTTCTGTTCCGCTGTTTCCCGATAGACCAATTAAATCTCCAGCATTAACAACTGTTCCTGGCATTATTTCTGGATTAATATGAGATAAGTGGGCATAAATAGAATAAGATCTGTATCCTGGAACAAGATCAAATCCATGGTCAATATAGATTGCTTGTCCAACCAACGCATGTTCAAATACATCCGATGGCGTATGACCTAATCGTTTGGCTTCCGCCAAGAGTTTCTTCCTGAATTCCGCCGGCAATTCTTTATAATGATGATCCGCCCGAACAACAGTTCCGCCAGCCGCAGCTCGAACAGGCGAACCCCAGTTTACGTAAAAATCGATACCACGATGAATTCCATGTCTATAGCTCCTTGGGGCGTTAGGCAATAACAACGCTCGGGTAGGGATAGATATGCCCTCACAAGGTAAAATAAGTGATAAATCAGCCACTGTTTCAAGTGTGGGTGGTTGATGATTTTTTGTGAACAGTGGCACAAGTGATTTTAGTCCCGGATATCCATAAGCATCCAAATATGGTTTAATTATTCTAACGATAAACGGCCTGTTCAGTTGATATCTAATTATAAGTGAATCACCACTAATATCTGCAGAAACAAACTCATAACTCGGGATATTCGATTCATAATCTTTAACAATTATGTGATTTATTAAATGAGATAACGAATCATCCTGAATAGAATCGTTTAAAATATGTTGTATGGCTTTTTCAGAGATATCGTTAAGAGACTCATCAATAAACTGAAGATGTTCAGCGCTGATTTCAGCTGGTAAAATAAACGTAATTTGAGATCCATCATTTGATGTATTTAATTGAGGGATGATTTTAATTACAATCGTTGGTTCAATAATTTCTTTTGCAACAGGCGCAACAGTTTCAATAATAACAGATTTAACGGCCTCACCTATTGTTAGAGTATCTTTGTCAAAATTCATTATTTCAACAGTATCGCTAATAACAGATATTATTTCTTGAGGAACAACTGGCTCAACAATGACGCTGTCTTTTGAAGCAACGGCATTAGGAAGTGTGATAGGTTGGGGTGGTGGTGGCGCACAACCAATCATCCAAACAATGATTGTAAGCACAAGGGTATAATTTGATTCTGCTCTAAAGATCAAAGGTAGTTTTTTAAGAAAGATGTTTTAATAATACATCAAAAGCGTCAATGAACGCTTTGAAGGGATGTGCCGTAATAGTTTCTTTGCATACAGTTGTATAAATGGAATCAGATTCATCCAACGAACCATAATTTTCATCTAACAAAACTTGAACACAGGGTAATTCAGATAATTTTAACGTATCTAAAATTGAATATTCATAAAGTCCCCATGCTGCAGGAGCAAAAATAATACCCTGTGCTTTTTTGCGATTCCGCTGAATAAATGAAATAGCTTTTTCTGCTTTGTGAGTTTGCAAAAATCGAAGTTGAATTGCACTGCCAACGCCATGAGAATGGATACGTAACCCTTTATTAATTTTATCTAATGTTACCCGTTCACCAACTTTTGAAGACTCTACGCCGATTAGATTAATGTTAGGACCTTGCAATATGAGGATTTCCATCTTTTTACCTTAAGGGAATAATGTGTCCAATTATATAACCCACAACAATACCAACTAATAGTGCGAGTGTTAGTACCCGGGATTTCATGAGTTCACCGGAATATCCTTTTTTAATAGCGATTATGCTAACAAAGTACCCCAAGCCATTCAAGAGCCAGAAAAAGGGAATAGCTAGAACCTTAATGATTAATGGACCAATAAATGGAATCATTGCAATCAGCGCACCCAATCCGACAAATAGTTGTGTAAATAATCCCAATATTAATGTAACAAACACAATAATTTTTTCATCAATGCCTAATTTGAGAGCCACTGCTATAAAAATAGCGATCAACAGCCAAATGATAATATGTTTTTTATAATTGCGGAAAAAAACTGTTTTAGACATGGTCAATTTTTGCGATAATATTAATTCCATAAATTTTTACGGTTGCCTGTATGATTCGGCGTAAACCATTTCTTTCGACCCATATTTGGCGAACAACTTCTGGTGAAACGATATTATTCATAAAATAGTCTGATTGCTCAGGCGTAGATGTTACATCATCTTGAGCTTTGATGTCCAGCCGGTAATGATCACAAAGAATAGTGCTGTTTGCTATAGAAATTGTGCTTGTATCCGCCCAAAGAAATCGCGCAGAATACAATTCGCCATCATGATCCATTGGAAACCATTTAGTATCAAATGTTGCAACTGATTCTTTTTGTATACGAGCTAATAAAGAAAATATAGTCTGTATTTCAGGTATTCGTGTGAGGATTTTTTCTTCATAATGAAGGGTACTGTCATGCCCCTCATACACAGCAGCCACTTTATATTGAGTGGCCCCCTGTTTTATTATTTTTTCATAATTAATTAAACCATAATGGGAAGAATCATATGTAACGGAATATTGATTATCTGTGGGCCACATAATATTTACTAAACCAACTGTTTGAACGTTAAATTGAATGCTGTTATTATCAAAAACCATTTTTACATCTACAGTGGGTATGCTAAAAAAAGTTATTTTGTACTCTTGAGCTTGGATTGAGCAAAAATAAAACAACATAAGATTCAACAAACGTTTCATTATGGTTTCCATTTGAACCTGCCTACTAATCCCGCCAACCCAATAAAAGGGATATAAAAAGGTTGTAAGATGCTCCAAAATATGAAAATAATTGACGGGAAAGTAAGATGAAATTTGCCCGCACCTGCATATATCACAAGTGCATCACCTACAAACTTTAGACCAATAATCATAGGCAGAATTGAATATACACTTGATGTAAAAAGACCCATAAGAATGGTTGAATTCATCACAAATGCATTGAACAAAAATAAAAGGAAAAAAAGATCAATCTTGGATGCGAGCCTGGAATTAGAAGACCAACGGATGCGCTGACTTATAAACTGCCTTATGGACAAAGAAGGTCTGGTTTTAATAAAACTGTCGGAATCTTGATTAAATACACACCCATATTTTTTTCCAATCGTTTGAACCAGATAAACATCATCACCTGAAATGCGTTCACGTACCGGATTAAAACCATCTATTTTCTCAAATAATTTTCGCTTATAAGCAAGGTTTTGCCCAGATCCTGTCCAACAAAATCCCCACCCAATAACACCGGCATTTGCCGCCACTAATGCTAAAAAATCTACAAGTTGATAATGATAAAATGATGAGTTCTTTTGAGCATCAATACTGGATGAGCCCACAACAATACCCACATCGCCATGCAAATAATTAACCATACTTTTAACCCACCTTCGGGGAATACGACAATCAGCGTCTGTCGTTAAAATATACTCTCCTTTAGATTTTTCAATTGCTGTTGTTAATGCATGTTTTTTTGGTGTCATTATTGATGATTTTTCGTTTATTTGAACACCGTGTATATATTCATATTGTTCGGAATAATGTTGTATCACCGACCAAGAATTATCGGTTGAACGGTCATCGGAAATCACAACATCCAGCAATTCATTTGGATAATCCAGATGAGTTAAATCTTCTAGAATATGTGTCAAATTTTCTTCTTCGTTTCTGGCGGCGATTACAATGGCAACGGTTGGCCAATCTGTGAAATTATTTTCACTGGTTTTGATTCGACGTAACCCTGTAAGAAAAAAGAGTACAAAAAGAATGTAAACACCCAGACTGATTGTCAGGGCAAAGAATAAAAGATTCATCCCAAGGGAAGGAAAAATGAAGCAATCAGGAAGTAAAGGGTAACGCCTACAATATCAATACTGGTTGTAACAAAAGGACCGGTTGCTACTGCGGGATCTATTTCGAGTTTATTAAGAAATAGTGGTACAAAAGCGCCTATTGTTGTTGCAATTAACATAGAAATAGAAATACTCAATCCAACAATAATTCCAAGATACGGCGACAAATCCATAAACCGAGTGAAAGTAAATAGTCCCAGCAATACTCCGTAGAGCAGCCCTAGAATAAGACCAACTCGAATTTCCTTGAATAATATTTTCATATTGTTGCCCACATTTACTCTGCCGGTAGCTAATCCGCGAACAATAATCGTAGATGTTTGCGTGCCGATATTTCCACCCATACCAATAATAACAGGAATAAAAGCGGCCAATATTAGTGTGGTTTCTAAAAGGTTTTCGTATAACCCGATTATTGTTGCAGCCGCAACACCTCCTATCCAACTGGCGAACAGCCACGGAAAACGGCTTTTTGCATTTTCCCATGAAGATTTCAGTAATATTTCCCGATCTTTTCCCACACCAGCCATTTTTAAGAAATCTTCAGTCGCTTCTTCTCGAATAACATCAACCACATCATCAACGGTCACAATACCTAAAAGATTTTCATCATGGTCAATAACCGGCACCGCAAGATAATTATACTGTGATACAATTTGTGCAACTTCTTCCTGATCTGTGTCAGGATAAACAGTATGCACTTTCCTGATCATCATATCTTTTAACATTGAATCGGGAGAAGTTGTTACTAAGTCACGCAGAGAAATAATGCCGGTTAATTGATTTGCGTCATTTGTGACATATAGGTAAAAAACCATTTCTGCAGCATCTTCATGCTGAAGAGCTGATATAGCCTCTTTGGCGGATGTTTCTTCATGAAGAGTAAATACATCTGTATACATCAAAGAACCGGCACTATCATCAGGATAAGCCAATATTTCTTCAAGCTCTTCTGCTTCTTCCTTTTTTAATAAATGAATAACATCTTGTGCTTGTTCGTCCGGAAGAAGATTCACAATTTCAGCCTGATCACTGGCGCTAATTGGATCAATTAATTCGACAATGCGATCTGGGGAAACGTCTGCTAAAAGATTTTGCAGGATGGATTCATCCAACTCTGTCATGAATTCACCGGTATGCTCATGGGGACGCATCATTGCAAAAAGTTGATCTTGCTCACTATCAACAAAATATCGGAAAAGCATCGCCATATCCGCAGGGTGAGTCTTTTCAATAAGTTTAATCAAGTTGGTGCGGGCGTGTCGACGCAAGAGCCGGCGAAAAGTATCTCGCAATACATGAATCTCACGTTCGAACATTTGTTGTTTCATGAGCGTACTTTCGTGATTGAATTCAACCAGTTAAAACCAAAATATATACATCCGATTCCAAGGAGTAATATCCAAGGAGCTACATGGCCATTCCAAGTATAGAAGCCATCTAAAGATTCATTGTAGTTTGTGAATAACAAAGCCATCAAATTATTTGCTGCATGGAGGATAAAACTAGCCCAAATAGACCCAGTTCGCCAAGCGAGATAACCAAGTAGGACACCTAGTAAATATATTTGAATTAACCAAAATGGATTTAAGTGAATGACTGCGAAAAATAAACTTGTTACTAATATAGCTCGAGTGATGTCTTGCCAGTGTTCTTCGAGAAATTGCTGGAGAAAACCTCTGAATAATAACTCTTCCCCGAGTGGTGCTAATATTACAATTCCGAATATCAAGAATATCGCCATATTGAATGAATCGAATTTGAGCATGTAACCCAATTGATCTAGATATTCCGGGGGTGTGAATAATAAACTGGCTATTCGATCAAATTCATCCACCGCAATTATTATACCAAGCGATAGGACTAGAGTTGCAAGAACGATAGGTAAAGATAAGCGCTGTAATCGCAATCGGTCAACAAGTGACTCTCTTCGGGCGATTAAAAATAAAAGTAGGGGGACAATCATAAATCCCTGCCCGATAAACAAAGCCAGAAAATTAGTTATCTGGCTATCATTTTCTGGATGGTAAATGAAGCCCACGGAGGCAATAACAGTACCTACCACCAACGCTGAAAACACTGACAGTATTACAATTGCAAAAACATTTTTTGTAGTTAAAGTTCGGTTCATTGTAGGGTTCGCTCGGTAAAAGGTCGTTTTCTGTTGAATTCATATACCAAAAAATTACTGCAAGACTTCCTAAATGCAAAGTCTCCTTGTATTTTATGTTGTTTTCGATAGTAAAGCATATATATGTTTTGGGGCGCTATTTATACTAAAAATAATTCAAACCAGCACTTGAAAAGGCCCCGATACTTTCGGGGCTTTTTTAATTGATTGATGTCAGCTTGGATATCAACACTCCTCCGGCCACAGCCACATTCAAAGATTCTCCTGATCCTAAACGGGGAATAGCGATAAAGTGTTTAATGTGTTCACGAGTATTTTTAGAAATCCCATGGGCTTCACTTCCCAATACCAGCACCCAGGGAGTTGAAAGTGAAAGGTGTGTTAAATCTTTACCATTTTGGTCAGCGGCAACGATTGAATGTGTTGATGTAAATTGTTTTATATCCGCGTCTACATTAGCAGTGATATTAAAATGAGCTCCCATGCCACCCCGTACTACTTTAGGATTATAAACATCCACGCAATCTCCTGTTAAAAATATATGGTTTATTCCAAACCATGCAGCTGTACGTAAAAGTGTTCCCATATTTCCCGGGTCAGAAATATTGTCCAGAAAAAGCGAATTTTCTTTTACTATAATTTTTGATTTTTGATAGTCAGGAATGATACAGATGCCCAAAATGCCTGAGGGTGTTTCCGTTGCTGAAACTGTTTTCATTTCAGCTGCAGTTATCTTTTTAGTCGGACACATTTTTGTAATATCGTCAACCATAGTTGGAAAATTATTTTGAAACGTATCCGTATAATAGGCCAGATGTAAAGGTCCATTTGTAAGTATTACTTCTTTAAATAATCGGCGCCCTTCAATAATATATTGACCATGAGCTAATCGATCTTTGCTCTTGTGCAACGAACGAATATGTTTTAATTCAGCATTGATAATCATATAACTCCAGAACAAACAGTTTGATTGCCCCAACGAACCCCGGTAATTTCACCCTCAAATTTTATAAGAACAATCAATATGTCAAAAGGTGTTACACCCCAATCCAAAGATTATTCAACCTGGTATACAGACGTTGTCATAAAAGCAGGCTTGGCTGATTATGGCCCCGTAAAAGGTACCATGGTTATTAAACCATACGGTTTTGCCTTATGGGATAATATAAAAGAATCTTTTGACCGCATGATAAAAGAAACGGGCCATGTTAATGCGTATTTTCCCATGTTTATTCCTAAATCCTTTTTTACGAGGGAAGCGGAACATGTAGCAGGTTTTGCAAAAGAATGCGCCATTGTTACTCATACTCGTCTGAAAACGGACAGTGATGGGAGCCTTATTGTCGATCCGGAATCTCGTTTAGAAGAAGAGGTTATTATTCGACCTACTTCAGAAACCATAATTTGGTCGATGTATAAAAAATGGATTCAGTCGTACCGTGATCTTCCACTTTTGATTAATCAATGGGTAAATGTTGTACGCTGGGAAATGCGTACCAGATTGTTTTTACGAACCACAGAATTTCTTTGGCAGGAAGGCCACACTGCTCACGCAACAGCAGAAGAAGCTGAAGAAGAAACGCTACTTATTTTGGAATTGTATCGTCAGCTTGCGGAAGATTTTCTGGCCATACCTGTATTAACAGGGTTGAAAACAGAGGCTGAAAAATTTGCAGGAGCAGAAAAAACATATTGTATAGAAGCAATGATGGGAGATAAACGTTCATTACAAGCGGGAACGTCCCACTATCTTGGGCAGAATTTTGCCAAAGCATTTGATGTTACATTTCAAACCAAAGACAATAAAGAGGACTATGTGTATGCCACCAGTTGGGGTATAAGCACCCGGTTGGTCGGAGCAGTTATCATGGTGCACGGTGATGATAAAGGGTTACGCCTTCCACCAAAAATTGCACCCTATCAAGTGGTTATTGTTCCTATCGCAAGAAACAAAGACCATGAAAAACTGGTCAAAGATTTCATAGAGCCAATCACATTTGGTTTAAAGGAAAATAATGTTCGTGTGCATGAAGATTGGTCGGATAATTCACCTGGTTTCAAATTTAACGAATGGGAAATGAAGGGAGCTCCTATTCGTATGGAAGTGGGGCCTCGTGATGTAGAAAATAATCAAGTTGTTTTGGTGCGTAGGGATACAAATGAAAAGTTCAACATCGGAAAAGAAGATTTATTAAATAAAATCCCAACCCTATTAGATGAAATTCAATTAAGCTTGTTTGAACAAGCTAAAAATTTCAGAGATGAGAATACACATACAATCAACAGTTATGATGAATTTAAAGATATTGTTTCAAATGGTGGATTTGTTCGTTGCGGGTGGGATGGAGATGCTGTAACGGAAACAGCAATTAAAAACGAAACGAAGGCAACCATCCGCTGCATACCTTTTGATGAACAAACGGATGGATTAAGCTGTATTTATTCCGGCAAGCCTGCCCAGCACGAAGTTATTTACGCAAAAGCGTATTAACCGATAACGGTCATCATGATCGTTCAAACTCCAGCTATTATTTTAAAACGATTTCCTTTTGGTGACACTAGTCTAATTGCCCATTGTTTTACGCGGGATTATGGCAAAGTGAGCATTATGGTACGCGGTGCACAGCGAAAAAAATCCCCAAGAAGTGCTTATTTTCAACCGGCAAATTATCTTGAAGTTCTCATGTATTATAAGCCCATGCGCGATTTACACACCCTGTCAAAAGTTAGTTTTATAAAAAGCTGGATTCACTTTCAAGATGATTTGAAACGATTGTCATACGCACTTGTAACGGTTGAGCTTGTTGATAAAACAATTGCTGATCATGATACTCATGAAGATTTGTTTGATGAACTAGTAGCCACTTTATCTTTTTTCCACCGTGAGGAAAAGTATTTTAATTTGTGTTTCTGGTATTTTGAATTACGTCTACTGAAATTGTTGGGCTTTCAACCTCATTTGCCCGATCGGGAATTTCCAGGGATGGTTCTTCCTGATCCAAATGGTGGTCCTAATAGTCGTAATATTCTCGAATTTTTGATACATACGAATATTAATAATCCTTCATTCATAGAGGAATTATCTAAACAAAGCGTTACACCCAAGGATAGACATGTTATCGGCAATTATATAACTGCAAATCTGGAATATCATTTTGATTCATGCCGCCATTTAAAATCATTAAAAATACTCAAACAACTTCTATCATAATATGGAACAACATATAATTAAAGGCAAATTGTGCAAAGAGTCCGGACAAGCATTTATTAAAGGCAATGGTAAAACATTTTTTGAAGGGCGCTTAATTTGGGATGGATATTTAACTCACTGGTTGGGCCGAAATGTTTGTGCGCGGGAATTATCTCAAATGGATTATAAAACATCTCAACCGATCATTCTTATTTGGCCGGATGAACCTACATCTGAAGAACCGATTGTTGATTTTTATTATAATGAAAGATTGATAAAGTATCCCGCATCATTATTTGGTCATAACGCCATAAATGTGAATGGGCATATTTATAATTTTTCCCATTTATTGAATGAAAATGAAATTATGACACCGGAAGAATTTTTTTATCGGCCGGCATTAGGTGAATTTGCCCCATCACCAGTTAATGGTAAATTTGAAATTCTCGAAAACGGGCAAGCATTTTATGATAAATTTGGTCGTAATTTTATGCGATCAATCCATGTATTGCGCATAAGAGGTATGGATATAAAGCGATTGAGCAATATTTTGGATGAGGAATTAGATATTATTCATACAACACCTGTTAATCCTAAAAAACCGGAGAAATATGCAGATTTCAGTTTTTTTACAAGAAGTTGCTCAACAATAATAAGAGACAGCCTTATCAAGTATGGATTTAAAAATATTGATGGTACTCTTCCTAGACATTTGTTTATTAGTACTGTATTCAATATCTATAAACAAAGAGACATTGATGGTATTGAGCTGGAACTTTACACGATGCCGCAATTAAAAGTCCCGGAAGCGCCATTATCGGCTATGACACCCATATTTAATATGAAACATAGAAAACAGTATAAAAAATTAATAGCAGAAGGTCTATTTTGAGATATCAATTTCAATCTGAACAAGGCAATCTTTCCTTCAAGCCCAAAATTTTTACAGATGCTATCAAAATTCTTATTATTATAAATGTTGGGTTGTTTCTATTAAGGTTTGTTGCCAAGAGCCAAATTGACCTTGCCGGCATATTTGGATTATCACCGAATACAGTCTGGCCCATGATTTGGCAGCCGATAACATATATGTTTATCCATGGTGACTTATTTCATGTATTGATCAACATGTTTGTTTTGTGGATGTTTGGTTCGGAAATGGAATCTATTTGGGGCAGAGCTCAATTTTTACGTTATTATTTTTTGACGGGTGTTGGGTCGGGACTTGTTTGGTTATTATTCAATACAGGTCAGTCATATTCTGTGTTGATAGGCGCCAGTGGGGCGATTTATGGTATTCTAATAGCATATGGAATGATGTTCCCAAACCGAACTGTCTATCTCTATTTTATGATTCCAATTAAAGTAAAATGGTTTGTGGTCTTTTTGGGAGCTGTTGCTTTTTTATCATCATTTAATAATAATACCAATATCAGTCATTTAACTCATTTGTCAGGAATGGTGATTGGTTTTGTTTATTTACGCTACTATTGGCATTGGAAAGATTTTCGATTTTCTGTGCACAAACAAATAGAAGAATTTCGTTCTTCAATAAGTAGTAAAAGGGATCAGAAAAAAATAGAAATGCAAAATGAAGTCGATCAATTACTAGATAAAATAAACGAAACGGGCTATGATAACCTAACTGAAGAAGAGAAAGATTTACTTTATAGGGCCAGTAAAGATTTTTCCCAAGGAAGAAAAAAAGATTAGTCTTTTAACAGTTTATCTGCTTCCCTAACTGCTAATACACCTAAAATCAAAAACAGCGCTTTATACACTTTATCGTGCACATTAGCCAGTGGTGCCAGCCATGTAAAACCGTTAATAATGCTGATTGCAACGATGGGAATGATTAAGAACAGAATCCAATTGTAAATCAATATGAATCTGCCGAAGTGCCTGTTTTTTGCAGGCCATATCATGGCCATAGCCAGCCAGAAATAACCATTAAAAGGAACATCAATTTTTACCCTTGGGAATGAATCTGATAGTGATGATAGAAAAAATTCATCCCTTCCTAGTGTGGTAAGAATATCACCGTCAGGCTTGATGAAAGAATCAAATGCGGGCAGGATGAATTCTCTGACAGCGAAAACTTGAATCGGATGGATAAATAATATATAAACCAGCCCGATGGCAATCAGGCTGATGATAAGCTGGCGCCAGAAAAGATATCGGTATGATCGCTCACGGTAGTCCATAGATACCACAATGTTAATACAATAGGATAGAAAAAGACAAACGAACTCCAATGATGTACAGGATCCCAGTAATTCGGGTAGTATAGATTGGAAAGGACGAAAAAAGCAATACGAAATACGTTGGCGACGAATAACA
>Ga0208060_1000192_pt1 | contig 19069 bp, 19 predicted proteins | sample DeeseametaMP0901_FD_184200 | JGI IMG/M metagenome (GOLD analysis project Ga0208060, IMG submission 184200) | Marine microbial communities from the Deep Indian Ocean - MP0901 (SPAdes) | ecosystem: Environmental > Aquatic > Marine > Oceanic | place: East of Durban, South Africa, South Indian Ocean... | reverse complement strand
TCTTCGTTTCGCTATCCGTGAAGGTGGCCGTACTGTAGGTGCTGGTGTTGTAGCAACTATCGTAGAGTAATAATTAGCCTAGCTAATTAATACTAAAAAGAGGTCACTTCGGTGGCCTTTTTTAATGCCTGAAGAAAAGTGTTTAGTTTTCAGCTATCAGCTATTAGTCGCTTGGTGTTAAATTATACTTAACACATAAAAAAGCACGACTTTAAGCCGTGCTATTAATTAAACTTTTTGACAACTGACAACTGACAACTGACAACTGACAACTGACAACTGACAGCTTACAGCTTACAGCTTACAGCTTACAGCTTAGTGCTTTTTCGCATATGCTTCGGCTTGCTTCCAAACCCTTAGCGTATTTTCGCTTAAAATCTTTTTAATGTCTGAATCGCTGTAACCTCTGTCCATTAAGCCTTGCACTAGGTTAGGATAGCTAGATACATCCTTTAAGCCAATCGGCAACGAATCTCCAACCCCATCGTAGTCAGAGCCAATGCCCACGTAATCAATGCCAATAAGCTCTACAACGTGATCAATATGATCAAGTACTTGCTCAAGGCTTGCAAACGGGAATGGGTTTTTAGCGCGGTACGCTGCATCAAAGTCTTTACTTGGCTTAGTGCCTTCTTTTTTAACGGTCTCTTTAGTGCTTTTAAGGTCTTTGTACCACGCACCGGCTTTAGAGGTTACAAAGCTTGAGCCAAAGTTAATTTGAATAACCCCGCCATTCTTTTTAAGCGCTAATAACATGTCATCATTCATATTACGCTCAAAGCCTGGCGTGTATTTGCGCAGTGATGAGTGTGAAGCAATCACCGGCGTTTTAGATAGCTCCATTACCTGATAAAACGCATCATCTGATATATGTGATACGTCAATTAGCATACCGACGTTGTTCATTTCAGTAATTAGCTTTTTACCAAATGGGCTTAAACCTTTCCATTTACGGCGAATATCGTATGACGAGTCAGAAATATGGTTGCTTTGCGAGTGCGCAAGTGTGATGTAGCGTACACCGCGGTCAAAAAAGTGCTGAAGGTTTTCCATTTTTCCTTCAATTGGCGAGCCATTTTCCATGCCCATCGCAATTGACAGTTTACCTTGCTCAAATTGCGCTTCTATATCCGCTGTTGAGCTAGCAATAGCAAATTTTTCAGGGGCGCGCTGTGCAATGGCTTCCATGCTATCAATCATTTGATTGGCTAGCTGGTAGCTCTTACCTTTGCCTTCAAATTCTAAGTGAGCAGGAATATAAATCGACATAAAAGGGGCGTTTAAACCCCCCTGTACTGCGCGAGGGTAGTCAAAGTCGCCGCCGTCGGTGGCTTTAGTTACATCAACCCATTTTTCGTGGATGCGATAAGGTACATCAATATGGGTGTCGATTAAAATAGTGTCTTTTGCTAGTTTTACTGCTTTGTCTGACGGGCTTTTTACTTGCTCTGCAAAGGCTTGTGGTGTTAAAGCTAGTGATATGGCTACCACTAGAGTGCTGAGTTTTATCATGTTTTGGCTCTTTGGGTAAAAAGCCATTGTGTACGTTCAGCTCAAAAGTTACAAGTGTTAGGCGTTAATCAAACGACTGTGCTTCATGCTCTTCGCTTTGCAGTGCTTTAAATTCATTTTTTGAAATAATAGTGACCGACTCATGTAGCTCAGAAAAAAACACCATCGCTTCACCATTTCTAAGCTGCTGATTAACCTGCGCTACTTTACTTTGAATACTCACTTCTTGCTCACCGTAATCGGTGCCTTCACGAAGCACGTAGCTTTCAATTAGGTTATAGAGGGTGTCTTTATCAAGTTGTTCAAAAGGGATAATCATAACTGCTTACTGCTCGCTTTAGTGGGGACGTGCTGGCCAAAATAATGAGGGACGGCTTGTTCAAGCCAAAATACCGGCCTAAACGGATTATTACCGCTAATAAACCCTACGTGGCCGCCTTTTTCAGAGACGCTCAGGGTAACATGCTCACTCACATCTTGCCTACTTGGCACGGCTTTAATCGACAACATTGGGTCGTCTTGGGCATGAATTATTAACGTAGGAATCGCAATATGTTTTAAGTAGGGCATTGCGCTGGCTTGACGATAGTAATCGTGCGCGTTTTCAAAGCCATGCAGTGGAGCGGTTAGTTGATTATCAAACTCCAGCAAATCGTCAATTTTCATTAACTGCTCAGAGGTAATAGGTATTTGCTGCTTAATTTGTGGCAATTTACGCTGCATTGATTTTTTCATTCTATCGAGCAAGTACTTTTGGTAAATTTTGCCTAAGCTTTTACGAATAACATCGCTTGATGATGATAAATCATAAGGAGCCGAAACCACGGCTGCAGCACTTAAGGGGCAGTTTTCGCGCTCTTCGCCTAGGTATTTAGCCAGTACATTGCCCCCTAACGAAAAACCAACAGCCATAATAGGGCGGCTGGGGAATTGCTCCCTTAAATGATTTATAAAAAAAGCTAAGTCGGCGGTATCGCCACTATGATAAGCGCGCGGTAAGCGGTTAACTTCACTTGAGCAGTTTCTAAAGTGCATAAGTACTACGGCATAACCTTGCTTTTTTAAGGCTTTCATCATGCCTTTGGCATAAAAGCTATTTATGTTGCCTTCAAGACCATGTAAAACCACAGCAAGGGGAGCATTTTCATTATGAGGCAGCGACCATGCAAGTTCAATAAAATCGCCGTCGGGCGTATCAAGTTGCTCAAGTTCGTAGGACGTATTGTGAAATGGACGGAAAAAACGCGGCATTATGGTTTGAACGTGACGATTGGTCATCCACCATGCTGGTTTAAACTTATTGATCATGTTTGTACTACGCACTATGAAAAAAACGAAACGTTAGTGTACCAAATTTTTCGCTTTATAAAATAAAAAGCGCCTAATCAGTAACCTGAGTAGGCGCTTTGTGCGTCGTGCTTAATGATGCTCGGGAACTTCAGCCTCGCTAATTTTTTTAATAAAGTAAAAAGCGTAAAATAGGCAAAGAGAAATCACGACGCCTAAAATCCCAAAAGACATAAATAAAACTGGGTCGCTAAAAAAGTCTCTAAAGAATACGTTCATGATTAATCTCCTCGTTCAGTTGATGGAGACATCATAAAGTGACTTTGCAAAGCATAATGTGATCGAGATCAAACTATTCCCCTGCGTGGAAAAAGTAACCAAGTAAAGTTGATGTAGGTCATGTTTTTGGGGTTATTCAGTTCCTACTACAGCGCCTATAGGCTTTGAATAATCAATTGGCTTAAAGATCTTTTGCACAAAGAAAATAGAATGAACATTTAGAAGAGGGTGTAAAAACTGACAGCCTAAGTGGCTTTCACATACAGCTCGATATTGTTTGGCTTTACAGCTTCTAAAAAGCTAAGTTTATTCGCTGTATCAATCAGTATTTGCTGTTGTTGCTTTTCAAGCTTTAGCTCTGCGCTTAGTAACTCTTCACGTATTTTTGCGTAGTCGCTAATAGTATGTTGGTTGGCTTTTAAATACTTGCGTGTGGCACGCAGTGGCTTAAGTGCCTGCGTATCAAACTCATTAATAGACGCTATTAAAACACTGAGCTGATCGGTGTTAATGCTTAGCTTAAGTGAGTCTAAATAAAGCAAAAATAAGCATAGATTAACGTTTTTACCTTGCTGGTTTTGCAGTGCCAGCAAGGTTTGTTGTTGCCCAGGCTTTGCGTACAAAGCGCAGGCAAATTGCCAAAAGTCGTTTTTATTGAGCAAGTTCATCGGCAAAGGCCTGCTCTTTTTCTTCCATTTCTTCAAGCGCCATCAGTAGCTCTTCTTCAGTGTCGTTTACTTTAGGGGTAAGCGTAGCTTGCTTAGCTATTAACTCTTTTAACTGGGCTTTGTTATCGTCGTTGTAGAGTGTGTTGTCGCCAAGGGCTACTTCAACTTCGCTAAGCTCTGCAGTAAATTTATCGAGCTGCTTTTCAAGCTTTTCAATTTGTTTTTTAAGTGGTTGAATGGCTTTTCTAAACTCAGCTTCTAGGCGCTTTTGCTCTTTACGGTTAACGCTTGGATTTGCTTTTGGCTCGTCAGGTTGCTGGCTTTTAGCGGCTTCTTTATTGGCATTGAGTAACCATTGGTAATACGCATCTAAGTCGTAACCAAACTGAGTCACTTTGCCATCATCGACTAAATAAAATTCATCGGCGGTGTTTTTAAGCATGTGGCGATCGTGCGATACGGTAACCATGGCGCCTTCAAAGCCTTGCAGTGCCATCACTAGCGCGTGGCGCATTTCTAAATCAAGGTGGTTAGTTGGCTCATCAAGTAGTAGTAAATTGGGTTTTTGATACACCAACATGGCTAGCACTAAGCGGGCTTTTTCACCGCCCGAAAACGGCGCCACGGGCTCAAGTGCTTTATCGCCAATAAATGCAAAGCCACCTAAAAAGTCACGCAATGATTGCTCTGTGGCTTGTGGGTTTAAACGTTGAATATGGGTCACTGCGCTGGCTTTTAAATCAAGCGATTCAAGTTGGTGCTGCGCAAAGTAACCTATATTTAAGCCATGGTGCTGAACCACTTTACCTGCTTGCGGCTCAAGCTCGCCCGCTAATAGCTTTATAAGCGTTGATTTACCCGCGCCGTTACGACCGAGTAACGCAATACGGCTGCCAGGAACTAGGTTTAGCGCGATATTATTTAAAATAGTGACATCGCCATAACCTGCTTTTGCTTTATCTAGGGTCATTAGCGGGTTAGGCAGGGCTGTTGGCTCGGCAAATTCAAAGTCAAACGGTGAGTCGGCATGTGCAGGTGCCAGCTTTTCCATACGTTCGAGTGCTTTAACACGGCTTTGTGCCTGTTTGGCCTTACTGGCTTTGGCTTTAAAGCGAGTTATAAACTGCTCAAGATGGGCAATTTGCTCTTGTTGTTTTTCAAACATTGCTTGTTGTTGTAACAAGCGCTCTGCTTTTTGGCGTTCAAACTGTGAGTAGTTACCTTTGTACACATTAATAAGCTGTTTATCGACATGCCAAATTTGATCAACCACGGCGTCTAAAAACTCGCGGTCATGAGATATAAGTACCAAGGTGCCTGTGTAGGCGCGTAAAAAGCGCTCAAGCCAGTAAACGGCATCTAAATCAAGGTGGTTGGTAGGCTCATCGAGTAATAGTAAGTCGGCATCGCGAATAAGTGCTTGTGCAAGGTTTAAACGCATACGCCAACCCCCAGAAAACGCGCTTACAGGGTTTTCTATTTGGTGATTAGCAAAGCCTAAGCCGTGCAGCAATTCGCCCGCTTTTGACTCTATGCTGTAGCCTTTAATATTTTCAAGCTGAATATGTACTTTGGCTTGGGTGTCACCATCGTTTGTTTGCTCAGCTTCACGCAGGGCAATGCGCAATGCATAGTATTCAGGGTGGCCTTGTAGTACGTAATCAATGGCGCTTATTTCAAGGGCTGGGGTTTCTTGTTTCACAGAGGCAATAGACCAATCTTTCGGTATATTGCAATCACCCGCATCGAGTTGCAGCTCAGATTTTAATAAACTAAATAAGGTAGATTTACCACAGCCATTAGCGCCAACTAAGCCCACTTTGTGCTGTGGAAATAAAGTAGCCGAGGCATTTTTTAATAAGGCTTTTCCGCCACGAAGTAGTTCTATTTCTGAGATTTGGATCATGAATGCGTTACTTTACTGTGCCCTGGTTAAGTTGGCGCTATCATACCATAGAACGTATTGCTCTTATCAAGCGTATCAACATAGGAAGTTATACGATAAAATATGTGCAGTTCAAACCACAGGAAAAATGTTGTGAGACAAAAGAAGCGATTTATTGCTGGTGCATCGTGCCCTGAATGTAAAGCCATGGATACCATGATGCTGTACAGAGAACATGATGTTGAAAAAGTAGAGTGTGTAGAGTGTGGCCACAAAATGGCGCAACCCGATAACGCTGTTCAGGCATCTACTCGCCAATTTGAACAAGTAATTGGTGTATTTAAACCGGGCGATTAACCCGGTTTTATTTTTTACCCACCTTAGTAATGTGGCGGAGGCGGCTCTTGCATTTGCGACATTAGCGACGGCTGCTGCGCTTCTTTAAGTTTTTCTGCTAGTAACTCAGTTTGGCGCTTCATTTTTGCAAGCTGCTGTTGGTGTGCTTTTAGCTCGTCATTTAATATTTCTATTGTTTCGTCTTGAAAAGCAACTTTTGCCTCAAGCTCCATTAAACGATTTTCAATTGTGTTCATTTGCTTCTCGTATTGTAAAGTGCTCTGCAATTCCGCTCGAGCTCTCGGTTAACAACGACTTGCCGTTATCTATAAACGTTATATCTAGCACCACAGCCGATTTAGGCTTACTGCCTTCACGTGGTGTGACTTGCCAAGTTTGAATTTTCTCTCCGCTGGGTAACTGCCATAAGTCAACGCGCTTATTAGGCGAGCCTGTGGCCAGCAATGTGCCTTGTTCGTTAAAGCGCACCGCAGTAAAAATTTTCTGACGCGCAATATACGCCAGTTTACTCACAAGATCACCTGTAGTCAGCTTCCATACATGTGCTTGCTTCATACTATCTGCGGTAAATGCGTAGCGACCTTGTGGGTCTAGGGTTACTTGGGTAACACGTGTCGGGTGATTAAAGCGATGAATTACTTGCCCTGTACGTGTATCCCAAAAATAAGCAACGTAATCGTTTGAGCCGCTTAAGGCATAGCGCCCATTAGGCGATAAATCAACGGTGTTTACTTTGTCTTGGTGGCCTAAAAACTCAATGCGGCGTCCGGTTTCTAGGTTTAAAAATACCACTACGCCGTCGCTTCTGCCGTATAAAACACTGCGGCCTTGGTTACTTATCGCAATATCGCGAATAGTGGCTTGTTGAATTTTATAATAGCCGCGGTTTTCGCCGCTGCTAATATCCCACACGGCAAAGGTGGTTTTTTCGGCGGTAACAGCCACGCTATTATCAAACGCAATAGCCACAGCATACACTAGGCTTTCTTGTGATTGCTGTTGAAACCATTGATATTTTAGTACCTGCTGTTGATTATCCCACAGGGCGACCCCATGGTGAATGGAGGAGACTAGGCTGTATTTACCATCGTTAGATACTGCCGAGGAAAACGCACCCTGTGCTGCGTGTTCAAAGCGTTGTGCAGCTTGCTGTTTTTGATCGCTACAAGCTAGGGCTAATAAACAGCTAAAAGCGATTAAAAAAGTACGAAATATCGACATATTACAGGTATTTCCTCTTAACTCTTAGTGACTGAGAGGTTAGACTAGGTCACGTTGAAGGCCTAGGGTGTTTGTCTAATCACTATAATAGGTTAGGTTTTAATTTAGTTAGTTATTAAACAAGCAGCCTATCATGTAGGCCGTTAATCTTTAACTAGTAATAATACAATAAATGACAACTGCAAAGTGTGTCGGAGATTTAAAATGAAAAAGACGATTAGATTGTCATTGATTGCAGCGTCGGTTTTAGCGCTTACAGCTTGTAATCAAGAAGCAAAACAAGAGCAAGCTGAAGTTAAATTAGACACTGTAGAGCAGCAACAAGCATACGGTATTGGTGCATCAGTAGGTAACTTTTTAAATAAAGACCTAGCTGATAAATCAGAGATTGGTATTGAACTAGACCAAGCACTATTAATTCGTGGTTTTGAAGACGCGCTTGCTGGTAATGCAAAAATCGATGAAGAAAAAATCCGTGAAGTGCTAACTGAGCTAGATACATCAGTGCGTGCAAAGCAAGAAGCTAAAGCTAAAGTTGAGTCTGAAAAAAGCAAAGAAGCAGGTAAAAAATACCTAGAAGAAAATGCTAAAAAAGAAGGCGTAACAGTAACTGAGTCAGGTCTACAGTACGAAGTACTTAGCGAAGGCGAAGGCGAAAAGCCAGCAGCAACAGACGTAGTTAAAGTACATTACAAAGGTACTTTATTAGACGGCACTGAGTTTGATAGCTCTTATGCGCGTAACGAGCCAACTACTTTCCCTCTTAACCGTGTAATTGCGGGTTGGACTGAAGGTTTACAGCTTATGTCAGTAGGGTCTAAGTACAAGTTCACTATTCCTTCTGAACTTGCTTACGGCGATCGTGACCTAGGTAAAATTCCAGCTAACTCAACGCTTGTTTTTGAAGTAGAACTACTTGAAATACAAGATGACGAAGCACCTGCGCAATAAGCGGTAGCTTATAACGCAAAAAGGGACCATAACGGTCCCTTTTTTGTAGGCAATTTATTAATCTGTGTGGTTAGAAAACAAATTATCTATTAGCTCATCTTCTAGTTCAAAACGTGCTTCTAGCGTTTCGCCAAGTACCGACAAATCGTTATCAAACTCTGCTAATAAGTCCTCTTTATCTACTTCTGCGTATTTATCGTTAAAATCTAAAGCAATATCTGTTGTGCTAGAAATGCGCGGGTAAATTGTATTTGCCAGCTCTTGGCTTTCAAGGCCCTTGCTTTCGCAGGCTTTTGCAATGTCATCGTACACTTCAAAATGGCCGGCAGATAAGTAATCCATTAAAATTTGGCAAAATGATTGAATTTGTTCTGGCTCTGGTAAGGCGTGATCTTTTTTGTCGTATGGCGAAAACCCAGCCATTTTACAATAAAGTACAATTAACTCTTGGCGCTCGTTTAACCATTTATCAATGACAGTATGGCTACCACCCCATTTTTGTTGAGCTTTCTCTACGCGCGTCAGCATTACTGTTCTCCTAAGCTGGGTCACTTTTATGGTTAAATTTAAATTTTCTTATACATCAAGATATATTTTATTTAAGTGTATATCAACAAGTAAAAGGTATGAGCTGGTGCATGTGTGTATTTATTGTAGGTAAATTATTATTTTATTGCAGGCAAGAAAAAACCACCGGTTAAGGTGGCTTAATTTCTTGTTTTGGCCTGTTAATACAAGCTTTCTTATTGTTATAGAAGATTTTTGTTATTTTTATTATAAATATTTTTGTTATTGTTGTTTAAGATTTTTATTATTGTTCTTGTTAACGCGGGACAAACAATACCAAGGTTTTTGTTATGTTGCAAACATATTAACAAAAAGTTTTTATTGTTAGTTCTTTTTGGTTATTTAACACTCAAATGTGACTAAATAAGCAACAAACTAGGTTCTGTTAGCTGTAACACATGTTTTACGAGCTTAGCGATAGAGAGCCGGAGAATATGGTGGTACAATCTTGAACAATTTCTATAAGCCTCAGGATTATTTACGCTATGAGCGAATTAAAAAACGACCGTTATTTACGTGCACTTGCAAAACAACCCGTTGATGTAACACCGGTATGGATGATGCGCCAAGCAGGACGCTATTTACCAGAGTACCGTGCTACACGTGCACAAGCGGGCGATTTTATGAGCCTGTGCCGTAATGCTGAGCTTGCGTGTGAAGTAACACTACAACCACTTCGCCGTTACCCGTTAGATGCTGCTATTTTATTTAGTGACATTTTAACTATCCCCGATGCTATGGGTTTAGGTTTGTACTTTGAAACCGGTGAAGGCCCTAAATTTGAAAACCCTATTTCGTCACTTGCTGATGTTAAAAAGATTCCTAAGCTAGACCCAACTGACGAGCTTGGCTATGTAATGAACGCAGTAAGTACTATTCGCCGTGAACTTAAAGGCGAAGTGCCACTAATTGGCTTTTCGGGTTCACCGTGGACACTAGCAACTTACATGGTTGAAGGTGGAAGCAGTAAAGTATTTGGTAAAATTAAAAAAATGGCGTTTGCAGAGCCGCAAACACTACATTTACTACTAGATAAACTAGCTGATTCAGTCATTGATTACTTAAACGCACAAGTAAAAGCCGGTGCGCAATCGTTAATGGTATTTGACTCGTGGGGCGGCGTATTAAGCCCGCGCGATTACAACGAATTCTCACTGCAATACATGCATAAAATTGTTGATGGTTTAATTCGCGAATACGACGGCCGTAAAGTGCCGGTAACGCTATTTACCAAAAATGGTGGTCAGTGGATTGAAGCAATTGCAGCAACAGGCTGTGATGCAGTAGGTCTTGATTGGACTATTAATATTGGCGACGCTAAACGTCGTGTAGGCGATAAAGTTGCATTGCAAGGTAATATGGACCCGTCAATGCTTCACGGTACGCCTGATCGTATCCGCCAGGAAGTAGGCACTATTTTAGAAGACTTTGGCACAGGTGATGGCCACGTATTTAACCTAGGCCACGGTATTACACCAGATGTAGACCCAGAAAACGCCGGTGTATTTATTAATGCAGTACATGAGCTAAGCGCGCAATACCACAAATAACAACCGTAGTATTAATAGCTATTAAAAAGCCCGCTAATTAGCGGGCTTTTTGCTGGGTAGTAATCGGGTTAAGTAAATAACCTATTTAATCCATTCAACGCCGCAACACGGTAGGCTTCTGCCATCGTTGGGTAGTTAAATGTGGTATTTACAAAGTAGTCAACAGTGTTGCCTGCCCCTTTTTGTTCCATAATGGCTTGGCCAATGTGAACAATTTCTGAGGCACGCTCACCAAAGCAATGCACGCCAAGTACTTCTTTTGTTTCACTGTGAAACAATATTTTTAAACTACCAACTTCTGTGCCCGCAATTTGCGCACGAGCTAAGTGCTTAAACTGAGCACGACCAACTTCATACGGTACTTTTGCAGCGGTTAGCTGTTGCTCTGTTTTACCTACCGAACTCATTTCAGGAATGGTATAAATACCGGCCGGTATATCTATAATTAGCTTATCTTCGCAATTACCGCAGGCAATAGCATCGGCAGCTATACGGCCCTGATCAAATGCTGCACTAGCTAAGCTTGGGTAGCCAATTACATCACCTACTGCGTAAACGTTGTCTACCTCAGTTTGGTACATTTCGTTGACTTTAAGCTGGCCTCGACCATCGGCTTTTAAACCAATAGCTTCAAGGTTTAGCGTATCGGTATTACCTGTGCGCCCGTTAGCAAATAAAATACAGTCGGCTTTTACACGCTTGCCCGATTTTAAATGCATTACAACGCAATCTGAGCGCGTTTCTATACGGTCAAACTCTTCGTTATGACGAATAACAATACCGCTATTCCAAAAGTGGTAGCTAAGCGCGTCAGAAATTTCTGCATCCATAAAGGCCAATAAGCGGTCGCGCGTGTTTACTAAATCTACCTTAGCGCCTAAGCCTTTAAAGATTGAAGCGTATTCACAGCCAATAACACCCGCACCGTATATAAGTACACGTTGTGGGTCGTGCTCTAGGCCTAAAATAGTATCGCTGTCGTAAATACGTGAATGGCTAAAGTCGACCTCAGGTGGGCGGTATGGGCGCGAGCCAGTAGCAATTACAATGGTTTTAGCGGTAATACGCTCTGCTGAGCCATCAAGGCGCTTAATTTCGACCGTGTGTTTATCTACAAAGCTCGCATCGCCTTGGTACATATGAATGCGGTTACGGTCGTAAAAGCTGCTACGTAAGTTTGACTGCTTAGAAATAACAGAACTTGCATGGCTTAAAATATCAGGAAACGTTAAGCGGCTAGGGCGCTCGCCAACATTAAAAAGTGGGTTTGCTTTGTATTCAATATAGCGGCTAACCGAGTGGCGTAATGCTTTTGAAGGAATTGTTCCCCAATGTACACAGCCACCGCCAACAGCTTGTTGGCGCTCAATAACCGCTACTTTTTTATCGTTTTTAGATAGGTTCATGGCGGTGCCTTCACCGCCAGGGCCCGTACCAATAATTATTGCGTCATATTGGAAACTTACGGGTGCTTTTTTCTGTTCTGGTTGTTTGGCCACAGCCACTCCTAAATTAATTAAAAGAGGCTTTTAATAACCTCGCATTAAGTGCTAGCCATGCCTGTTTTTGATTCTCCCAGGCGGCTTCCAGCTCATGGTATTGTGTCATTAATGCTGATTGTTCACACTGCTTTGCCATGTTATTTTTTTTACCTTCTAACACTTGTTTTTGTAGTGAACAGTAATTTTGCAGCTTTTTCAGCAGTAAATCGTACTCTTGTTGTAATAATGTAAGCTTATCTTGCGCTAAAGGCAATTTTGAAAGGCGCGTTTGCGTTTTACTCATTAGCGTTTCGGCTTTGGCTTTTTCTATGCGCTCAACCGGGGTGCGCTTTAATTTACTGGCTAAACCGAGCGCTGCTAAAGAGCGAATCATCCATTTAGTTGGGTCATAATGAAACCACTTAATACCGTTACGGTAATCGCTTGCAAAAATATGGTGAAAGTTATGGTAACCCTCGCCATAAGTAAATAACGCTAAAAAGCCATTATCGCGTGCAGTGTTTTTCTCAGTGTATGGGCGTGATCCCCAAATATGAGCCAATGAATTAATGAAAAAGGTAAAGTGCTGGCTCAATACTAAGCGTAATAAACCTGCAAGTAGTAGCATACCCCACACATCGCCTACTAATAAACCAAGCACAAGCGGTAAACCGACATTCATGGCTATAACAAGCTTTAAGTAGTGTTTATGCTGCCACATAACAATTTTATTGCGCTGTAAATCGCGACAATTACTGTAATCGTTATAACTATCGCCTTGGTAATCACGTAGCATCCAGCCAATATGGCTGTACCAAAAGCCGTTAGTTGCGGCGTAGGGGTCTTTTACTGGGTCATCTACTTGGCCGTGGTGTATACGGTGATCGCTACTCCAGTGCAACGCACTGTTTTGCAAAGCAAATGCGCCACCAAGAGCAAAAATAAATTCTATTGCAGGGTGTACGTTATAGGCTTTATGCGCCCATAATCGGTGGTATCCGGCAGTGATAGATAGGCCTGCGTAAAACATACAGCCTACAAATGTAATCCAATGCGCGCTGGTAAATCCGTAACTAATGCCGTACCAAGGTACAAGTGTGACAGCCGCCAAAAAGGTTAGGCTAAAAAATAGGACGTTTGTCCAAATAATCGGTGGTTTATTCATCGTTTTTACTCTCAGCGTACAACTGTAAGCTAAAATAGTGTTTCAATCTCTTGGCGTCAAGTATTAGACTAGACAATTCGGCTAATTATCATTAAAACTTCATATAAAATTACTCAGGGAGCTGTGGATGTCGGGTGTTAGAGCACAACAGAAACAAAAAACACGACAAGCCTTAATTGAGGCGGCATTTAATCAGCTTAGTGCTGATCATAGTTTTTCTAATTTAAGCTTACGCGAAGTTGCCCGCGAAGCCGGTATTGCCCCCACCTCTTTTTATCGCCACTTTAAAGATATGAACGAACTAGGTTTAACCATGGTAGACGAAGCAGGCTTAACCCTTCGCCAGCTTATGCGCCAAGCTCGCAGACGTATAGCCAGTGGTGGTAGCGTAATAAATACCTCGGTTGTTACCTTTATGGAGTTTATTGATAACTCAAGCAACCAATTTAGATTACTGCTGCGAGAACGTTCTGGCACCTCAAAAGCCTTTAGAGCCGCCGTAGCGCGTGAGGTAAAACACTTTATTTTAGAGCTTGCGCATTATTTAGAAAGCGAAACCAAGTGTGATTCAATTCATGCTTATATTCAGGCCGAAGCCATGGTAACACTGGTATTTAATGCCGGCGCTGAAGCACTTGATATAGAAGGTCAACAACGCGAAGAACTCATTGAGCGGGTTATTTGGCAGCTGCGTTATATTACCCGCGGTGCAGGTCATTATATTCGTGAAACAAATAATCAGGTTTAGCTTAAAAAATTAGCAATAAGTTAATCTAAGCACGCAAGTTTACTCAACACATTAATTTAAGCTAAAAAGTCTATCCGTGTGATTTATAAAACCTGAATATACTATTTTTGGGTATATAAATTTCTTCAATGTGGGGTTTTTATTCCTTTGTTTGGAATATTTATGCTTGCACCAACTGCTTTGTAATGTTAAAAATAGGCCTCACTGAACACACACACAAGAAACAAGATGCAAAATATTCGTTTAATTACACTAAAACTTAACCTCTTACTGCTATGGTCAGTGAGCGGGGATTAGTGTGTTTGCATCGAGTTAAACACTAAAAACCCCGCAATTGCGGGGTTTTTTATTATCTCGCGGCTGGGATAAATTGAAATTTGGGTAACAGAGGAATGAGGGGCAGTTATGCAAGACAAAGATAAAGTATGGATTTTTGATACCACCTTACGTGATGGCGAGCAGGCACTTAAAGCAAGCCTTACAGAAGACGATAAAATTCAGCTAGCGCATACTATTAGCCGCTTGAACGTGGATGTGATGGAAGTGGGTTTTCCGGTTTCGAGCCCCGCTGATTTTCGCTCGGTGCAACGTATTGCAACCGAGGTTAAAGGCCCAATTATTTGTGGTTTAGCACGTTCAGTAGCAAAAGACATTGAAGCCTGTGGTGAGGCACTTCGCACAGCACAGCAAAGCCGTATTCATACTTTTATTGCCACAAGCCCTTTGCACCTTGAACACAAATTACGTATGAGCCTAGACGATGCAACGGCCATGGCGGTTAAATCAATTAAATTAGCGCGTAACTACACTGATGATGTTGAGTTTTCGTGTGAAGATGCAGGGCGTACGCCACACTGGGATTTATGTAAAATTGTTGAGCAGGCAATTAACGCCGGTGCCTCTACTATTAATTTACCTGATACCGTTGGCTTTGTAACGCCAGACGAATACGCCGCAATGATCCGCCATTTAATGAATAACGTGCCGAATATAGATAAAGCGCGTTTAAGTGTACATTGTCATAACGATTTAGGTTTAGCTGTAGCTAACTCGGTAGCCGCGGTACAAGCAGGTGCTCGCCAAATTGAGTGTACAATAAATGGTATTGGTGAGCGTGCGGGTAACTGCTCGCTTGAAGAAGTGGCGATGATCATGAAAATGCGCAAAGACCACTTAAACGTACACACCGATATTAAAAGCGAAGAAATTTATCGCGCATCTCGCCAAGTGGCAAAAATATGCAATATGCCGGTACAACCAAATAAAGCCATTGTGGGCGAAAACGCCTTTGCACATAGCTCGGGCATTCACCAAGATGGCGTATTAAAAGCGCAAAATACTTATGAGATTATGTCGCCAGAAAGCGTCGGTGTGCCAAATAACCAATTAAATATGACCTCGCGTTCGGGTCGTCATGTTATTGAACACCGCTTAGAAGAGTTAGGTTATCAAAAAGCTGACTACGATATGGACAGCTTATACGAGAGCTTTTTAGCGTTAGCTGATCAAAAAGGCACCGTATACGATTACGACCTTGAAGCCATGATTTACTTTAATCAAATTAACGACAAAGACGAAAAATACCAATTAGAGTTTGTAAACTCAGCGTCTAACTCACAGTCGGTAGCCAGCTCTACCATTGGAATGTTAATTGATGGCGAAGCAAAACAAGAAGCTGCTACAGGTAATGGCCCTGTTGAAGCCTCATTTGCGGCTATTGAGCGCTTAACTGGTATGAGCGTTGAAATGATTGAATACAATTTAGAAGCCACTGGTCAAGGCGCAAGTTCGCTTGGTCAAGTAAACATTATTGCTAAATACGATGGTCGCCCTTATCACGGTGCGGGTATTGCTGCGGATGTGGTAGAGGCGTCGGTACGCGCCATGATCCGTGTTTACAACTTAATTTATCGTGCACAAAAAGTGTCTGATTTAAAACAACAAAGGAAAGCAGGATGAGTAAAACAAACTACAGCGTTGCCGTATTAGCAGGCGACGGTATTGGCCCAGAAGTAATGGCAGCAGCAGAGCAAGTACTTGATGCTGTAAGCAATAAGTTTGGTTTTACCCTGAACCGTCAGCATCATGCTATTGGTGGCGCAGCCATTGACGAATTTGGTGAAGCATTACCACCAAAAACGCTAAGCGCATGTGAAAACGCTGATGCCATTTTATTTGGCTCAGTAGGTGGCCCTAAATGGGAAAACCTACCACCAAACGAGCAACCTGAGCGTGCATCGCTTTTACCACTTCGTAAGCATTTTGGTTTGTTTTGTAACTTACGCCCAGCGCAACTTTTACCCGCACTTAGTGCAGCATCGCCATTACGTGCAGATATTAGCGAAAAAGGCTTTGATATTTTATGTGTACGCGAGCTTACAGGCGGCATTTACTTTGGTGAAAAAGGCCGAAGTGGCGAAGGTGCTGAAGAAGCCGCATTTGATACACAAACTTACTCGCGTAAAGAAATTGAACGCATTGCCCGCTTTGCCTTTGAGGCAGCAAAATTACGTAGTAACCATGTAACCTCGGTTGATAAAGCAAACGTGCTTGCATCAAGCGTATTATGGCGTGAAGTCGTTACCGAAGTAAGCAAAGACTACCCAGAAGTAAGCCTAGATTACATATACGTAGATAACGCAGCTATGCAACTAGTTAAACAGCCTAGCCAGTTTGACGTGCTACTTTGCGATAACTTATTTGGTGATATTTTGTCAGATGAGTGTGCGATGATCACAGGCTCAATGGGCTTATTACCATCGGCAAGCTTGAATCAATCGGGCTTTGGTTTGTACGAACCAGCCGGTGGCTCAGCGCCAGATATTGCTGGCAAAGGGGTTGCAAACCCGATTGCGCAAATTTTAAGTGCTGCACTTATGCTACGTTACTCATTAGGCCAAGACGAAGCAGCGCGCACTATTGAAAAAGCCGTAGCCGAAGCCGTAGAAGCAGGCGTTGGCACGCCAGATATCTACCCACAAGGTGGATACAGCACAAGCGATGTGGCAGCTGCCATCGTTTCACGTATTTAATATATAAAACGCAGCACCGTTATGCTGCGACTTAACAAAGTAGGGAATTAGCAAGTGGCCCAAACGTTATACGACAAAATTTGGCAAGCACATACCGTTGCCAGCATAAACGAGCAAACTGATTTACTTTATATTGACCGTCATTTAGTACACGAGGTGACATCACCACAGGCTTTTGCAGGCCTACGTGAAAAAAACCGTACGGTACGTTGCCCAGAAAAAACCTTTGCAACAATGGATCATAACGTATCGACTAAAAGCCGATCACTTGATGCAGCAAGCGAAGTATCTAAAAACCAGTTAATGGCACTTGATGCTAACTGTAAAGAGTTTGGCATTGTACTTTACGATTTAAACTCAATTAACCAAGGCATAGTGCATGTAATGGGGCCTGAACAAGGTATTACCTTACCTGGCACTACCATTGTATGTGGTGATAGCCATACTTCTACGCATGGCGCGTTTGGCGCATTAGCGCACGGTATTGGTACTTCTGAGGTTGAGCATGTATTAGCAACGCAAACGCTACAGCAAAAAAAGGCAAAATCGTTAAAAATTCAAATTAATGGTGTGCTTCGCCCAACTGTAACCTCTAAAGATTTAATTATGGCGGTTATTGGTAAGTTAGGTACAGCTGGCGGTACAGGTTATGTTGCTGAATTTTGTGGTGAAGGCATTGAAGCACTTTCAATGGAAGCCCGCATGACGTTATGTAACATGAGTATTGAAATGGGTGCAAAAGCAGGTTTAATAGCACCAGATCAAATCACGTATGATTACTTAAAAGGTCGCCCATTTGCACCTAAAGGCGCTGACTTTGACGCTGCAGTTGAATACTGGGAAACCTTAAAATCAGACGAAGGCGCAGAGTTTGACTTGAGTGTTGAGCTTGAAGCTGACGACATTCAGCCGCAAATTACGTGGGGCACAAGCCCAGAGCAAGTAATTGGCGTTGATGAATGCATACCAGATCCAGACCAAGAACCAGATTTAATTAAAGCCGATGCTATACGCAGCGCACTTAGATACATGGACTTAAAAGCCGGCGATAAATTATCAAGCGCAAAAGTAGATACAGTCTTTATTGGCTCATGTACAAATAGTCGTATCGAAGATTTACGTGCCGCGGCAAAAATTGTTGAAGGGAAGCAAGTAGTCGCAGGCATTGAAGCACTTATCGTACCGGGCTCTGGCCTTGTTAAAAAGCAAGCCGAAGACGAAGGCTTAGCCGATATTTTTAAAGCGGCAGGTTTTGAGTGGCGCGAGCCGGGCTGTTCAATGTGTTTAGCAATGAACGACGACCGCTTAGAAGCGGGCAAACGCTGTGCATCTACGTCTAACCGTAACTTTGAAGGCCGCCAAGGCCGTGGCGGGCGTACGCACTTAGTAAGCCCTGCAATGGCAGCGGCTGCTGCAATACATGGTCACTTTGTTGATATAAGAGGAGAAGCCTAATGAGCGTATTTTTTAGTGGCTTAATGGCCCCACTTGATAAAAACAATGTAGATACAGACCAAATTATTCCTAAGCAGTTTTTAACATCAACTAGCCGTGATGGCTTTGATGCAGCACTGTTTTACGATTGGCGTTACCTAGAAAACGGCGAACCAAATCCTGATTTTATTTTAAATCGCCCATGCTACCAAGGCGCGCAAATATTATTAACCCGCGACAACTTTGGTTGTGGCTCATCACGCGAGCATGCACCGTGGGCACTTAAGCAATATGGTTTTGAAGTAATTTTAGCGGAAAGCTTTGCTGATATTTTCTTTAATAACTGTGGCAACAACCAAATGTTAGCCATTGCGCTACCGGCTGATACGCTTGAGCAATTGTTTGTACTTAGTGAGCAACACGACGATATAAACATTCAAATCGATCTTGAAAACCAAACACTAACAAGCGATAAGTTTGCGCCAATTAGCTTTGATATTCGTAAAGACGTAAAAGAGCGTTTATTAAGTGGCTTAGATTTTATTGGTGTGACCGAAACGCTAAATCCACAAATTGATGCGTTTGAAAAACAACTTGCTGCTGAGCGCCCTTGGCAGTAACGAAAAGCAATTAATTACATATGAAAACAAAGCGCGGCTGAGTATATAAGCCGCGCTTTTTTTATGTTTAAGTCTTCTAATTATTAATGTCTAAAATCTGCCATTAGCGCAGGTATGCCTGGCAGCATACCAACAATAGCCATAACGGTAGTTAAAATAACAAACATAATTAGCGGAATAACCCAGCGGCTCATTTTAGTTAAATTAGCACTGCGCTCTTTACAGCCAATTAAGCCTAAGTTATCAAGCAGCATAGTTAGAGACCAACCAAAAGCAGGGTTTACCAAGCTTGAGGCAAACACAACAATAGCG
>Ga0208060_1000180_pt1 | contig 20137 bp, 13 predicted proteins | sample DeeseametaMP0901_FD_184200 | JGI IMG/M metagenome (GOLD analysis project Ga0208060, IMG submission 184200) | Marine microbial communities from the Deep Indian Ocean - MP0901 (SPAdes) | ecosystem: Environmental > Aquatic > Marine > Oceanic | place: East of Durban, South Africa, South Indian Ocean... | reverse complement strand
GCACTACCTTATGGTTTTGATGGTATGACCTACTACGCAAAATTAAGTTTTAGTTTTTAATTCCTAAGTTGATATGAAACTTAAATAGCGCCTAACGGCGCTATTTTTTTGCTTAATTGTAGTATCCGACATTTGTCTTTAATTAGAGAGTTGCAAGGGGAAAGTTTGCGAGTTTCGAGATACGAGTCTGTAGCAGCGATTTCATATCGCGTTTTATTTCGCTTTTTTGAGTTTTCATCTGCATTTAAGCACTCCAGAATCTATTTAGTAGAATGCTTCCAAATAACAAAATCCAACCTGCAACTATAATTGTGTAGTAGACAGTCGAATTAATTATTGGCTCTAAAGTGAAGCGTGGTGAAAATAATTTTTTTACCGGTTTAAAGAATAGCTTTGGGTTTAAGCTACCCGCTAAAATTATAAGTGAAATTGCTAGACAACTAATGAACTCTAACCAGTCTAGGCCTTGTAATATAAGCGAATAAACACCGACAGTTAAATTAATAATTGCTGCCAATCCGAACAAAATTGATAGCAGCTTTTCCTTTTTATTAAGCCTTTCCATGCTGTAATACTCCTTATTACATTATTTAATATCTTCACATTCAGGTAAGTTACGAGAAACGAACTTGTAGCTGCGATTTTAATCTCGCACCTTATAATTCGCATCCATCACCAATGTCGCGGCATAAAGCCGCTGCTACGTAGGCGTTATGCTTGCATGGCGCGCGAAATAAATTTCACGCCTACGTCTAGTCGTTTTACATAGGTGTGGTGTTTGAGAGTTCATGGCTGAAGCCATTCCTACGAACGACATCAAATTTGTAGCAGCGATTTCATATCGCGTTTTATCCTATTCAATGCGCAGCCTCTTTGAGAGTTTTTGTTTTCTCTGTGTACCGCGAAGCGCCTCTTTGTTGTCTGTGATTAAAATTATTTTCACAAAGAGAAGTTTATGAGAAGAAAAAGAGGAAGTGAAAACACCTCCTCCATAATTGTAATATTTTTGCTATTTCGAACCATTAACCACTCGGTCGCAAATCTCGCGCATTTGTTGTTTTATTTCGGGTTCTTTTTCATCGAATATCTTGTTGATCCGCTCGATATAGGCATGGTTTTCTTCGAATGGCACGCCGATTTCGTAGACATCGGCGGCTTCGCGTAGCATTTCTTTATCGAACTCACTGAAAATATCGACCATCTCTTGGGCTTTCTCTTGCTCAATACCGAGTGCTTCAAAAGCTGAGCGGCCCATACGCATGGTACTGTCGTATGTTTCGCGAATAATATCTCGACAACCGTAAGCCCATAAATCGTATACATGATGGCGGTCTACAGCGCGGGCAACCACATGTAAATGCGGGTAATTTTGCATCGCATAACGAACTAATTTAGTGATTTGTTCGGCATCATCAAGCGCAACAACCAGCAGTTTTGCATCTTCAATGCCTGCAGCACTGAGTAAGTCTGGTCGAGTTGCATCACCAAAGAAATTACGAATACCAACACGCTCTAAGGCTTCGAGTTGCTTGTAGTTGTAATCAATCACAGTCGTTTTATAGCCGCCAGCTTGTAAAATACGGTCAACCAGCCCACCCATTCTGCCTGAGCCTGCAATGATCACATGGCTATCATCGGGAAACTCGTCTGTTTCTTTTCCTGGTTGCTCACAAATGAAACGGGGTGCTATCACACGCTGATAAAGGATATATAACCCAGGTGAAAGTAGCATGGATAAAGTAACAACCAGTAAAAGTTGGTCGGCGATGTTGTCTGCCAATACATTATTAGAGACACTGTAAGCAAGTAGTACAAAACCAAACTCACCAGCTTGAGCAAGCCCCAGTGCTAGCAACCAGAGTGCGGCGCCTCTAAGACCAAAAATACGACCTAAAATAAGCAGTACAGCTGTTTTTGTTACAATCAATGCACTGGTTAAGAGCACAATGGTAGCTAGGTTATCTGCGAGTAATTGAAAATTGATACTAGCGCCAACGGTGATAAAGAATAATCCTAGCAACAGCCCTTTAAAGGGATCGATATTACTTTCGAGTTCGTGTTTATAAGGTGAATTTGCAAGCACAACACCCGCTAAAAAAGTACCAAGTGCAGGTGATAAGCCTACTAACGACATCATCAAAGCGATACCAATAACAAAGAATAGGGCTGTTGCAGTAAATAATTCGCGAAGCCGTGCTTGTGCTACAAATCTAAAAATGGGTGCGGTTAAGTAGTTACCACCAAAAACAACGAGCGCTATCATACCTAAAGTAACCAGCGCTGCTTGCCAGCTCTCAAGACCCGCCACCAAGCTTAAACTAGCATGAGTGTCTTCACTTGCATGGGCTGTATCTGCAATGGCTGGCGCTAGTTCAGGTAAAGCAAGCAAGGGAATAAACGCAAGCATAGGAATAACGGCTATGTCTTGAGTAAGTAATACGCTAAATGAGGCTTGACCACCATCTGACTTTAATAGCCCGCGCTCTGAAAGCGTTTGCAGCACAATCGCGGTCGATGAAAGTGATAAAATTAAGCCTATTGTAAGTGCTGTTTGCCAAGCATGACCAAATGCTAAACCAATACCCGTAAAGGCGGCAGATGATAAAACCACCTGTCCGCCACCAAGTCCAATAAGCTGTTTTCGCATTGACCAAAGCGCTTTGGGTTCAAGCTCTAAGCCAACAATGAACAGCATCATTACCACACCAAATTCAGCAAAATGCTGGATGGCAATCACATCAACATTTAAAAATGTCAGTGTTGGCCCAATAACAATACCAGCGAGTAAGTAGCCAAGTACTGAGCCTAACCCCAGTTTGCTGGCAATAGGCACGGCAATAATGCCTGCAATAAGGAAAATATAGGCGATTAAGAGAAAGTCAGTCATCGTAATCCTGTTTGTTTTTAATTAACTATGGATGGTTTCGCTAGTTTTGCCAGTAGTTAGGTAGTGAATGCAATCAAAAAGCGAATTTAGTCAGTAAAATAACAACAAGGAATGGTGTTTAGTCAAAACGAGTAAGACAAAATAAGGGGTAAAAAATCATCGTTTTTTTATTAAAAATACTTGCGTAGAGCTTGGCTAGGTATATACTCGCAGAACGTTTAATAGGAGCAAAAAATGAGCAAAAAGAAACAACGCGCACAAGGCCAAGTTGATACTGGTCGTGGTGTAATCAACGACAATGTGTACGCCGCAATGGTGACATCTAAGCTGTTCACAGCAAAAGTAGAGAAACCTAAAAAAGGTAAAGGTGCTTATCAACGTAAGGCAAAACATGCAGGACGAGAGTCCTATTTAATCACTGCTTAATTAAGTTGTGATCAAATAGGATTTTTGTGAAAAGCAAACACTGAGTGTTTGCTTTTTTTATGACTAAAATTCGTGTTAAGAATAAATTTCCCCCAATTTTAATAGAAATTTTTACCTGAAAACTAATTTATTCGTTATATACCCAGAATCGATACGGTAATTATTTTTGTTTTTCCTCACATAACCACTGACTATTTTGTGCGCAAACCAGATAAACCGTACTTTTGTGGTTAATTTATTGTTAATTTTGTGTTCATTTTTACTCTGTAGAATCATCCTCGTTTTTGCTTTTCAATAAAAATAATTAATTCTTTTTTAGTGTCTATATTTAAATTTTGCATCAAAAAGTGTGTTTATTTTACCTTTTGTGGGTAAATGCAAGCTTGACGTAACAGTGCTTTGTGTTACTTTAAGGTTGGATTTGTAAAATAAATGTTATTGAAACTTTGGGCGGAGGGAGCGAATGAGCTCGCATAAATTAATAAAAAATGCCTTTAAACTGAGTGCGCTGTCACTAGGTTTATACGGCTTTACAGCACAGGCTGCGATTGATTGCAGCAACTTAGAAGTGTGGCAACAAGGGCAAACACATGTTGGTGGTGATCAGGTTCAAGCACAAGGGAGCGCTTATGAAGCCAAGTGGTGGACGCAAACCAACCCTGTGGAGACTTCTGGTGTCGATCAAGAGTGGCGTTTATTGGGTGTTTGTGACAGCGTTGTCAATGAAAATCAAGCACCTCAAATTAGCAGCTTAACACCCGCAGAGGGTTCTTTATTTACCATAAGTGACAGCGTTGTCATAAATGCGATTGCCGCTGATCCTGATGGTAGCGTGGCAAGTGTCGAGTTTTTTGTTGATGGAACATCGCTGGGTGTTGTGACAAGCACACCTTACTCTGCGAGCTGGCAAGCAACGCAAGGCAGCCATGTGATCAGTGCGGTCGCAACGGATGATTTAGGGTTAACCTCTACAGCGGTTGCACATTCAGTGAATGTGTCTGATGACGTTGAGCCGGTCAACCAAGCGCCGGTGGCAAGCATTGAATTTAGCTCACTGCCGTCACAATTAACGGTGGGTGACAGTGTGGTGTTTGCGCTTTCTGGCACTGATAGCGATGGTCAAGTGACTGCGTTATCGTTAACTGAAAACAGCACTGAAGTTCATCAAGCAAGTGCTGCTTCTTCAAGTTACACGTGGCAGGCTCCAGCACTTGGGCAATTTTCATTTACCTTAACGGTGACCGATAACGAAGGCGCGACGGATACACAAAGCAAAGTTGTGAATGTTGTTGAAGCAACAGAGCCAGGCACAGATTGTAAACCACAAGGTTTATACCAAACGCCGGGTGTAAATACCCCATACTGTAGCGTGTATGATGCAAATGGCCGCGAGAAAATGGGCCCAGATCATCCACGCCGCGTTATTGGTTATTTTACGAGTTGGCGAAATGGTGCCAATGGTCAGCCAAGCTACTTAGTTAACGATATTCCTTGGGACAAGATCACCCATATCAACTATGCCTTTGCGCATGTTGATGGTAATAACAAGGTCTCGATTGGTGATCCAAATGCAGCTGGCAACCCAGCGACAAACATGACTTGGCCGGGCGTTACAGGCGCTGAAATGGATCCAAGCTTTAGTTACACAGGTCACTTTAACTTACTCAATAAATTCAAAAAACAACACCCAGATGTAAAAACCTTAATCTCTGTAGGTGGCTGGGCTGAAACAGGTGGTTATTTTGGTGAAGACGGTACTCGCGTAAACAGCGGTGGTTTCTACACGATGACAACCAATGCCGATGGCTCAGTGAACCAAGCGGGGATTGATGCCTTTGCGAAAAGTGCCGTTGAGTTTATTGAAACCTACGGTTTTGATGGTGTCGATATTGATTACGAATACCCATCGTCAATGAATGACTCAGGCCACCCTGATGATTTTCCTATCTCTAATGCTCGTCGCGCAGGTCTTAACGCCTCGTATCGTGTATTGATGCAAAAACTACGTGAAGAGCTTGATATTGCAGGTGAAAAGGCAGGTAAACATTACTTACTAACGATTGCTTCGCCATCTTCAGGTTACTTATTACGTGGCATGGAAACATTCCAAAGCGTGAAGTATCTCGACTACGTTAACATTATGTCTTATGACTTACATGGTGCATGGAATTCACATGTAGGCCATAACGCAGCCTTGTTTGATACCGGTCTTGATTCTGAATTAGCGCAATGGGGCGTTTATACCACCGCTGAGTTTGAAGGTATTGGCTACTTAAATACGGATTGGGCTGTGCGTTACTTCCGCGGTGCGGTCTCTGCAGGTCGAATCAATATTGGTATTCCATATTACACCCGTGGCTTTAAAGATGTATCCGGTGGTACTAATGGTTTATGGGGCCAAGCAGCGCTGCCAGATCAATCAAAATGTGCGAAAGGGACTGGCGTTGGTGAGAAAAATCAATGCGGTAATGGCGCACTCGGCATTGATAACCTATGGCACGATAAGAACGATGTTGGTGAAGAAATGCCAGCAGGTTCTAACCCACTATGGCATGCGAAAAATCTTGAAAATGGCATTAACCCTTCTTACCTTGAAATCTATGGTCTAACGCCAGAAACCGATGCAGATGATGTATTAACAGGTACTTATACACGTTTTTACGATGATGTAGCGGTTGCTCCATGGCTTTGGAATGCAGAGAAAAAGGTATTCTTATCAATTGAAGATGAGCAATCAATGGCAACCAAAGTTGATTATGTTATCAACAATGGCCTTGGCGGCATCATGTTCTGGGAGCTTGCCGGTGACTATGATTATGACTCAGCGAAAGGTGAGTACTTCATGGGCTCAAGCTTAACCACTCTTGCTTACGATAAATTTAACCAAAGTGGTGTGGCTTACAACACTCATCAAGGCAATGTCGATTTCACCCTGCCAAGCGAAGCGGTTGATGTAAGCTTTACAGTGAAAGACTTCCCAATTGGTGATGATAACTACCCAATCGCACCTACATTCGCATTCACCAATAACTCAGGTATTGACTTAAGCGGCGCAAAAATCAGCTTTGATGTGCCCGTTTCTACCTCGGCAATTTTCAAATCAAATTGGAATGCACAAGAAAAGCTCGGTATGGCTGTTGAAGCAAATGGCTCTAATGCGGCTGGCGATAATATCGGCGGCTTTGAAAATGAGTTTCATCGTTTTTCAATCACCTTAGTGAATGAGTGGGGCGGTATCGAAAAGTCATTTAACACAGGTGAAACCGTTGAGGCGCAAGTTATGTACTACATGCCAATTACGGGGCCAACTAACTTCACCATTGAGAAAAATGGCAAAACCTATGCCTTCAAATACGAATACCCAATGCTACCAGATGGCACAGCTGGCAGTGGTGATACTGGCGGTGACACCGGTGGTGATACGGGTGGTGATACGGGTGGCGAGGGAAGCTGTAATGGTGTCGATGTAGCAAGTATCCCAGTGTATCCAAATTGGCCGCAAACTGACTGGGCTGGTAATCCAAGCCATGCTGTTGGCGGCGACCTAATGAATCACAACAACGTGATTTACGAAGCAAAGTGGTGGACGAGCACAGAGCCAGGCACATCTGCTGACTGGACGGTGAGTTGCACGCTTTAACCAACTAAGCGGAGCAAGCACTTTGCTCCGCATTTCTACAGCGAGAACAACAATGAAAGTAATGAAATCAAAGGCATTGTCTTTATCGGCAGTGGCAACCAGTATGCTGCTTGCCTGTGCATCAAGCCATGTGAATGCCCACGGATTTTTAGAAAGCCCGAAGGCTCGTCAAGCGATATGTAATGCTGATGGTGGGTACTGGTGGCCTGCTGATGGTACGGGTATTCCTAACCTTGCTTGTCGTGCAGCGTTTGTTGAAGCAGGGCATGTACAGTTTGTGCAAGACATTGAATTTTCAGCTAATACCATTGAATACACAAGCCTTGATGCAGTAAAGCAAAGCGTGCCTGATGGCCGATTATGTGCCGCAGGCGACCCTGAAAAACGCGGTATGGATTTACCTTCAGCGCATTGGCAACGCAGTGAGGTTATTCCTAATGCAAATGGCGATATTTTAGTGCGCTTTTTAGCGAGTACGCCGCATAACCCGAGTTTTTGGCAGTTTTATTTAACAAAACCGGGCTTTGATAGTGCGACTCAAGTGCTTACTTGGGATGATCTAGAGCTTGTTGAAGAGTACGGCAATCTTGATTTTAGCATTGATGCTAATAACGACCGTTACTATGAAATGAGCGTGTCTATTCCACAAGGGCGCAGTGGCGATGCCATTTTATACACGCGTTGGCAACGAGATGATGCCGGTGGCGAAGGCTTCTACAACTGTAGCGATATTAATATTGTCAGCGATGCGACCCCGACAGAGCCAACCGATTGGGCAGCAATTAGCTACTTTGTTCGTCAAGGACAAGACGCTGAGGTTGGCGGTAGAGTGTCAGCGAGGTTATTTGATGAAAATGGCCAAGAGTTACTCACTCAACAAATGCAGATCACAGCTGATAACCAAGCTAATTGGCAGGCTGAATTTGCAGCACTGTTAAACCTTAATTACGCGCACTTAGTTAATATTGGCGTGCAAAATAGCGCTGGAGATATTGCCTTTGATGCGTCTGATTTAATGACTAATCAGGTCTTTACAACGAATGCAAATTACAGCTTTGCACTAAGCGTACAAGCGGCTCCTGACAATACCGCGCCAATTATTCATCAACCAGATGACCTTCAAGTCGAAGAAGAAAGCAGCACCGCGATACACCTACACGCCTTTGATGATCAACAAAGCACATTAACTTATAGCTGGGATGTACCTGCACCACTGAGCTTTACGGGTAGCGATGCCAACATCACGCTAAATGCCCCCTCTGTAGATGCTGATACAAGCTACACCGTAAGAGTATCGGTGTCAGATGGCGAGCTCACAAGCCAAGTAAGTTTTACCGTGACTGTGCTCAATAGCACTGTGGTCGACCCTGACCCTGTTGATCCGAGCGTGCCTGCTTGGAATAGCACAAGCCAATACAACACGGGCGATAAAGTGAGTTTTAACGGCGGAGTTTACAGTGCGAAATGGTGGAACCAAGGCGCACAACCAGACAGTAGTGATGCATGGCAGCTTGAATCAGGCAGTGCATCAATCGAGTGGAACAGCGGCAAAGCCTATCAAGGCGGCGACGAAGTAACCTATCAAGGACAGCGCTATCGAGCGCAGTGGTGGACCCAAGGAGATGTACCGGGTGCCAGCCAAGTATGGACAGAAATCTAAAGTTTTGTAGTTCAAACTTTATCAATAACAGCGTAACGCTATATAAAAACAGATAAGAGAGAATCATGAATATAAAACAATTAAGCGCAGCCATTGGTGTTGCACTCTTTGCAAGTGCAGCGAATGCAGCACCTTCAACACCAACCATTATTTGGGAGCCACAAGAGTACTCATTTGTTGAGGTTGATCTTGAAGGTACAGGCTCATACAAGAGCTTAGTGAACCGCGTTGATGAAGTCACTATCAGCATTGAATGGAACGCATGGAGTGGGGATGGCGGCGACAGCTATAAAGTGTACTTCGATGATATGTTGGTTAATGAAGGCTCGCTGGCAGCAGGCACTAAAAGTGGTGTTATTAGCTTTCCGTATGATAAAGCAGGTCGTCACACTTTATATGTAGAACTATGTGAAGGCGGTACCACCTGTGCTCGCAGTGAAGGTAAGCCAATTGTTATTGCCGATACAGATGGCGGACACTTAGCGCCATTGCCGATGGATTATGATCCAAACAACCAAGATATTGGTACCAAAGATGGTCTTGTAACCGGTGCCTACTTTGTTGAATGGGGTATTTATGGTCGCGATTTCGACGTAACCAATATACCAGCGCAAAATCTCAGTCATATCTTGTATGGGTTTATTCCAATTTGTGGACCTAATGACTCGTTAACAGGGGGCCCTAAAAACGCACTAAATACTGCCTGTGCAGGCTCGCAAGATTTTGAAGTGGTGATCCACGACCCATGGGCTGCGATTCAAAAAGCGCTACCAGGTGTTGATAGTAATGATCCAATTCGTGGTACGTATTCGCAATTAATGGCGTTAAAGCAGCGTTACCCTGATCTGAAAATCTTACCATCAGTGGGTGGTTGGACTTTATCAGACCCATTTGCTTACTTTACCGATAAAGCAAACCGCGACACGTTTGTGGCATCAATGGAAGAGTTTTTAAGAACGTGGAAATTCTACGACGGTGTTGATATTGACTGGGAATACCCGGGTGGTCAGGGGGCTAATCCAAACTTAGGCGACCCAGTTGCTGACGGCCCTGCATACGTTGCGTTAATGCAAGAGCTGCGCGCGATGCTTGATAAGCTTGAAGCAGAGACAGGTCGTGAGTATGAGTTAACATCAGCGATTGGTGCAGGTTACGACAAAATTGAAGATGTCGACTACTCACAAGCTCAGCAATATATGGATTACATTTTCTTAATGAGCTACGACTACTATGGTGCATGGAGCAATGTAACTGGCCATCAGGCTGCGCTTTATTGTTCATCGCATTTCCGTGTTGGTCAGTGTGATGGCACGGGTGTTGATGAAGAAGGCGTTCCATATAAAGGCCCTGCTTATACAACTGATAATGCAGTGCAAAATCTACTTGCGCAAAACGTACCATCGAAGAAAATCGTGGTAGGTGCTGCTATGTATGGCCGTGGCTGGGAAGGTGTTTATCCAGAAAACGCGACTATCGCTGATAACCCTATGACAGCACCGGGCAACGGCAAACTTAAAGGCACTACAGCGCAAGGCGTATGGGAAGACGGTGTTATCGATTATAAAGGCATCAAAACTTACATGCTGGGCGCTGCAGAAAATGGCATCAATGGGTTTGAAACAGGTTATGACGAACAAGCCGAAGCCGCTTATGTATGGAACCGCAGTAACGGTAAATTAATTACATACGATAACCGTCGTTCTGTTTTGGCAAAAGGTGCTTATGTTAATCAATATAATCTAGGTGGTCTGTTTGCATGGGAAATTGACGCTGATAATGGCGATATTCTTAACGCTATGCACGAAGCGCTTGGTGGCACAGTAACTGAGCCTAGCAATAGAGCGCCGGTTCTATCTGTATCAAGCGCAGTATCTGTTAACTCTGGCGAAAGTGTATCTGTGACTGCATCAGCAACAGATGCGGATAACGATCCGCTAAGCTTTAGCTGGACAGCTGACAGTGCGTTAACAGTAAGCGGTGAAAATTCAAATACTCTTGTTATCACAGCGCCATCAGTGACTGCTGATACGCAATACACGGTTGCTGTGAGTGTGAGCGATGGCGAGGCAAGTGTAAGCCGTAACGTTACAGTGAATGTAGTTGCACCAACGACAGGCGAGAACCAAGCACCAGTGGTTGCAGCAATTACTGATAAAACAGTGGCAGAAGACGCGAGTGTGGCTGTGGCGGTTTCGGCATCTGATGCTGATGGCGATGCACTTTCATACAACTGGAGTGTGCCAGCAGGCTTAACGTTAGTGGGCTCAGGTGCTGATGTGAGCTTACAAGCGGGCAGCGTTGATGCAGATACAAGTTATGTTGTGTCGGTTTCAGTAAGCGATGGTCAAACTGCTACAGCAGTGAGCTTTAATGTCACCGTGACAGATTCTGGTACAACAACTCCGCCAGATGGTGAAACCACATGGGATGCAGCAGCGACTTATGTTGGTGGTGATACGGTGATTTATAACGGCGTTGAGTACACAGCTAAATGGTGGACACAAGGTGACCGCCCTGATTTAGGTGGCCCATGGGAAGCTAGCTCACAACCAACCGACGGTAATGGTGATGTTGTGTGGCAAGCTGCGGGTATCTACAACGGTGGTGACCAAGTCACTCACCAAGGTAATAAATACGAAGCGAAATGGTGGACTCAAGGAGACGAGCCAGGCGTCGCGGATGTATGGAAAGCACTTTAAGTGTAATAACCACATTTAATGCCCATCATTAAAATGTGATTTCCCTTTAAAGCAGCCGCATGGCTGCTTTTTTGTGGGGGAAGTAGGTTGGGTAGAACGGAGTGAAACCCAACATAATCCATGTAAACCTTTTCAAATTTCTTATCTTCAGACGCGCGAAACAAGTTTCACGCCTACGGGGGAAAACATAGGCGCTGGGGCGTGATGTAAAAACTCTGCTACAGACTCGTATCTCGCACCTCGAATCTTTTAACTTTACTCTTTCCCCTTGAAACTCGCTAACTTAAGACATTTCCCGGCTAAAGCCAGTCCTACGGGCTGCCACCTCGTATTTCGGAACTTTCCCCTTAAAACTTACTAACTTTCTGTTTCTCATTTCATACACTGATCTTTCAGGCATTATCAACCATACTTGAATAATATGATCTGTAAGTATTTAAGCTAAGGTGGATAAATGAGGTTAAGTGCGTTGTTTTTACTTACCGTTTTTGTATTTAGTAACTCGGTATTTAGCTGCGATAAAACCTTAAAAGTGGGAATTAGTCAGCAGTGGGCGCCTTATGTATTTACGCAAAACGGTGAACTCACCGGCATTGATATCGATGTGGTCAACTTAGTACTAAATGAGGCAGGGTTTTGTGCAACATACGTCGTCATGCCTTCATCTAAACGCGGGTTTACAGAGCTTAAACACGGTAAAGTCGATTTACTACCTGCCGCAAGTTATAGCACAGAGCGTGACTCTTTTAGTTCCTTTTCAGAGCCTTACCGTAATGAAGTAATGCGCTTGTTTTGGTATCCTCATGGCCGGTTAGAGTCTTTAGACTTGCAAGGTTTGCTTGAACATCAGCAAGTTATTTTAACTAACAGCGGGAGCTACTTTGGATCTGACTTTACTCATTTAAAAGAAGAACCAAAGTATAAAGAGCTACTCGTTACTGTACCCTCTTTGCGCCAGCGGCTAGCTATGTTGGTTGCTAAGCGGGTCGATTTTTTTGTTGATGATGAATTAGCCGGTTTATATTTAATTCAAAAAAATAACCAGCAGGGGATCGAGTTGCATCCGTATATTGTCAATAATGACAGCGTCCATTTTATGCTGAGTGAAACAACCCTTTTAGCAGAAGACAGAGCAGCTATTAACTCAGCAATTATTAACAACCAGCAAGCGATAACCGAGATTATCGCTCGCTATGTTAAGCACTAAGCTAGCCTAATCACTAAATTATCCTAAACACTTAATTATCCTAAACACTTAATTATCCTAAACACTTAATTACCCTAAACGAGTCACGCGCAATTTAATGCGCCCCGCATTCGCCCCATAAAAGCGGTTTAGGTCGTTGGCAAAAGGACAAAACTCACCTGATTTAGCAATACGAATATCAGCACCCTCAGCAATTTCAAATAAATGATCGTCGTTGTTATCGATAGCACCAATTAGCGCAAACCATTGTGCGTGGGGTAAACGTCTAAACGGTTCAAGCACGGCCATTGGGATTTCTTTCACCCCAAGTTGGATATTGTCGCGGTGCCAACCTGCAGGGCCGCAACTAATGCCGTCGTCATACCAAGTTTGCTCTGGGTAAGGCGTAAATCGGTACGTGCCACCTTGCTCTAACATTAAGCCTGTGTGATTGTACTTTTCAGCGCCATACACAAACACATCTTTACTTTCGTCTATGCTCAGCACCGTCATATTTTGTTTATCAAGCGCAATATGTGGGCTTAAGCCTTTAAATTTCAAGCGGGTTTCATCGCTATAAAGTACATCGTAATGAAGGCTTTTTAACGACTCCGGACGATAGCTCGTTAGGCGATTAATGCGCTCTGCTACTGTGTAATGAATGGTTGGTGCGAGCGTGCTTTGTTCGTTATCAACCAATACACAGCATTCGCGATCTACCAGTTTGAACAACGGGTTAAACCAAAAATAGTTTTGCTGATGACTAAGAGCCAGCGGATCTGGGGTAACGGTTACATCATCTTGTGCAATGAGGTTACGATGCTCTTCTGGGAGCAGAGTGTTGTAATTGATATCCGCGCTGGTAAGTAAGTTTAATGCAACGGTTTGTTCAATCAGCCACTCAATCGCATAGCGCAGACAAATGTCTGCTAAGCCATCACGATAATAGCCGCCACCCACATCAGAATGGGCGCCTGCAAACCAGATCTCTTGCACATGCGGTGCACTGTTTATAAGTGTGGGTTCAAATGCACGGCGTTTTTCATCAAGTGCCACGCAATGAAGGGCAGCTTTTATATTGCTTGCTAGTGTGTAGTTTTCAAAAATGACATGCTCAGCACCGCGGGTTGCTTTTGTTACTTTCGAAAAGCCTATTGATGCAACGGTATCGAATACACATAAGTACACATCATCACTGATAAGTGGCTCTAAACATTTGGCAAAGCGCCTAGCAAGAGCAGCACCGCGGCTAAAACCAGTTAGAAGTACCTTGTCGCCTACATTGTAATAGCTTTTAAAGTCGCCCATAGCCCGGTTTAAAATGCTGGCAACATCATCACCTCTTGGCGCAAGGGCTTGATTGAATAAACGTCGAAAGCGACTACCTTGGGTGCCTATACCTTGATAATAAAAGCTAAGTTGAGTTGGAAATGGTGTTGCGGGTTCGCTATTGAGTGCGCCGCCAAACAATAAATGAAGTTTAAGAATATTAGAAATACTGGCGTCTTCTTTGAAATGTGCGGCGCTGAATTGTTCAGCATCACGAGGCTCACTGCCTGTGCCATCAAAGTTGAAAATCAGCGTTTTAGCGGTCATAGCGTCATTCCTTTAGTGGTTTGTATAAACATACTCCCACTTTATGAAAATTTGAAGACAAAGATTCACCTAGACGAGCATTTTTGATGCTACGCTAACGTGGTTGCTAAACTAAAACTAAGTGGTTTATCAAGAGGTGTATTTTTGTAAGATTGTCAGTAATACTTGGTAGTCTTTTTTTATTTCAAATAATTTCGATTGTATCTCCTCAAAAGGGTGACGCTCATTGGCGATTAATACAATTAATTCGCTTAGGTGTTGATCTAATCTTGTAGCACCTAAATCGCCGCAGGCTCCTTTAAGTGAATAACTGGCTGATGTAGTTGTTTTAAAGTCTCTGTTCTGTATGGACTGAGATAGTGACGCTAATTTGACATGAGAACTATCTAAAAACATTTTGCTTACTCTAATGAGCAAGACCTCATTGTTCATGAGTCGGTAAAGTGCAGCTTTTTTATTCCAATGGTTCAATTCTAAACTTTCGCTTTTCGAGTTTGTTGTTTGCTGCTTCCCTGACATCTCACTGTTCATTTTTTATTTGCCTTTATAGTTATGTCATTTTGAAAAAATCTACAAAAATTTAAATTATTCACTGGTTGCGATAATACAAACGCAGCGATTTCTTCCTTGTTGTTTAGCCTGATATAGCGCTGTATCTGCACTGTTGATTAAATTTTCTGGAGTAAAATTTTTATCATCTGACAGTGTTGCGCTTCCCACGCTTATCGAGACTATTCCTGACTCTGTAGTTGGGTGTTTAATAGCTAGATTTTTAATGTTGGCCAATAGCTTATGAGCAATAAACTGTGCTCCTTGAATATCGGTATCAGGTAAAATACAGAGGAATTCTTCACCACCGTAGCGAATAGTTGTGTCTGTTGGTCGGTTAATACTATTTTTGATTTCTGTAGCTACTTTTATTAAGCAGTTGTCGCCTTGTTGATGTCCAAGCTGATCGTTGTATTGTTTAAACCAGTCTATATCGATCATCAGCACAGATAGTGCCTGACTATGACGTTTCGCAAGTAATAGATTTTGCGTCAGAGTCGTATTTAAAGAACGGCGGTTTTTTAATCCCGTTAGGCTGTCTTGCTGTGTCTGTTGTTTTAAAAGATCTGCTTGTTTCTTTAATGTCAGGTGTGCAGTCACTCTGTTTAGAAGGGTTACACCATAGACTGGCTTAGTTACAAAATCCACAGCGCCTGCTTGCCAGCATTGGTTTTGATCTTCTTGATCCATAATTGCAGTGATGAATATAACCGGAATATCTTTATAAGAAGGGTGAGCTTTTAGCTCTTTACACACATCAAGACCACTCATAGACCCTAACATGACATCTAACAATATTAGATCGGGTTTAATAGAGTCACAAACAGACATCACTTCTTCACCACAATTAATCGTGTGGGTTTTAAAATGTGATGCTAGTAGGCCTTCAATGACAGTCGCATTGATTGGCTCGTCATCGACTATCAAAATGATGGAATCATCAATCAGTTTGTTGTTATTTACTTCATTAGATTGCAAATTATCTTCTCCCTGAGTGTTGATTAAGCATAGACTGAATTTTTAGAATTTCTACAACTAAAGAATGGAAAATTATATTTTTTATTGGCGCTACTGATGAGATAGGACTAGAGTTTTTTTAGTTACATTAATTGAGGTCATAGTCTTGCTTTTTTCTCATCTAAATAATCGGCAGAGTAAAATACTCGTTGTTGATGATGAACCTACAAGTCTATTGGTGATGACTGAGGCTCTTGGTGATTTAGGTGAAGTTATTGGATGTGCGTCAGGAGTTGAAGCCTTAGGCGTAGCATTTTCATTCAGGCCCGATATTATTTTACTTGATATCGAAATGCCAAATATGAATGGCTTCGAAGTATGCAAAGCAATTAAACAAAACCCACTAACAGCCCTATCAATCGTTATTTTTGTTACCTCGCATAATGAACAAATATTTGAGTATCAGAGTTTTGAGAATGGTGGGGTTGATTTAATTCATAAGCCTGTAGACTTAAATCTATGTCGGTTGAGAATAGTAAATCATCTAAAAATGAAGCAACAGGAAGCGCAAATAAGTACTGCAAAAGATGACGTTGCGGCACTAATAGCTCAAGTTCCGGTATTTATTTCTTATTGGTCAGTGCAAGAGCTAAACCTTTTTAATAATGACATGACTTGTCAGTGGTTTGCCGTAAGTGGCAATGAGATGATTGGCCACAGAGCTAAAGATATTCTTCCTGATGATCTATACCTTGCTTTGCATAACTGTTTAGAAGAGCAAAAGCCGCAGGAAGTGTTAAATGTACCGTTTGTCGATCCGAGCGATAATATTGAGCATGTTAGGGCACAAATTAATTTACAATTTCATGAAGGACAAGCGGTAGGCGTTATATTGACGCTTACGGATATTACATCAATTAAGCGCACTAAAAAGTTATTAGCTGCTGAGTCTGAGCGATTGCGAGTAATGCTCAACTCGATTGGTGATGCGGTTATCGCAACAGATAATGAAGCCCATATTACGTTTATGAATCCCATTGCTGAAAAGCTAACGGGTTATTCAGCACAGCAGGCTCAGGCAAAACATATCGATGACGTGATGAAGTTGACTGATGCGTATTCAGGACAAAACCTAGTTAATCCTATCCTACTTGCTTTGCGAGAAAATCGTATTGTTGCTATGTCGTTAAATACCCAATTAACAGCATTAGATAACCGTGTTTATCGAGTCGAAGATTCTGCTGCGCCAATTCGTGATGATGATGGTCGTGTCAGTGGTGGGATCATCGTTTTTCACGATGTTAGTGAGTCAGTGGCAATGGCAGTTAAAATGAGTCACCTTGCTAATCATGACTTACTAACCGACTTGCCTAATCGAGTCTTGCTTTATGATAGAGTCTCCCATGCTTGCAAAGTAGCCAAGAGCAAGGAGCAACAAGTTGCTTTAATTTTAATTGATATTGATCATTTTAAATACTTGAATGACACACTTGGTCATCAACAAGGTGATTTAATAATTAAACTTGTTGCGAAGCGATTAGAATCTTTAATTGATTTAAACTACACATTAGCGCGGATCGGCGGTGATGAATTTGCGATATTAATCCCTGAAATAAAGCTAACATCAATTATTGATGTGATTGCTACTGACATCATTAATACAATGAGTGAACCATTCAAAATTGATGAACAACCTTATATTTTGTCAGTGAGTGTAGGTATTAGCATTTATCCTAGAGAATCAGTGACAGCAGAAGATATGATGACTCATGCTGATGCCGCTATGTATAAAGCGAAAGAGCAAGGACGTAATCGCTTTTGTTATTACTCAGATGATTTAGAGCATCAGTTTAAACAGCGCCAAAATGTTGAAAAACTGATTCGTACTTCGATAGAAAACGACAAGATAGAAGTTTATTATCAACCCAAGGTCGCACTGGGTTCACAAAAAATAGTCGGTGTTGAAGCACTTGTTCGGTTACGAGATACTAATAATCAAATTATATTGCCAGTTGAATTTATTCCTTTAGCTGAAGAGACTGGACTTATTAACGCTCTTGGTGAGTCAGTTTTAAAGCAAAGTTGTTACGCAGCAAAGGAGTGGTTAGATAAAGGCTTTCGTATCAAGGTTGCTGTCAATATTTCAGCAAAGCAGTTTACGGATAAAAACTTTTGCAACTTTGTGGCGCAAACTCTCCAAATGTCGGGCTTACCGAGTGAATTGCTCGAATTAGAAGTTACAGAAAGTGCGTTAATGGAAGATTTTGAAGTAACTAAGAGTATGCTGAATGATTTAGCGGTGCTTGGCCTGACTATTGCGATTGATGATTTTGGAACGGGTTATTCCAGTCTTTCATATTTAAAGCTTTTTCCGGTCGATGTTTTAAAAGTAGATCAATCATTTGTTAGAGACATGATGGTTGATTCGCAGAGTATGGATATAGTCAAGACAATAACAAGCTTAGCTCATTCATTAAGTCTATTAATTGTTGCCGAGGGAGTAGAAGAAAAACAGCACCTAAATAAGTTGATCGATTTAGGCTGTGAACTTGGGCAGGGGTACTATTTTTATAAGCCCATGCCCAAAGAAGAGTTTGATAAGCTATTAGTTTAAGTCACGGTATGGCTGTATAGGATGCCACAGCCGATAAAAATAAGTGCAACACCGCCAATTGCTTCGGCTTTTTTGCCTACCCAGCCACTCATTACGTTACCAAGTAGCGCGCCGATGGTAACCATAATTGTGGTTGCTAGGCCTATCATGGCGGCAGCTAGGTAAATATTCACTTTCATGAAAGCAAGGCTGATACCTACTGTCATCGCATCTATACTGGTGCCAACGGCAGTTAGTAGTGTGGCAATGAAAGAGCGCTTGGTATTCGGTGCAAGTTCCTCTTCATCGTCGTCATCTTCTTTACGACTCTCAAGCAACATATGAATGCCTAAACCCACTAACAACACAAAAGCAATCCAGTGATCAAAGGCTTCAACGTAATCTGCACCGGCACTGCCAATCAGCCAGCCAACAATCGGTGCGATAGCTTCGATACAGCCAAACAATAAACCAAGCTTGATTGCACTCAGAACACGAGGGTTTTTAAGTGTACTGCCTTTGGTGATTGAAGCTGCAAAAGCATCAGTCGACATTGCAAGCGACAAAACGCTTAGCGTAATAATATTCAATTTTTGCGCCCCACAAAAAGTGGGCATTATACGCGGCGAAGCTCAAAACAGATAGGTTAATTTACGGCTCAAATAGGTAAGGAGCTTAATAAGCGCTGTACTGATAGTTATTCATTACAGTGCCATCTTTGGGTGCAAGTTTTGGCTCAAGTTTAATAAGCTCTTCATAAACATCAGGAACAAAAATTTTTAGACGCTCGGCACGACGAAAGTGGTTAGGCTCATATTGGTCAACAAGTTTTAATGCGCTTGGCATATAGTCAGCGAGGGTTTGTGTGTTATAGCTTTGCTCCAGTGCTTGGTCGAGAATATCAAGCCCAGGTTTAGAAAAGTCATGCGCAACTGCAAGGCTCATTAAAAACTTAACGGCTTCTTTTGAATGCATGCTTGCATAAAAATACATGTCGTTGTTTTGCATGTCTTTTAAAGAAAAATCAAAGCCGTTATCAGCTAATGTTTGCCATTGTGCTAATGGTAACTTAGTAAATAGATAAAGATTTTCAGGTGCAGTTGGAGCGACTCTGTTTTGCCAAATAGACGTCAATTGTTGAGCGTTTTCTATTGTTGCTGCAAGCAACATATTTGTCTGGTGGGTACTGAGCTTTGCTGTTTGGGTAATCGTTGCAACAGTATTAAAGTCTTTTTCGACAATTGCTTCTTTATAGGTTTGATACTGCGTTGAGGTTTGATATTTATACTCATTTGAATGCAAGAATTGCCAATTATGAACTTGTACAGGGTCGATTTCTTGAAGGGTGTCCAGGGTAAGTAAGCCTTGTTGCGCTTCGAGTGTTTCTAATTCTTTGAGTGCTTGAGAGCGTGTTTTTATCGCTTCTAGTGAATTGATCCGCTGATCTATCGTTTCACACTCAGGAGGTATTTTTTTCGCTTGCTGTTTTTGTCTCTCATAGGCACTGAGTGCTTTTGATATTACAGAGTTATCTTTTTCTTTACGTTTAAATGCTAGGTTATTTGGGATTAGCTTTAAATCTATAAACTGAGAAAAAGCATCATTAGCAACTTGGTCACCAACAAATAAAAGGCTACTCGGTAAAAATGAAGATTTAAGCATCAGTAATCTATCGTTCGGTGTGTCGCGCACAAGCTCGCCGTGAGCTCGATAACCTTTATTTTTTAGATAATTTAGTGTTTCTATGTGTTTGCTCTCTAGTGGCTGGACTTCGCTATTTGAGCTGCCTTTTAGGTTTATAATGGCAATATCCATAGCCGTAAATACATTTGGCTGATTAGTGGGCTCAATACCTCGTTCACTTAATAACTTTAAAATTGGCACGTTAAATTCACTCACAGCGACATCTGCAAGGTTTAAATACAGTTGTTCATCGATAAAGTC
>Ga0208060_1000177_pt1 | contig 20165 bp, 22 predicted proteins | sample DeeseametaMP0901_FD_184200 | JGI IMG/M metagenome (GOLD analysis project Ga0208060, IMG submission 184200) | Marine microbial communities from the Deep Indian Ocean - MP0901 (SPAdes) | ecosystem: Environmental > Aquatic > Marine > Oceanic | place: East of Durban, South Africa, South Indian Ocean... | reverse complement strand
CAACCCCGGCCGCTTCTGCATCATGAAAACAAATTTAGTTATAAAGTTTTTTAAGTAATTCATGCAATCATCAAATCCATTTAAGGCTTTATGAGTAAACCATAAATTGGATGAATGTAGGCTTTAAAACGAGCTTTAAGTTCAAAGCTTTAAGCTGTAAGTTTTGAGCCAAGACTAATTACTCAACCGCATCGATTATGAAGGTTCGTAAATAACAATTTGACTCAACCACCAGTTAAGTTCATCGTCAATTTGCCATGCCTCACATGAATTCAGATGTTTTAAAATTACCTGCTTATCAGACTGACAACACATAGCTTTTAATACAAGATTACCATTTTCCCAAAGTGTTGCTCTTGCTATAAGGCCATTGCCTTTAATTTCGATGTATTGAGCTTTAATTGGCTCACCCAATTGAGCAGAGAGAACCACCTTGAGCTTTTCAATTGTCAAAATTTTAGATTTTGAATTTCTCCAATTATCTAATTCTTGCAGCATTATTTTCCTCAACATAAGAATGTAAGCAATTGCTACCAAGCACTATTTTTATACCGAGGTAGCTTACAAGGCTCTTAACCTAATGAGTCAAAGCAAATTTCCGTATAACTCTCATGTGAAATACCTAGGGTAAATTTGCCATACTCAGCTTGATCAGATTCGCTATATTCGAGCCAAAGTTGTTTTGCTTCTAACAAATCAGAAATATTATCAATCTCTCGGACTCCATTAAGTACAACATGTAGAGTCTCCGATTGAGTTTGGAATGTAACAAACACTTGAAACTCACTCCCAGCGCGTTTTAACTTCACTTCATCGACTATAACATCTTGGTATATGTGATTAAACTTCAATTCAATTGCCTATTGAGTTATTTCAGTAGATTAATTTATGTATTACACACCAAGACATTAACTTAATGAAAGCTGAAAAACCATATTTCAAACTTAGGGTTCAGTACCCTCAATTGAATTTCAGCGTTGAAATAAACTCAACATAGAACACTAAGTCTTATAGCCTTTTCAAAACAAAAAAACGCGGCCTGACCCGTACCTCTATTTTATCTGACGGCTGAAAGCTCATGTTAAATAAAAACACTTTTGACTATTCAATCAAACTTGGATAACTTCAGTCGAACACCTAAAATGCTTGAAATTATTTTTTCACAGTGGAGGGGGTGGAGAATAGAGGTAGATTATGCACGTTAAATTGAAATTCACTTTAATACTTTCTTTATCATTACTTTCTATTGGCTGCGCAAAAGCAGAGCAATGTGCAGAGTCAATGCAACTAGGTGAAACTACTTTGTATTCAGAGTGTCGAGGTGCTGAAGCAATTTCATCCAGTACTATACACTCATCAATGAGCCTAGATGAAGCATTCGAGATGATGTTGAATATTTTAGAGTCTAAGGGTGATATTCAAGCTTCAAAAAACGATTTATATGTTTCTATTTTTTCAATAATGCAGACAGAAAAATTTAATTTTAGAGTAACTTCTTTTCCTAACGGGATATTATTGGCTTCTGAGAATACTAGCGCAATTTATCTGAAAATAGATGAGAAAACATGGTTACAAAAGGTTCTGTAACGTACACATTAAAAAATGTTAAATTGCAACTTAAATCGCATTCCACCCTGCATTTATTTACTATTTAGCATTTTATAACAATACACATAACGCCTCCCATTTATTGATTCAACAAACCTCGCATTAATATCAAATTAATAACTGAACCCAATATAAGCCCAATATACAATTGAAAAGTTAGTTTCCAGTTAATATTTAATCTTGTTAATAACTGAAATTAACTCCTAATAAAATAAAAGGTAAAGAAAGGAATATCTAATGCCATTAAATGCAAACGTAAAAACAGAGGTTATTAAAAATACTGAGAAGTTTGAAGGACGAGTTCCTCATTTGTATCTTGATACCAGAGGATTAGATACTGTGGGAATCGGTCATCTAATTTAAAACAAAGCAGCCATGGCATCAGTTGTCATGTATAAAAATAATTCAAACAACACGCTTGTGTTAGCTTCATTAGCTGAGAAGCAAGCTGAGTATGACTCGATAAAAAAGCAACCCTATGGCTTTAGTCGCAATGCAAATTTTTACAAATTGCATACAACTTTAATTATGAAAGACCATGATATAGTAGCGCAAAAAGAAAAACACATTTTAAAATTCTATAGTGAACTTACTAAATATTACACCACGTCTAATGGCTTCGCTAAAAGCTTTGATTTAATGCCCTATTCAGTACAGAAAGCATTACTTGATATGGTCTTTAATTTGGGCTGCGTACGCAGTATGTAAAAATGAATAACGCCATTAAGAAAGAAGACTGGATTGTTGCAGCAGTTGAGAGTAAAAGGGTTGGCATTTCAAGTTCAAGAAACAACTATGTCAGCAACTTATTCCTTTCTGCCCAAAAACAGTCAATCACACCTTAAGAGGTTAAAAGCATGTCTCAGCAATTATTACGTTTAGGAATATACGTTAGTGTTATTTTTACCTTGTTAAGCGCTTGCTCTACAAGCAACCAACCATCAAAACAACAGCAAAACATTGAAACTGCTTGGCTAAACCCTTTGATATTTGAACAACAAATCGAGACTAATGACTCTTTGGAGGATATCAAATTCAATATTGAGTTTACAGGAACTCACAAAAAGCCATTTTTTGCTAAAGGGTGCTCTTTTGTACTTCAAAGCGGCGATGATATTGTTGTGGACTGGGAGTATGACCGCTGGCAATGGCTTAAAGCCAACTGTGTGGGGGCAAATAGATACTTCAACGCACCAAAAACTGCCTATAGTTTCTGGCCTGAATTATTTGACTTCGAAACAATTAAGCACCTTCCTGCTTCGGCGATTCCCAATTTAGGAGGCGAAAGTTTAGAAGGGCGAACTGGTAGTTTATCTTCTTACGATAAAAGCCTTACGTTCGTTGCAGCATCACGTGAAAACAGTATTTCGGTAGAGGTAGATGGTTTAGAGGTGCATTATACTCAAGTTGCACGTGCAGACTTTAATCATGATGGTTACCAAGATATTTTCATCCGTATGGATTGGTTTGTAAAAGATGCGTTTGGGAAAGGAACTGATTGGGTAGTACTAACTAAATTATCCTCAGTTGAAGATCCTATGTTGCTCTGGCGAAATTAGAAAATTAAATATGGATGTGTAATTTAGAATCTATAAACAAATCCACATTGAACTCAACAAACAATTTAAACACAAAAAAAGCGCGGTCTAACCCGCGCCTCTATTTTTATCTGACGGCTGAAAGCTGATGGCTGACAGCTCAAGTCTTTGGGTTACAAACCAAGTTCTGCCATAAAATCATCATCTGCATCGTCTGCTTGTGATGATGCTTTTTGCTTTTCAGCTTTTTGTTTAGCTTCGTTTTCGATGATGTCATCCGGGTCAACCGCTTCTGAAATATCAAAGTCATGTAGTTTGATAAATTCAGTTTTATCCATGGCTAATTCTAGATAGAAGATATTTTGCTTCGCTGTGGTGAAGGTCACACGGCGTGCTTGTGGTCTATCCATAGTGGTATCAACAGAGATTTGCACCTGCTTATTAATTGCCATCATCTTAGGTTGGTTTTGCGTGATAGAAGTATGCAGCTGGTCGCGTACTTTTGACGTAAAGTCACCAACGATTTGGTTCATCAGTTCGCCGAGTACGTTTGCCACATCATCTGATAAATGGCTTTGTGCAATTTCTTCTTCTGGCATTCCCATGTTACGCATGTAGTCATGGTAAATTTCCATGGCAGCTTGCGCTGTGAAGTTTGTTACCACAAGACCGGTAAAGCCACCATCGAACAATACAAAACAGCCAATATCTGGGCGCATACAGGTGCGGGTAATTTTTTGAACCATGGCAGAATAACTAATACTGTTACCGCTTGCTGAAGACAGAACTCCAGTCACTGAATGACACAGAGTTGATAAGATATCTTCTGTACTGATCACTTTGCTTTTTGTCATTAAACTTCTCTTTTTTGTACTTGTTATTGATAATTCTAGCCAAGCTACTGAATTTATCACTGACTATCCAGTTAAAAATGCTAAAATAGCGGTATTATTTTTTAAAGAGACTGTTCACGTGACGCAAAAAGACAGTATTTATGCCACTGAGCAAGCGGTTAAAGACTTTAGCTTTGACCAACATGTAGTAGAAGTTTTCCCTGATATGATCCAGCGCTCGGTGCCAGGTTATGCAACTATTGTTAGCACCATAGGCAAGCTGGCTGGCGAGTACGCGCAAAGCAATTCAAACCTATACGACTTAGGCTGTTCTCTTGGCGCTGTAACGTTAAGTATGCGCCGTAATATTCGCACCGATAACTGTAATATTATTGCCGTCGATAACTCAGAAGCGATGGTTGAGCGCTGTAAATTACATTTACAAGGTTTTCGCTCTGACGTGCCGGTCACGGTTACACTGGGTGATATCAACGATTTAGCTATCGAGAATGCCTCTGTGGTCGCGATGAACTTTACACTACAGTTTATTCCACCTGAAAAGCGCCAAGCGGTGCTTGAAAAGATTTACGCAAATTTAAAACCAGGCGGTGTTTTGCTGCTGAGCGAAAAAATTAGAGGTGAAAATGAGCAATGCGATAATTTGCTCATTGATTTACACCATGATTTTAAACGTCACAACGGCTATTCGGAGCTTGAGATCAGCCAAAAGCGCACCGCTATCGAAAATGTCATGCGTCCTGATCATTTATCTACCCACTTAAACCGATTAAGTGAAATTGGTTTTAGCCAAACGCAAGTGTGGTATCAATGTTTTAACTTCTGCTCGATGATTGCAATCAAGTAATCATCACAACGATATAAAGAGTATTTCATGTCTCAATGGTTTAACCAATTTTACGCTGCGATTGCACAAAGCCCGCTTAGCCACTGGCTCGAAACTTTGCCAGGTCAATTAAAGCACTGGGAACTCGAAGCCAGCCACGGTGATTTACCGAAATGGCAAAAAGTGCTGAAAAACTTACCTGAGGTAAGCACAAACCATGTGAATATTCAGGATAAAGTACAAATTGGCACCGGTGATGAGCTTTCTGAAGGTCAGCAAAAACAGTTAACGCATTTATTAAAGCGCATGATGCCATGGCGTAAAGGACCCTTTAGCTTACACGGTATCGAGATTGATACTGAGTGGCGCAGTGATTGGAAATGGGATCGTTTACTACCTCATATCGAACCGTTAAAAGGCCGCACTGTGCTTGATATTGGCTGTGGCTCGGGTTATCACTTGTGGCGCATGCGCGGTGAAGGCGCAAATTTTGTGGTGGGTATCGATCCATCCGATTTGTTCTTATGCCAATTCCAAGCGATAAAGCATTATCACCAAGATGAAAACGTGCATTTATTGCCATTGGGTGTTGAAGCTCTGCCAGAGCTAAAAGCATTCGATACAGTTTTTTCGATGGGTGTTTTATATCATCGTCGTTCGCCTATCGACTTTTTAGCGCAATTAAAAGCACAGCTTCGCCCTGGTGGTGAGTTAGTCCTTGAAACACTGGTTGTTGAAGGTGATGAGCACACAGTTTTAGTGCCAACTGACCGCTATGCAAAAATGCGTAATGTATGGTTTATCCCAAGCACCGCGGCATTAAAACTATGGATGGAACGCGTTGGCTTTAAAGATGTACAAGTTAAAGACTGTGCAATCACAACGCTTGAAGAACAACGCAAAACCCAGTGGATGGAAAACGAATCATTAGTCGACTTTTTAGACCCTAATGACACCAGCAAAACCATTGAAGGTTACCCTGCCCCTCTGCGCGCTATTTTAACAGCGAAAGCTTAACAAATAGTGAGAAGTTTCGAGTTTCAAGGTTAAAAGTTCATTTGCTTGATACTTTTGCCTTGTAACTTGAAAACAAAAAACCGGACAACTGTCCTTGTCAAGTCGGTTAAAGTGATTTTTCAACTAGCCGCGCCAGTGCAATTGTTGTAAAATACGCGCGTTTCTAAGCAACCCACATGCAACTTTTTTGAGGAAAACCTGTGAGCGAACAAAAACAGTCTCTTAGCTATAAAGACGCGGGCGTAGATATCGATGCCGGTAATGCACTTGTTGAGCGTATTAAAGGCGTAGTTAAAAAAACCAGACGTCCTGAAGTAATGGGCGGTATCGGTGGTTTTGGCGCACTTTGCGAACTACCAACTGGCTATAAAGAGCCTGTACTGGTTGCTGGCACAGACGGTGTTGGTACAAAACTACGTTTAGCAATCGATCTTAAAAAGCACGACACAGTGGGTATCGACCTTGTTGCTATGTGTGTAAACGACCTTATTGTACAAGGTGCAGAGCCACTATTTTTCCTTGATTACTATGCAACGGGTAAATTAGACGTAGATACTGCGGCTGATGTTGTAACAGGTATTGGTAAAGGCTGTGAGCTTTCTGGCTGTGCATTAATCGGTGGTGAAACTGCTGAAATGCCAGGTATGTACGACGGCGAAGACTACGACATGGCTGGTTTCTGTACTGGTGTTGTAGAAAAATCAAAAATTATCGACGGTACTAAAGTTGCTGCAGGCGACCAATTAATCGCTCTTGCATCAAGTGGTCCTCACTCAAACGGCTTCTCATTAATTCGTAAAGTTCTTGAAGTATCTGGCGCAGACACGAGCGCTGAGCTTGAAGGCAAAACACTTGGCGATCACCTTTTAGAGCCAACTCGTATCTACGTTAAACAACTACTTGAGCTATTCAAGCAGGTTGACGTACATGCGTTATCTCACATCACGGGTGGTGGTTTCTGGGAAAACATCCCGCGCGTACTTCCTGAATCTGCAAAAGCAGTAATCAAAGGTGACAGCTGGAAATGGCCTGTTGTTTTCAACTGGTTACAAGAAAACGGCAACATCACAACACACGAAATGTACCGTACATTCAACTGTGGTGTAGGCATGGTTTTAGTTGTTCCAGCTGACAAACTTGAGCAAAGCTTAACAATCCTTAAAGATCTTGGCGAAAATGCATGGCATATCGGTGAGATCCAAGATGCGAAAGCAGGCGAAGAGCAAGTAGAAATTTTAGGTGGTCGTGACTAATGACCCCTTGTCGTCTTGTTGTATTAATTTCTGGTAGCGGTTCAAACCTTCAAGCCATCATTGACGCGTGTGCGCGTGGTGAGATAAAGGCCGAAATCGCCGCTGTAATTAGTAATAAAGCCGACGCCTATGGCCTTGAGCGAGCAAAAAATGCAGGTATACAAACATGTGTACTAAGCCATAAAGATTTTGACTCGCGCGAGGCCTATGATGCTGAGTTAATGGACATTATTGACAATTTTGAACCAAATCTAGTTGTATTAGCTGGTTTTATGCGTATTCTTACACCTAGCTTAGTGCAAAAGTTTAAGGGAAAAATGTTGAACATTCACCCTTCTTTGTTGCCTAAGTACCAAGGGCTGAATACCCACCAACGAGCGATAGATGCAAAAGATGACGTTCATGGTGTTAGTGTTCACTTTGTCACAGAAGAGCTAGACGGCGGTCCCGTTGTTCTTCAAGCCAAAGTGCCGGTACTCGAAAACGATACCGCAGAGACACTCGCACAACGTGTTCATCAGCAAGAACATATAATCTATCCGTTGGTGGTCAAGTGGTTCAGTGAACAACGACTCAAGATGGAAGCAGATTATGCAGTTTTTGACGAAAAGAAACTTCCTGCACACGGCGCGCACTACCCAGAATAAAAATCTAAGTGCCCTACTCGCTTGTGTGGGCACTTTATTACTTCCTACCAGTGTATTAGCTGGCGACCTCACTCAATACGAAGCCAAATACGATGTACTTCGTAAAGGCGAAACCCATGGTAAAGCAGTACGCGAGCTGAAAAAAGCCGCAGACGGTAACTACGTGATCACTTATCACAGTGAAATCGAATGGATGATTTTTTCAGACTCACGAAAAGAAACATCCATGTTTACTTATCATGATCAGAAAATTTCTCCGCTAAGTTACACTATGGAGCGTTCGGGCACCGGGCCTGATAAAGAGTACAGCTTAAAATTTGATGCTACGCAAAAGCAAGTTCAAAGCAGCCAAAGTAAATACCCTCTTAAAATTGATTGGTCAGATGATTTTCAAGATTCACTGTCTTATCAAGTGCAAGTACGCGAAGAGCTAAAACAAGGTAAAACGCAATTATCGTATCCACTGATTGATAAAAAAGGCAACCTTCGTAATTATGACTTTGAAGTTGTCGGCACAGAAATGATTTCGCTACCTATTGGTAATGTAGAAGCGATTAAAGTAAAACGATTATACGATAACGATAAGCGTCAAGCGCTTGCTTGGTTTGCCCCAGAAATGGACTACATGCTAGTTCGTATGTGGAAAGGTGAAAAAGGCGTAGAGCAATTTGAAGTGCAGCTCAATTCATTCACCGTGACCACACCTGTTAGTGTTCCAAATGAAGTGCAACAAGAAGTGAGTAATGAAGCGCCTGAGTAGCGCTTCATCTTTTATTTAAATCTTTTCGCCCATTTTAAACAGTGCAAACTCACCTGGCTCCATTTTCTGCCAGCGTTCATCATTGGTGAGCGGCCTTGTTGCAATCACAGTAACCACATCGTTCGGTGTGGTTTCTTTTTGAAAATCAATCACCATGTCTGCATCAATTAATGTCGCTTTACCAAACGGTGCACGGCGTGTGATCCAATGTAGGTTATTGGTGCAATAAGCTAAAACATAAACACCATCGGTAAGTAGCATATTAAATACGCCTTTCTCACGCAGCGTATGAGCAAGCTTTGCAGCATAACGAAATACAGACGCCATATTTGATGGGCGTTTAGGGTATTTTTCGCGAATTTTATCGAGCAGCCAGCAAAACGCCAGTTCACTGTCTGTATTCCCCACAGGTCGATAGTAATCTGGTTTTAAATCATGATAATTCGATAGTTGCCCGTTGTGAGCATACGTAATTTCGCGTCCCCATAACTCGCGAGTAAATGGGTGGGTATTTTCAAGACACACTCGGCCACGATTACCTTGGCGAATATGGCTTATCACCGAAATACTTTTTATTGGATAGGCTTTGACGAGTTTGGCAATTTCTGATTGGCAACTTGGCTCAGGATCTTTAAATGTACGACAGCCTTTGCCTTCGTAAAAAGTGATGCCCCAGCCATCTTTATGCGGGCCAGTATTACCACCGCGTTCTAATAATCCTGAAAAACTGAAACAAATATCCGTTGGTACATTGGCCGACATGCCAAGCAACTCACACATAGAACTCTTAACCTATAAAACTAATCGAAGGAAGGCATGATGGGCTGATCCCTGCCTGCGCTCATTGTTAAACATACCGCTAAGGATGGCAACTGCTATGCTGAGATTTTCAGAACTATCTGAGCAATTCACAACTAATCGTAAGTATAACGGCGCTGATTATAAGTAATTACTCAACAATTCCTCATCTGCTGTAAATGTTTTTGCACTGATAGCCATTTTTAAAATAATAAAACTCACCAAACAAGCCGTTTTAATCCTTGTTCCCCTCTTGATAATTCGCTTTTCTAGCGCTACTCTAAAAGAGGTGGTCTGACCTCTATTAAGGAATAATCAATGACTCTCATATTTTTACTTGGTTTACTCGTGCTGCTTAGTATTGCGAGTTACCACAGAGCAAGCTGGAATACCTGCTTAGGTATTGCCGTTGCGACTTTACTTGTTGGCACATTTGCTGGCGCGTTTGGCGCAATTAGTTGGCTACTATTCTTACTTATCGCTGTGCCACTTTCTGTGACTGGCGTTCGTCAACAATACATCATCAAACCTATCTTCGCTGCTTTCAAAAAAGTAACCCCGACGATGTCGGATACTGAAAAATCAGCAATCGATGCCGGTACGACGTGGTGGGAAGCGGATCTTTTTTGCGGTCGTCCTGACTGGAACAAATTACACCAATACCCAGCACCTAAACTGACTATCGAAGAGCAAGCGTTTATTGATGGTCCAGTTGAAGAAGTGTGTAGCATGCTAGATGACTGGCACGCAACTCACGAACTAACTGATTTACCGCAAGATGTTTGGCAATATCTAAAAGATAATAAATTCTTTGCCATGATCATCAAAAAAGAATTCGGCGGTTTAGAGTTTTCTGCTTATGCACAATCATGTGTACTGCAAAAGCTAACTAGTAAATCAACGTTACTTTCTTCTATCGTAGGTGTACCTAACTCATTAGGTCCGGGCGAATTACTTCAGCACTATGGTACTAAAGAGCAAAAAGATCATTACTTACCACGCTTAGCAAGTGGTCAAGAAATTCCATGTTTTGCTTTAACATCACCAGAAGCCGGTTCTGACGCAAGTGCAATTCCAGATTACGGTGTTGTTTGTAAAGGTCAATGGAACGGCGAAGAAGTTGTTGGTATTAGCCTAACGTGGAACAAGCGTTACATTACTCTTGCTCCTGTTGCGACTGTACTTGGTCTTGCATTTAAACTACAAGATCCAGACGGTTTACTAGGTGATGACAAAGAACCTGGTATTACCTGTGCGCTGATCCCTACAGATACTCCAGGGGTCGAAATTGGCCGTCGTCACTTCCCGCTAAACGTACCATTCCAAAATGGTCCTACTCGCGGTAAAGACATCTTCGTACCACTTGATTACATCATTGGTGGCCCGAAAATGGCTGGTCAAGGCTGGCGTATGCTGGTTGAATGTTTATCTGTTGGTCGTGCAATTACATTGCCGTCTAACTCAACAGGTGGTATTAAAACAATTGCGCTTGCAACAGGCTCTTACAGCCGTATTCGCCGTCAATTCCGTTTACCAATTGGTCAAATGGAAGGTGTTGAAGAATCAATGGCAAAACTTGCAGGTTACGCATATAGCTCTGATGCTGCAGTGAGCATGTCTACAGGGGCTGTTGACCTTGGTGAAAAACCATCGGTTGTATCTGCGATTATCAAATACCACTTAACTGAGCAAATGCGTGAAGCAACGATTCACGGCATGGATGTTCATGGTGGTAAAGGCATCATGCTTGGTCCAAACAACTACTTAGGTCGCGGTTACCAAGGTGCGCCAATTGCAATTACCGTTGAAGGTGCAAACATCTTAACGCGTAACATGATCATTTATGGTCAAGGTGCAATTCGTTGTCATCCATTTGTGTTAACTGAGCTAGGTGCTTGTGCTATTGAAGACCGCGAAGAAGCGCTTGCTGTATTCGATAAAGCGTTAATGGGTCACGTTGGCTTTACTATTTCGAACCTTGTTCGTACTAAGTGGTTAGCATTAACAAATGCTCGCTTCACAAGTACACCATACAAAGACGAAACAGCTGAGTTTTATCGTGTTGCGTCACGTTTCAGTGCATCATTAGCATTAATGTCAGATATCAGCATGGCAGTATTTGGTGGTTCATTAAAACGTAAAGAGCGTATCTCTGCACGTTTAGGTGACTTACTAAGCTACTTATACCTTGTATCTGCAACACTTAAACGTTACAACGACGAAGGCCGTAAAAAAGAAGATTTTGCGCTTGTTCAATGGAGCTGCCAAGATCACCTTTACCACTGCCAACGTGCACTCGCTGACTTAATCAATAACATGCCATCTGCACCACTACGTGCGATGCTAAAAATCATGTTATTCCCATTCGGTCGTCCAGTACGTAAGCCTACTGATAAGCTTGAGCACAAACTTGCTCACTTATTACAAGTACCAAGCGAAACTCGTAACCGTTTAGCTAACTACATTTATCTTAAAAACGAGCCACTTAACCTTGTTGGTCGTCAAGAGCAAACGCTTAAAGACATCCTTGAAGTTGAGCCTCTGTTTGACAAGGTATGCCGTGAAAAAGGCGTAAAACTGCCTTTCTTCCAGCTTGATAAAGTAGCGCAAATGGGCCTAGAAGCAGGCATTTTAAGCCAAGCTGAAGCCGACAAACTAGCTGCTGTTGAAAAAGCCCGTCTTGACGTTATTAACGTTGACGACTTTGACCCAGCAGACTTAGTTGCAGGTAATGTTGCCCGCGGCGAGAGCGATAAAAAAGCAGACGCCGCTTAAGCTAGCAAAACAATTCCAATTGTTATGAAAAACCAAACCAGCGCAAATTGCGCTGGTTTTTTTTGCGCTAAATATTGTTGCAATACACACCACACTGCCCCAATAGGGATGTAAATCAAGTTAGTGCCAAGCATGCTTATAACGACAATGAAAGCCATAGCAAAAAATATAAGGCTCGGTAAAAACTGGCTTATATAAAACGGCTTATCTTGGTTATTGCTTTGAAAGAACAGCCGATATTTTTTAAAAACAGCCAAGCAATCGAACTGCAGCGAGCTCGTTAGCAACACGCATACTGAAAAAGCCAAAGCCAGTACCAAGTCGCTAAAGTCATTACGCACTGCAATTAGCTGTAATAAAGCGAGCAAGCATGCTAGCAAGACTGAACCACGCCATATTAAGCTCCAGCTATGCTGTATAAAGTAACTAAGCCAAAACAACGCAAGCGAGTGTACTTTTAACTTATGACTTATTCTTACAGGTGGGAGTAAAATCGAACAGCCGAAAATTGCAATAAAACTTAGATAGTATTGCAGTGAAGTTAAACTAACAGGCAGTAATACCAAGATAGAACTGAGTAATAAACTATAAAAAAGTGCACCTGGCCTATAAAGAACAAATACTCCACATAGCCACTGCAACAACATAAACAGCATAAAATGAGGTACTTGTAGCCACTGCTTTAACGATAGATCTATTGCGATTAATAAACTGGCAATAAGCCAAGCATTACTTAAAAGTAGTAACTTGCAGTCAGCACATACTCGCCAAAAGGATTTATATAGACTTCGCTGAAACACCCTATTTTTCGAATTTTTAATGGCTGGCGCCATGGCCCATAACATTACTGATTCAAGTAAAAGATAAACCACTGCTAATTTTGCACCGTAACCAGGTGCTGCATGGCTATCGACTATTTTACCAAGTCCTAGAAACAACAATAAAACCATACCAAGAAAAGCTGGGCCCAGTACCAGTGCAAACAACAAGCTAAAACTCTTTAATTGAGACAGCATGCTCTTGAGGGTGGTCGTATATGCTAAGTATCGAAAAGAAAGGAATGAGAAGTAACTTGCAAAGGAATTTATCATAGTGATGTGCACTCAAAACCGTGCTGTATAAACACTTCTGGTTCGTGGCTTGTAATGATAATTTGCCCATTAGGTTTATCATCAAGGTAGTCATCAAGTAAGGTCAGCAAAAATTTTATACTTGTTTGATCAAGTGCAGCACTCGGTTCATCTAATAGCAAAAATGGGGCTTGCTTTAAAAAAGCAGTGATAAGCTGACACTTCTTTTGATTGCCACTCGACAAAGCACTAAAGCGAGTATTGAGGTGCTCTTTAAAGTTAAATCCAGTAATGAGTTGCTCAGGCATATCTTTCTTTAACGCCTTGCAACTAAGTTCAATAACTTGTCGCGCAGTTAAAAAATCTGGCAGAGCAATACGGTCGCTAGCAATTGAAACAATGTTTTGCGGCGATTTTAATGCTTGATTATTATATAAAACCTGCCCTGATTGCGGCTTTTCAAGGCCAGCTAGCATCATCAATAATGTTGTTTTTCCTCTGCCATTGGCTGCCTGTAAACAAACTCGTTTACCTTGAAATTGCTTATTATAGTTTTCAAAAACGTGGGCTGAAGCAAAGCGCTTATTGAGGTTGTTAATTTCAATCATGTTTATTCCTTTAATAGTGAAAAAATAGTAACACACTCATATCTCTTATTAGTTACATGATTTGTAACAAATATCGAACGGGTAAAACTTGCGTTTAGATTATGAACAGGCAACACTTTAAAACGAAAAATTAACAAGGAATAATTACAATGAAACCGAGTTTTCAACTAGCAGCTGTTGCATGCGCACTTAGCCTTGCACTTGCAGGATGTTCACAATCAACCTCACCAACGAGCAGCACCGAAAGCGTGCAACAAAGCCAAACTGTTAAACAGTATGACGCTGAAACCTTTTTTGATACAACCTCAATCATGGGCAGCAGCTTTTCACCAAAAGGCGACAAAATACTCGTTAGCAGTGACGAAAGCGGTATTTATAGCCTTTATGAAGTAGATATAAAAACCGCCAAAAAAACCCGCTTAACAGATTTTGAAGACAGTACGTATGCTGTGGCTTATTTCCCTAAAGATGAGCGCGTACTATTTACTAAAGACTCTGGCGGTAATGAGCGTTATCACATCTATGTTCGTGAAACAGACGGCACAGTTAAAGATCTTACGCCAGGTGAAGAAACCCGTGCAGGATTTGCAGGCTTCACAGAAGACGGTAAACACTTTTTTATAACCAGCAATCAGCGTGATGCTAAGTTTATGGACCTATATCGTGTTGATGCTAACAGCTATGAAGTAACGCCTGTTTACCAAAATACTATGGGGCTAGATGTCGGCGCAATCAGCCCTGACGGTCGATTTATTGCTTTATCGAAAAACAATTCGAACAAAGACAGCGATGTGTTTATTCTCGATACGCGTAAAAAAACACTGAAACCAGAGCTTATCACCCGTCATGACGACGACGCTAAGTATGGCCCAGAAACCTTCTCAAGAGACAGTAAATCATTGTATTACTCAACCGATGCCAAAGGTGAGTTCGCAGAAGTGTGGCGCTATGACTTAACGACCGGCGAGCACAGCCCTGCCCTCAAAGATGAGTGGGATGTGAGTTTTATCTACTTCTCTAAATCTGGCCGTTATCAAGTAAGCGGTGTTAATGCTGACGCAAGCACTAAAGTGTCGATAATTGATACCACCACAGGTAAAGGTATTGCCATGCCATCGCTGCCTGCTGGTAACTTACGTGGTGTGAACTTTTCAGCTGATGAAAAGACCATGGCGTTTTATTTAAATTCAGATACCTCCCCAAGTAACCTATTTGTGTGGCAACTCGGAGAATCAAAAGCTAAACAGTTAACCAACACATTAAGTGATGCAATTAATCAAAATGACTTGGTTGAAAGCACAATTGTGCGCTTTAAAAGCTTTGATGGTTTAGAAATCCCCGGGGTTTTATATAAGCCTAAGCAAGCTAACAGCAACAACAAAGTACCAGCTTTAGTTTGGGTGCACGGCGGTCCTGGCGGCCAAAGTCGTACAGGCTATAGTGCAATGCAGCAGCATTTAGTCAATCATGGTTATGCCATTTTTGCAGTTAATAACCGTGGCAGCTCAGGCTATGGTAAAACCTTCTTCCATTTAGATGATAAAAAACACGGCACTGACGATTTACAAGATATTGTTTACGGTAAAAAACACCTGCAAAGCCTAGATTGGGTTGATGCTGATAAAATTGGCATCATGGGGGGCAGCTATGGTGGCTTTATGACCGCCGCCGCACTTGCCTTTGAACCTGAAGAGTTCAAAGTAGGCATTAATATATTTGGTGTAACAAACTGGGTTAGAACCTTAAACTCGATTCCACCATGGTGGGAAAGCTTTAAAAAGGCACTGTATGATGAAATGGGCGACCCCGCGACAGACGGTGAACGTCACCGTGCCATTTCGCCACTATTTCATGCTAAAAACATCACCAAGCCATTAATGGTGATCCAAGGTGCTAACGACCCACGCGTTTTACAAGTTGAAAGCGATGAACTTGTTGCCGCTGTAAAGGCAAATGGTGTGCCTGTCGAATATGTATTATTCGATGATGAAGGCCATGGTTTTACTAAAAAAGAAAACCGCATAAAAGCCTCAAATGCATACCTTGAGTTCTTAAATACCTACTTAGATAAGTAGCAAAATTGCAAAGCTAAAGAGCCGGTATTATGCCGGCTTTTTTATGCAAAACACCTGTATAGAATCAAAATTTAACAGTTTACACAGTACTGTATAAAATACTGTATGGATTTAATGGTAAATTTTTCACCTTTTTTCCACCTTCAAACCAAAACTATAAACCATTGTTAAATAACAATTAAATTGTTTTTATTAAAATAAAACTGAATCATTGGTTAAAAAATAGCAAAAAAGTACTTGCGCAAAAACACTGTATAAACTACTGTATACACATACTGTATAAACAACCAGTGAGTGAAAGTTATGTTACAGCCAATTACCTTAAGAACAGTTAAAAGCTACCAACAAGATAACGACAAAGCGTCTGTTAATTTAATTCAAATTGAAGACGAAATTTCAGCAACCTTTGAGCTATTAAAAGTATTGCATCATTACAATAGCCAAAATGCATGGACACTATTAATTGCTCCTGATCATGTTCCTAGTAAAGCCTTACTAGATTCGTGTTCGATTGATACCAGCAAACTACTTGTGATCAGACAAAAACATTTAGTTAATCTTGAGTACGTTCTTAGTTCAGCATTACATAACGGTAATTTTGCTGCAGTGATCACATGGACAGATATTGTAAACAATCATCAACTTGATTCGATGAACTTAAACCTTGAGCAGGCATCTGCTAAATTTTATTGTTTTACAAAAAGCGCTCAATTAAACAATTTAGTACCGCAGCCACAATAGGCTTGTTAAAATAACAATTTATAGTTTTAGGTAAGTTGTTATGACATCACTCACACACTCCCTTTGTCCTTGTGGCAGCGAATCGACTTACGAGCTTTGCTGCCAGCCTTTTCATACAGGTGCAAGCCAAGCTGATACGCCAGAGCAACTTATGCGTTCTCGTTTTAGTGCTTACGCACTAAAAGATGCAAAATATGTATTTAGTACCTATGCACAAAGCCAGCAAGCCGCTAACCCTGTTCGCGAAATTAAAGATTTTGCTAATAGCTGCCGTTTTACCAAGCTAAGTGTTTTAGATACTGAACATAACGATCAAGAAGGTCTTGTCGAATTTAAAGCAAATTACTTTTACCAAAACTTGTATTGTGAGTTACACGAGAGGTCGCGTTTTATTAAAGAAGATGGCCTATGGCGTTACCTAGACGGTGATATAACGCCAGTTGCAGATATTAAAATAGGCCGTAACGACGAGTGCCCTTGTGGGAGCGGCAAAAAATATAAAAAGTGTCACGCTCTTTAATTGCTCTTATACCAATCTGCTTAATTAAGTAGTCTATTTTGAGGCAATAAAACCTCGTTGATAGCAAGGCAAAAATTTCGTTATTTAGTTGTTCTCGGCAATTGCTCCTGCATTGCTCTACCTTCTGCATCCATGCAGTCGTAAATGAGATATTTTTAACGCAGTTAGCGACAGGTTTGATCCCTCAAAATGATTAAGTATTATTGCGGGTTGGTATTAACCTGGTAAATCCAGTCTAAAGCTTGGGTAATCGTTGTTGGGAATGCGGTTGCATGGCGTGCCTGAGGAATAACAAATAAATTTGTTATAACCAGCGCGCCGCTTTGTTTATTAATTTTAGCTGTTAATTGCCTTGCGCCCGACACCATTTTTTCACCTTCGCTTTCTTCAAGTTCACCCACTGCGATGTAAACTTTTGTTGTGTTGGCAGCTGGTTTTACAGCCATAGCTAATATTGAGTTTTCTTTAAACCACACTGAAGGACTGCCGATAATATAATTTGAAAAAAGCGAAGGCTCAGTGAATAAGGTATAAGCCGCAAATAAACCGCCAAGTGAGTTACCGACTAACGTACTTTTTTGGGTTGTTCTGTAGTGAGCCTCAATATGAGGCAATACAGTATGTTTTAGGTAGTTTAGATACTGACTTGCTCCGCCTGTTTTACGCTGCCAATTTTTATCTTCAAATGGCGTATAGTCATAAATACGGCTATTGAGCCCAGATACACCTTTTTGATATCCAACTGCAACGATAATTACCTCCTCTATAGCCCCCGAATTCATCATAAAGCGACTAGCACCAGAGGCAATTGGCAAACTGTAGTTTGCATCTAATAGGTAAACAACTGGGTAGCGCTTCTGGTTTTGCTTTTGGTAGCTGCGTGGCAATTTAATCGTAATCGGGTATTCGTTTTTGGTCTGTTTATCTTTAAGTAACACAGTATTAGTACGTGGCAAAGTAAACGGTTCAGCATAGCTTACAGAGCTCACACCCAAAACGCTGATCACAAAAACGAGCAATATATAAGGCATAGTTAATCCTTTAGCCACTTCTTAATTGGTAACAGCCACTCATCTTTTGGTTTATAAAATGCGCCATGGGAGAGCCCTGTATTAATGCTTATTTCTTCGAACTTGGTTACGTCACTTCTATCAATTAAAAATTGGCAAGAGCCAACCTGATCTGAGCGCTCAAAGATAGAATACACTTTGCCATAAGCCTTAACTGATGTGTGATTTTTTATAAGGCCTGCACAACCTGCCAATATAATTAAGTTAATATGTGTACGTTTAAGTTCATTAGCCGCCAGGATCGACAATGCCCCGCCCCGTGAAAAACCAACCAAACTAATGTTCGACTCAGCAACACCGGCACTGATCAATGCTTCAACATCTGCAGCGAGTTTCTTCGCAAACGCAAAAGGTTCAGTGTCTTTTGGCCTGTGGTAGGCAATTAAATGATAGCTATCATCTGCCAGAGCTTCTTTTACAGCCACAAAATCATAAACTCCAAAGGTTTTGTGAACAGGCTTAGGGTTTGTCCCTTCGACGATAAAACCATGTGAATAAAAAACATAGTGACCATGCGGGTCAATCTCTGTTGGAAGCTGGCTGTAAATAGTGCCAGCGCAAACAGGCAAAACCCAGCATGCACAGAGTAAAAGTACGGTACGTATCACAAGCATTCCTTTAAAAATCACGTTACACCTAATGGAAGATAATAACACCTTAAAAAATAATATCTTAGCAAACAACTAAACCCTACTCTCAGTAATTTTAATTAAATATCAAATTACTAATCGCAAGCTGTATCACGATTTGAACGGCAAGTTTCAACTTGAGGTAAATTCATGGAATTTCATAGCTAAACTACAAAAAACTCAATGACAACGCTGTCTATTATTTATAGAAAGGCGTATTGTAAAAAAGCAGTTAAAATAACCGCATATTTTAGACGTCTAGACGTTGAAAAAATAAATTCTAAGGCGTAGTATGTTCGTAATCTGAGTTAGACTCACATTTTCCATGAGATTTTTTAAAGATGATTGATATAAAGCACCTAAAAACCATAGCGACCCTTAAAGAAACAGGCTCTTTGGTCAATACCGCCCGTGAGTTGTTTTTAACTCAATCGGCTTTATCGCATCAAATTAAAGATCTCGAGAATAAGTTAGATTGCCAGCTGTTCGAACGTAAAACACAGCCTGTGCGTTTTACTCCGCAAGGTATGCTACTTCTGGAGCTTGCTAATGAAGTATTACCTCGTGTTGAGGCAACAAAATGTCGGTTAAAAGAAAGCCTTAACCAGCCAATCTCAAATTTACGTTTAAGCGTTGAGTGTCATGCCTGCTTTCATTGGTTGCTCCCAACCATCAAAGAATTTAATAATTTTTGGCCTGATATTAAAATTGATTACGAGCGCGGCTTTAGTTACGACGCCATTCCAGATTTAATTAATGATGAATTAGATCTAGTGCTGACTTCTGATATTCGTGAACCCGATCAGCTTGAGTATGCTCACCTATTTGATTTTAAATTAAAGCTGATAGTCGCACCGGATCATGAGTTGGCAAAAAAAGCCTATGTCACCGCCCTTGATTTAAAAAACGAAACAATTATTTCGTACCCTATTCCCCGTGAGCGCCAAGACATCTTTAAACATTTTATTCAAAATGCACGCTTTGATGGCACGCTTAAAACGGTTGACCAAGGCTTATTGATATTTCAATTAGTGAGTGCAGGTATGGGGGTTGCAGCATTACCAGACTGGCTAGTCACTCCTTATGAAAGCCAAGGACTCATTAAGTCTATTCCGTTAGGTGCACTAGGCCTTACTCGCCCTATGTATTTAGCGATGAAAAAGAATATGAAAGATAACCCAGTTTATCGCCACTTTTTAAATACGTGTAAGCAAAATAACGGTCGCTAAAACAAGGCAAAATAACTAACATAGCAGCATCTATTACTAATAATAATGTTGATACATGTTTGAAATTAAAAAGATCATTGGCTCATTATTAATGCCCCTGCCGTTGCTCGGGCTGCTTACTTTAGTGATGGTATTTTTAGCCATTGCACA
>Ga0208060_1000157_pt1 | contig 21716 bp, 18 predicted proteins | sample DeeseametaMP0901_FD_184200 | JGI IMG/M metagenome (GOLD analysis project Ga0208060, IMG submission 184200) | Marine microbial communities from the Deep Indian Ocean - MP0901 (SPAdes) | ecosystem: Environmental > Aquatic > Marine > Oceanic | place: East of Durban, South Africa, South Indian Ocean... | reverse complement strand
GAAGTAATTGGGGAGATTCAGACAGCCAAATCCCGATTGTTCCTAACCTTTCCACCACTATTAATGACAATGCAACAAGTGTGATTGTAGGAACTGCAAGAAGCGCTGAGCCATTAGGAGTTTTACGTTATGCATAACAAAATACTCGACTTCATTTTATTAGATGAAAATAACGAGCCTATATTAAGCGATCTTGGTTTACCATCACTTAAGAGCGGACATGTCCCAAAAACCGAAAAGGATTTGTTACGTGTCATTTCTTTAGGCCAGCCAGTTAATGTAATTAATGCTTTTGCTCAAGAGTTTATTGATAGTGAGCAATGGGAATGGGCCAATAAGTACTACGACTATCTAGCTGAGCTAAACGAAGTCGAACAGTACAACGCAAACTTGCCTGACCCTATTCCAACCGAAGACGGCGCATTGATTGAAGTTGAACCCAAAGCGCTGCCAACGGAACCAGAGCGCCCTGCAGTAAGGACCGTTGATGAAGTACTCGAACCGTACAAAGTGACTATTTTTAAACTGCAACGACAAAGCCAAATTGACAACGCAGTTGTTGAAATATCAACAGGTAAAACGTTTGACGCTGACGAACAAAGCATTACACGTATGGCCAACGCCTTAATTAAGCATTGGCAGCTTGCCGACGACGACATTATCCCTTGGTCAACAGCAGATGTTGCAACGGGCGTGATGGTTGAGTGCACAAAGGCTGAAATTGTGGAAGCGCACAGCTTAGCAACCGACTTCTTTGCAACAGCTTGGAACATTGACTAACCAAGGGGGCTTTATAGCCCCTTTTTATTGGAGACAACTATGTATAACGTGCTTAAAACTTTAAGAACCCTACTTTGCTATCTATTATGCGGAATATTACTAATAACCCCTTTTATCGTTTTATCTTTTCCTGCTTTATTCGGTAACAACTGGGCATTCAATTGCCTTTATAGTTTAGATATTTTTATTTGCAGCCTTTGCCACGGAACTCGACTCGAATCTATCTCAGCAAGAAGTTACAGACTCAGAAATGATAAAAGATATTACTACCAAATGCGTTTTATAGACTTATTAGCAAAACCATTTGATGGAAAGGAACATTGCAGACGAGCATTTAAATGGGAAAGTAAAGTTATTAAATCGGTTTAAACCTTAGATCTTTAAAGCTCATTTAAACACTGTTTAAAGAAGCTTTAAAGATACTAATCATTACACTAGAACTATTAAACGCAAGCCTATTTAACATAATTGAGCAATTCTAAAATCTTACGTCTTTTTTTCTAAAATCAATCGGCGGCTTACATTTTCACGGTTTTCTAGCTTTTTATGAAATGCTCATTTTTACTTTGTAAATTTTCAACACGACTTACTTTATTCCAATAAGACTACAACGATGACTTTTTACAGTCCTAGATTTGAAATGCCTTTCTTGTACGGCTTCACAAAAATATAAAAGCAATTTTGGTTTCACTGCCTGTAACTGTTATGGCTTTAAGTTCATTAACTATGATTTATTTCTACAACAAACTGTTCGTAATTACGAAAGCCACGTAGATGCCCTTCAAGCTCAAATTAGATAACTATACGATTTGGTTTAAGTAAGTTAGACGCTGAATATCATTGGTAATGACTTAATCAAAATGAGTGAACAATTGCTTTGTAAGAAATTACTATTTCTGAATGTACAAATGATTTATTAATTTTAGACTTTCATGAATTGCCTATTACTTTAATACGTAGCCAACTACATACCAGCCAATTGGCCAAAACGCCAACAAACTATATGTTATTAGGTTTGCATTCCTTACTTTAATCTTAATGTCATTTTTACTAAGCACTGTATCTGCAAGAATTTTCTTTGAAACTAAAAATTCAGACCACCATGATACAAAATAAAAAGGAATAAGTAGGAATAACCCCGCAAATAAAATCATCCAATGTAAGTCAGATTCATAAGGGATTAACCAAGGCGCTTGCCACGTTACTGCTAACATTTTACCTACAAATGTATCCACACCATACGCTGCGCCACCGCCCGTCAGCACTTGTATTAAAACAAGAATTACCCAAGTTAAAGGAACCCCTATAATCGTAGATACTAAATTTGAAACAAATGCCATTTTCACCGATAGTCCTTTGGTTAAATCTAAACTCTTTTGAAGGTATATTGCTTCAATAGCAATTATTGGTAACAAAGAGATCGAATACACAGGCACTGCAAGCATAATCATAGGGACTCCTGCGTTTGCTGATGCACCAAAAGAGATAATAGCGAGGGGCAATAAAAAGAGAAAAATTATGAATTTATTCAAAACTATCCTTAGTGTTCTGTTCTTCCTTATAGTTAACTGTCAATTTAACTTAATGTAATTTCCAAATCAAAGTCTACTCAAACTATCTGTTTATCCACTTAATTTAAGCTAGGTATTTAGTTTGCATCGACTGCCATACCCTCCCCCTTATCTGCTTTTTTATGGTTTATTATTTTAATTATGATGTTTGGTTAAATTGAGATTTTTAACTTAACAGGCATGCTAACGAGTATTTTTCGTAGTGCTGGCAAATCTTTTAACGGGCAACGGCGTGATATTGCAATCTGCTCGTTTTTAGAATTGGCCGACACAATAAGCTGAGCTAATAACTCAATAAATGGCGCATGCACTGCTTTTGTCATGCGTTAAGTAAATAAATTTAGAGGGGGCATTCCACTGTAAAGTAGTTTTCAGCGCTGTGTTTTGCGGGTGTGTTATTAGGTTAAAATGAAAAGGCATTGAAAATGCAAGCCTAGTTGTTTAGGACGTCTTGTGAATGCTCTAAAGCTTTATTTAGATAATGAAGTAAACCTTTCTTTAAGCCTGTAGGTTCAGTTTCTAATAACTCATCTATTAAGTTTTTCAAAAACCTGATTGTACCTTTTTCTTTCTCAAATATTTTTTTAGACTCATTTATTTCATACCTCGTAAATAAGTAATCACCGAAGCAACCAATGTCTTCAGAGGTCCAATTATTAAAGAGTGTTCTCCAGTCTTTTTCTGAAAACTCGTTCAATATAGGCCTTAACTTGTAAGAGTTCCCAACGTATAACTCACAATTTGCAAATGAATTTTCCATTGAACTAAATAGCTTATCCAGTTCATCTTGATTTGTTATATAACTAAACTTACCAATATAAGCTTCGAAAAGGTTTTTATAACGTTCATCGCTTAAAGTTAAGTTATGGAACTTAGGAGAATTATGAAACTTTTTTTGGTCCGCTATTTTTGATATCTGGTTATATTCGATGTCTTTATCCTGTTCAATGTAACCGTTTGATACTAGGTATTCATGATAATAGCAACATTCAAAAAATTTCTTAATTTTCCTTTTAGTGGTAAGTTTTCATGATCCAATATATTTTTAATGTCTACATAAGAACCAGTAAAGTAATTAATAAAGTCTTCATTAAGTAAAAACGAATGCCTAACCTTTAGCTGGATAGATTCGTGCTTGTTTGCTGGTTGAGATATTTCAGTAGTTGTTTTGTTGTCAATATAGAAAAGTTTAGCAACTTTAAAACTATCTTCTATTATGTTGTTTTTTATAACGTCTAAATCTAATTCATAATCTGAACTAAATTCGGAGAACAATGCTTCTGAACGTTTAAACAGTCGACTTAATACTCTTAAATTTGTTAAATTCTTGGAATCAATTTGATGAATGATTTCAGCTCGTTTATCTTTTAAATGGTACAAGCTTTCTTGCAATATTTCGAAAAGATCTTCTGGTGTCGGATTAAAAGAAATCACTTCCGAAAAGATTTTTTCTGTATATGTTTGTTCGATTTTCAAAGTATCTAAATCAGTTACAAACAAAAACTTATTTTTCTTATCTTCACTTTTCTCTGAAAGATTTAAGCATTCACCCATGATTGCTTTTTTTAGGCTCTTATCTTCAAGGCGCTCAATGTCATCAATTATAAAAATTTCATCATCAATGTTTTTCAACATGTAGTGTTTTACTGCACCAGTTGAACCTTTTATAACACTGCTAATAGTGTTATTACCTCCTATGTGTTTTTCAACAGAGCTAAATAGATCAAATAGTTTTGTTGTTGCAGTATTATCATGTTTTTCTTCTAGATAAACTTTGGATACTAAAAGATCTTTAAAATCTTCTATCGATGTAATCCCCATTAATGATAAGTAGTGTACTTTCTTGTCGTATTTTGTAACTAACTCTGTTGTAAGGTGATTTTGAACATAAAACGTTTTACCAATTCCCCATTTTCCAGAGAAAGCAACAATTGGAGGAAAAGAGTCATCTTCAAAAAGATCATGGATTTGAGTGGCATAGTCTTGCATTGTAACTTCCTTATTTTTCTACAAGCTAATTCATAGCTATCAGTTTTTCAACCTTTTATACGCCCCTATACTCTTCAATTAAACCCGTTACATCTAAACCCAACACCTCACGTTGGTTGATGTATCAGTTTAATAACTTTCATCAAAACTCAGAGTAAGTTAACAAAACTAGTAAATATCTTTCTAATTAGTTGAATTCACTTCCCCCAATTAACCGCCCTAGCCACACCTAATGCTATTTCATGCAATACAACAAAACCCGCGCCATATAAAGTTGCCCAAACTGGGATGATTATAAAATCGAGGGTTGTGGTGGATGAAGAAACGGCGACTTCTTGGAAATTTGTAAGCCAAGGATAAAAGCCAAAGCAATAAAAAATAATGATTGGGGCTGAAAAAAGTATTAAACGCAGTTTTCGGTGTTTAAAAAATGGGATAAATGAACTGACTAGCATTAATAATAACGGCACGAACACATAGATCACCGAAATAAAATCATTGAGCGTCATGCCTAAACCTATGGTTACAATCAGCATGAATAAAGCAGTAAAAATGCGGTAAGCGGCAGTAAAATTCATAGTCATTCCTTGTAATACCAATTCGCTTAATTAAGTAGTCTATTTTGAGGCAATAAAACCTCGTTGATAGCAAGGCAAAAATTTTGTTATTTAGTTGTTCTAAATCAGAAATTTTTAACGCAGATAGCGACAGGTTTAATCCCTCAAAATGATTAAGTATTATTGCGGATTGGTATAAAGTACCTACAACCACCCTAGCTCGCTTATTTGTAAATGACTATTTTATAAACCAATTTGCCTATTGCAGCCGATACTTTCTACAAAGTATTTATCATGGCTTACGAGTATAAACCCGCCTTTAAAACCCTGTAATGAATATGCCAAGAGCTGTTTTGATTCTAGGTCGAGATGATTATCGGGCTCATCGAGTAACAAAAATGCGGTGCTTTCACTATTACTGACAATACACATGGCGAGCTTCATTTTTTCACCGCCACTTAAAAGTGCGGCATATTTAAAAACAGCGTCTTTTCTAAAGCCAATACTGGCAAGTAGAGTACGCGCGGTGCTCTCATCTAGGTTTTTACAGTAAGTCATCACATTTTCAAGCAGGGTTAGCTCGTTGTTTATTAATGTAAAATGTTGGTCTAAATAATAAAGTGCTTGATTGCAATGTAACTGCCCTGCTTTTACTGGTATGTCGTAGTTCAGGGTTTTAAGTAAGGTTGATTTACCAGTGCCATTTGCGCCCGCTAAATGAATTTTATCATCACTGAATACCTGTAAATTAAACGGTTTTTGTGTGCCATGAGCTATTACAACCTCCTCCAGGCTAAGTACCTTATGATGCTTAGCTTCATTTGATTGCGCTAGGTAAAATTGCTGCGCTTTAGTTTGTTCAAGCTGGCTAGAAAGCTCATGTTTATTTCGAGTGAGTTCACCCTCTCGCTTAGCGGTATTTTTGATTTGTGATGATAAATTAGCGCTGGCTTTATCTTTTTTAGCATCCATCAGCACTTTAGGCTGGCTGCCTGATTTTCTGAGTGCTGCGCCCTGACCTGCACGTTTTTGTCTTTTTTGCTTTTGTAGTTGCTCTGCTGCCTTGAGCTTACTGTGCTGTTTAACAACGTGGTTTAATTTGTTTTCAAGCGCAGCAACTTGCTGCTGTTTTTGTGCTTGGTATTCAGAAAAACGCATACCATATTGTGTTAACCCAAGGGGTGTTAGCTCCCAAACTTCATGGGCTTTTTCTAATAATTCTTGGTCGTGACTTATTAGTAATAATTGCCCTTTAAAGTTGTGTATTTGCTTTATAAGCCAGCTTTTGCCTTTTGCATCTAGGTGGTTTGATGGCTCATCCAGTATTAAAATGTCGGGCTTTATGCAGGTAAATAGTGCCCAAAGCTTTAATTTACTAAGCTGACCGCCACTCAAATGTTTGCTTAAGGAGTAAGGGGTTTTGTTGTTTACGCCAAGCCTTACAAGTTCTGCATTAAAGCGCTCTGCTAAGTCCCAATTACCCTCAACTAACATTAAGTTTTGCTCTGTAACATGCCCTTGGTTTATAGCATCAAGGGCATTAAACACAGGCTCTAGCTCAATAGCCTCTGCAATAGTTTGGTTTTCAACCTGATTTATATCGTTCATTTGTCGGTATAAACCGAGGGTTGAATTACATACAACCGTACCAGAGCTAGGCTCTTTTTGCTTAGCAAGTATTGACGCTAATATAGATTTACCACAACCGTTCCTGCCGACTAACGCGGTGACTTTTGCTGTGAGTGAAAATGAAAGGTCGTTAAATACAACATCGCCATTGCCATGTTGGTAACATAAATTAAAAGCTTGAAGTTGTGGCATAGTGCCTCCTGTATTACAGGGGCATAAGCGCTTGATCACACGAAAAGTAATAGTATAAAAGTGATAGTGAGCAACGCCTACTAACCCTGTTGGTCCAAAAAGATAAAAATGAAATTGGATAACAGGTTTAGTTGTTCATGTTGGCGGTAACTCCTAAAAAGTGAGGCTAGATAATAACCACCCAGTGCTCAAATAGCAACGAGATATGATAGTCTTAAATTATTAGCTGCTTAAAGGAATGTATTTTGAATTTAGTTAAAAGCCCTCTTGCCTCGCAAAACCCAATTCAAGTTAAGATGCAAATTAATGAAAGTAAACGTGTATTTGTTATTGGCGATTTAGATGCAGATTTAACTAAATTTGAACAGACGCTTTGCTCTGTTAATTTTAATCCAAGCGAAGATATTTTGTTTTCACTGGGTGATGTGATTGATCGAGGTGAGCACAGCATTGCGTTACTTTCTCGTTTTAAAGAGCTTGGTGTGAACATGTGCCTTGGTAACCACGAGCATATGTTGCTTGAGTCTTTACTTGCAGGCGATAAAAGTTACTACCGATTATGGGTTGAGAATGGCGGCCGTTGGCATTTAGATGCAACTGATGAAGAGCTCGCATTTGTCTGTAAGCAGCTACTTAACTGCCCGCTTTCTTACTATGTTGAATACGGCAAAATTAAAGTTGGTTTATCACATACAACACATGCGGATTGGGATTGGCAAAATCCTACTCAAGATATACAACAAGCGATTGGCGCTTTGCTTTGGGATAGAAGCTTAACCAAAGAGAAAAAAGCGCTAATAAATCCAAGTATCGATTTTTCTGTGCATGGCCATAACACGACCCAAAAGCCCTATTGGCTTGGCAATAGTTACCACCTTGATACTAATTACCTCAGCGGTAAGCCCACCATTGTTGAGCTTAGCACGCTGAAAAAGCAGTTTTCCTCAATGTAAACTTGCCAGTCGTTCGACCGTTTGCTCTTCAAGGTATTTTTTGTAGGTTAGCCTTGCATGCCACAACTGCTCATCTGTTTCTTGAAGGTAGATGATTGGGCCAGCAGTTTTGCTTGCCAGGCTAGTTAGTTTACTGTATTCACGCGTATCAATTTTACCATCGCTAAAGTAGCTTTGTGCGGTATTTAGAAATTCATCGTCTTTATAAATATCACTATGCCAAATAAGCGAGCGATACATACTAGCAGTTATTTCGGTTGGCTTATCGTTTGAACGAAAAAGCTTCACTTCGGTATAAATAGAATTACCGGTGAATACAATCCCTATTAACGACAACGTCGTAAGAGTCATCATCCATTTCATGCTCTATTCCTCTCAGTTAGGTACTAATTTAACTATAGGAGAGAAAGATGAATGTATGCTGTTTATTTAATCAATTAGAATTAGCGTAACTATTTGCAGGATACTTAATTATTGTTTTTAGTCCCTAATTTACTGCTTTGGGGTTTGAACATAAATTTGTGTATTAGGCTAAAAGGCCTAATACACAAGCATCAAGTTAATGAAGCGCTGCTGTAAATGGAATATTTTTACAGATTTCGGCTTCTGCGATAAGGATTTCTTCAAGGCGTGTATCAACCTCTTGCTTATCGAAATACTCGTAAGCAAGTTCAACGAATAAGTTTTTATGTTTTTCTTCTGATTTTGCAATCGCGACATAAAACTCTTTTTCTTTGCCTGCAGGTAAAGCTTCTGCAACAAGAGAAAAGCGCTCGTGTCCGCGTGCTTCAATAACGCCTGCTACTAATAAACGGTCCATTAAAAATTCATCACGACCATTTCTAAATACCGCACGAATTTGTTTGATGTAAGGATCTTTTTGGTCATTGCCAAGTGATACATCACGTTCCATTAATAGCTTTAACACTTGTTTAAAGTGGATCATTTCTTCCAGTGCTAAGTCTGTCATGGCTCTAACAAGCTTGCGACGGTCTGGGTAATGAGAAAGCATAGACATAGCCATACCAGAAGCTTTTTTCTCTGCTGCAGCATGATCTTGTAAAAAGGTATCGAAGTCAGCTAAGACACCTTCTGTCCATTCAAATGGCGTGTGGTATTTCAATTCAAACATGATGAGGAACAACTAAACTTATAATGGCGGCGATTTTAACGTATTTTACGTGTGATTATAACCAAGAGATTTATCAATTTTACCACTTCGGGTAGATGATACTTTATCTGGGTGTTTTATGTCATTCCACGCTGTGACTTTGCCACCCATATTCAGCTGTTTAAAGCTAATTGGCTGCTGAGTGTTTAAAAACTGCTGAAGTAATTGCGGGCTGTTTGAGTCTGCTACATCCAGTGTTAATAATTGCTGTTCACGCCCTTTAAAGTAGTCTGCCACTTGCTGTTGGTGACGCTGATAACACGCTGTTAAGTATTCATCAGATTCTAACTCTGCCAAGCTATACTGACCAAACACATCAAAATAACAGCGCTTTAAATGGCTATTAAAACCACCATCAGGGCGCATTAAATTAGTGTGCATGCGTGCTAATAACTGCCTTATAGATGGCAACCATTTAGTTAAATCGCGCTCGAGGTTGATAAAACGGCTATTTGCAAAGTGCTCATCAAGCAAGGCGTATTCACTAAAAACTGGAGTATCAGCAATAACATCTGCACTTGTAATTGCTTGTTGGGTATAGGCTGTGTGGGCGGTTTTATAACCGAGTTGTAAAAAGCTGTTACAGATACTAGTTGTGCCGGTTCGTGGTAAACCGATTATAAAAATTTTAGAGCTCATGGCACCTGATCAAATGCTAACCACAGCGATTTGTCGTTGACTGGGGTTAACCTTGGTAAATCATAATTGTGCAATTCTATAACAATTTTGTCGTGTAGGTGGGCGTTTTTTATAAAGTTTCCGTTGTACTTAAAAAATAATTCGTCAAATTCACCACTTTGCTGCATAACCTTAATCCCCTGAGAAACGGCTTTAGCAATATTAGTATTATGTTTATTAAAAAAGAAATAGATTGGGCTTTTGTATTTGAGCATTAGATGCGGCAGAACGACCAACGGCATTCCTTCTTTAAAATACGCAAGTTCATCTTGGATCTCTAATACTGAACGAGGAAATAAATCCCCCCTTCCTCTATCTAACATTACAAACAATGATTCAAAGTCCATTGCCGTTGCCACTGTTAAACCGTTACTTGTTAGAATTCGTGTATCTGGCCAATCTGTACCCTGAACTAAGTTAATCGATTTTAAATCATCAAGAGATTTTAGCTGTTTCAGCCTCGGTAACTTATCTTCTGTAGTAAACATTAATCGCCAACCAAATAAGCCTTTAAATATAGGAACTCGTAGAGGGAGCAAAGTGTCTTCACGCTCTTGGTTTGTCATGCTCCAAGTAACATTGATAGATCCAGTCGTTTCAATTTCTTTTAAAACACGATTTTGGCTTAATAATTCAGGTGCGGGTGATAAGGTAAACTTATAACCACTTCTTTTTAAAGCTGTACGAAGAAGTATTAAAGGATAAAGTACTTCTTCGTCTAAGCTATCCATTGTTTTAGGATAAACAACATGTAAAGTGGTTGGTGGTGTGACGCGATTTTTCTTGGCATTAATTGTTTTTACATTGGCAAATAAACAAGTTGAAAATAAGAACAACAAACATGGAAAAACAATTTTTAGCATATCAGAAAACCTGTGTAACTAATAACATCACAGCGCTAATCAAAATAGTAATGAAAGTAAGCATCATACCTAATACACGTAATTTCATCAGATTATCAGCAAGTGCGTAACTATGACAAAAACGACCAGCAACCAGCATTGCACCTAAAATATAGCAATAATGGCTTGGGAGGCCTTGGTACTCTAATAAAAATAGCAGGATCAACGAAAAAGGCACATATTCAATGAAATTTGCATGAGTTCGTATAGCTGCTTGTAGGCTTTTGTCTCCCCCGTCACCAAGTGAAATGCGTTTTGCTCTACGTAGTTTGATCACGCGAAAGCTAAGTTGAATGTATAAAATGGCCAAGATGGCAGCAAACGTTGAAACAATCACAGTTTTTCCAATTTTTATTTAAAGTTAGACGCTTAGCATAATTTATTGCTAGGCTGTTAAGTAAGTAGTTAGGTTAGCTCAGTATGATATTTAATGTCTAACAGTTCTTAAGGAAGTGCATGTTTACGCCAAGAAAAATCGCCGATAACTACCGCGAAATGATCAGTAGTATCGGATTTTACCCATCAATGCTCTCTGTGATGTTTTTAGTTTTTGGATTAATTACTACTGCGGTCGAGTACTCGTCATTATCAATGGAATTTAAAAAGCTGATTGGTGTGTTATTGGTCGATAGCGAAGAGAATGCCCGTACCATCCTCAGCACACTTGCCGGCAGCATTATCTCATTAACGGTTTTTAGTTTTTCTATGGTTATGGTGGTGCTTAATAGTGCCAGTGCCAGTCTTTCGCCGCGTGTATTACCGGGGCTTATTACCCGTAAGTCGCACCAATTAGTACTGGGGTTTTATCTTGGTAGTATTATCTACACCATATTAATGCTGATAAACATACGTACCATTGGTGATGGAGATATGGGTATTCCATCGCTTGGTATCTTCTTTTCATTGGTGTTTGGTTTAATTTCGCTTGGTTTTTTTGTGTTTTTTATTCACTCAATTTCAAAAGCAATTCAAGTCGATAATGTACTAAACGACTTATTTAAAAATACCAAAGGCGAGCTTAAATGCATAATTGACATGCAACAACAAAATCCTGTTGAGCATTTTCCTGAGTTTGATGACTGGCATAGTGTTAAAAGTAAAACAGAAGGTTACTTTAAAGGGGCACATAGCGATAAGTTGTGTGCGTTATGCCAACAGCACGGTATTAAAATTTATATTTCGGTTAAACAAGGCTTCTTTACAGTAAAGGGATACCCGTTTTTAAAGTGTGATAAGGATTTATCTGACAAACCTGAACTGGTAGAACAATTACTAGACTGCTTTATCTTTTATATCGAAGAATATATTAGTGACCATTACCGCTACGGTATGACACAAATTTCAGAAATCGCTGTTAAAGCTATGAGCCCGGGTATTAACGATCCCGGTACTGCGGTAAAAGCCATAGATATGTTGAGCATATTACTGATATTGCGCTTAGATATTTACGATGTGAATTACTCGCTTAAACGTTGCGAGAACAATCAACCGCACCTGTTTATTCACGAAACCTCATTCGATGAGCTGCTGCATGATAACTTCACGCCAATTCGTAACTATGCAAAAAATGACGCCTATGTAATGGTTAACGTGCTTGAGGCATTTAAAAACATATTGTTTAGAGCATCTGATAACAATAAAGCAACTGATAGCCTATTTGTTTATTTAGGGGCAATTATTGAAGATATAGATAAGCATATTAGTAATGAATACGACCGTGAGCAAATCACTAATATGCTAAAAGCGATTGCTCGTATTTCAGAACAACAAGGTGAAAAATTGCTGGCAAGGTTTGCCAGCAATCAATAAGTTAACTTAGTTTTCGATTAAATAAACCGCATAGCTGCTTGCGGTAATCGTAAGCTCACCACCATTGTATGCATCAGGTACATAGTTATCTGGTGCAGCTTCTGCCATAACCATTTTGCTGGCACGCATATAAGGTTGGCTACCTGTATCAAGTGGGCTACTTGAAGCTGTATAAAGACCTTTAAGCTCTACCCCATAGTCATTGGCAAATTCTTTCGCCGCAGCACGGGCATCTTTAATGGCTAGCTTTTGCGCTTGCTTTTGTAGCTCTTCGTACTTGCTTGATACAAATTGCGTTTGATTAATTTCATTAATGCCCGAATTCACTAGTTGCTGAAGCATAATTGGGTATTTTTTTATATCAGTTAAAGTTACAGACAGGCTACGCGTTACTCTATAACCTACAAACTCTTGCTTACCCGTTTCACGGTTATATTCTGTTTGGCGATTAATCGAGATATTAGACGCATAAATGCCCTTTTCTTCTACGCCTTGGTTTTTAGCGAGCTTAATCGCTTTCGCCATGGTTGCATCGGCTTTGTTTTTCGCGGCAATTAAATCTTTATCTACTTCAACAATGCCTACTGTCAGTTTAACGTTATCAGGGATCGCTTTAACCGTTGCATTACCTTGTATATAAATATGTGGCGCATCAGGTGTTGCTTGTGCTAACACATTAAAACTAAGTGTTGCTGCCATAGCGGTAAAAACTAACTTACGCATAATACTGTTCCTTAATTTAAAACTCCGTTCATTATCACCTTAAAGGGTTAATTGAATATGAACAAGCCATTTTACAGATATAAAAAAACAGGCATAAAAAGCCTGTTTTTTCATTCACTAAAAGCGTTCTAGTTTAGATACTACGGCGCTTGTAGTTGCGATATTCTGGAAGCCAGTAGTTTTTCTCGATTGCTGCCCATAGCGCTTCATCGCTCAGCTCAAGTGCCACACCTTCTTCCATCGCTTTTTTCGCAACCGCAAATGCAATACGTTTACTTAACGCTTGGATTTCAGTCAGTGCAGGTAATAAGCTGCCTTTCCCAGTGTTTGCACGTGGTGAAGACTCAGCCAGTGTTTCACTTGATACAATTAGCATTGCATCAGTGATGCGCGTTGCTTTAGCAGCGATAACGCCTAAACCAATACCCGGGAAAATATAACTGTTGTTACATTGTGGGATTGGGAATGTTTGGCCGTTATACTCAACCGGATCAAATGGACTACCAGAAGCAACAATCGCTTGGCCGTTTGTCCATTCAATAACATCAGAAGGAAGTGCTTCAACTTGCTTAGACGGATTACTTAGGGGGAAGATAATCGGTTGTGGGCATGATGCGTGCATTGCACTAATAACCTGTTCAGTGAATAAACCAGGTTGGCCAGATACACCAATTAGAATGTCTGGTTGCGCACAGTGCATTACATCTAATAGTGATGCGTACTCACCGCTGTAAGTCCACTCACTTAAGCCATCTTTAGATTGACAAAGTGCTTGTTGGAAATCACGTAAGCCTTCCATACCTTCAGTAAGTAGACCAAAGCGGTCAACCATGAAAATTTGCGAACGTGCTTGCTCATCGCTAATGCCTTCAGCAACCATAGTACTAATGATTTGCTCAGCAATACCACAGCCTGCAGAGCCTGCACCAACAAACACAACTTTTTGCTCAGAAAGTTTTGCGCCTTTAACGCGGCATGCAGCGAGTAAAGAACCTACAGTAACCGCAGCAGTTCCTTGAATGTCATCGTTAAAGCTACAGATTTCATCGCGGTAGCGTTTTAGTAATGGCATGGCATTTGGTTGTGCAAAGTCTTCAAACTGAAGTAAAACACTTGGCCAACGACGTTTAACTGCTTTAATGAATAGATCTAAAAATTCGTCATATTCTTCTTGCGAAATACGTTTATGGCGAGCACCCATGTACATAGGGTCGTTAAGTAGTTTTTCGTTATTCGTACCAACATCAAGCATCACTGGTAACGTATATGCAGGGCTAATACCACCACACGCTGTATAAAGTGATAACTTACCAATTGGAATACCCATACCACCAATACCTTGGTCACCTAGACCAAGAATACGCTCGCCGTCAGTCACAACGATAACTTTTACTTTGCCTTTAGTGGCATTACGTAAAATATCATCAATTTGGAAACGATCTTCATAAGAAATAAATAGACCACGGGCACTGCGGTAAATGTCTGAGAACTTTTCACAAGCATCACCAACCGTTGGCGTGTAGATAATAGGCATCATTTCTTCAAGATGATCACGCACTAAACGGTAGTAAAGTGTTTCGTTGTTATCTTGAATAGCACGTAAGTAAATGTGCTTATTTAAATTATCGCTAAAGCTTGAATACTGCTGGTAACAACGCTCAACTTGTTCTTCGATCGTTTCATAACGCGGTGGCAGTAATCCGGCTAAGTTGAAATTTTCCCTTTCTTTTTGTGAAAAAGCACTGCCTTTATTTAATAGTGGCGTTTCAATCAGACCTGGGCCTGAATAAGGAATATAAAGATAATTTGGATCGGTATTTGTAGTCATATTTCCAAGCTTTGATGCGTCATAATTATGACCTGACATTATTACTCTTGAAGGCGAAATTGCAATGACAATTCACCTTGTCAGACCATTGAAGAAAATGAATTTTATGCCTTAAATGGCATTGCAGATAGTATACATGAAAACTCAGCAGCTTTAAGGCTGCTGAGCTTGTTTTTAGTGGCTTTTATCACTTAAAGCGATGCCTTCGCGGCGCGGATCGGCTGCGCCATAAAGTTTACCGTTTTTAACTTCAACAGCATGTAAACCAGAGTTTAAATCTAGGATACGAACTGTGTGTCCGCGGTTAACAAAATCAGCTTCAGCGTTGGCAAGCTCAGTGCCCTTTTCGAGGCTTGTGTAATTATTACGATTAGTAATGCGCGGTAAGTTAATGGCTGTTTGCGCATCTAGGTTCCAATCAAGCACACCTACAACCACTTGAGCTACATAATCAATAATACGGCTACCACCCGGCGAACCAACCACTAAACGTAAGCTGCCGTCTTTGTTAAACACCATGACTGGCGACATAGAACTACGCGGACGTTTACCTGCTTCAACACGATTAGCCAATGGCTTACCATCTTTAGTTGGCGATAAAGCAAAGTCAGTTAGTTGATTGTTTAAAATATACCCGTTCACCATTACTGTTGAACCAAACGCCATTTCGATTGAACTTGTCATCGACACAGCGTTACCTTGGCTATCGACAATCGAAACATGGGTCGTTGATGGCAGCTCGTATGCATCATCTTGCGCGTATGCAACTGAGTTTGGCGGTGTGCCTGCTTCTGCGTGAGTATCTTTTTCAGAAATAAGTTTTGCGCGACCAGCAATATAGTTTTTATCGAGTAATCCTTGTGTCGGGATTGCCATAAAATCAGGGTCGCCCATATACACGTTGCGATCAGCAAACGCTAAACGTGATGCTTGGGTAAAGTAATGCAGAGCTTGAACAGAGTTTGGTTTAAGTTTAGCCATATCTTTATGTTCAAGTAAGGCTAAAATCTGTAATACAGCTACACCACCACTACTTGGTGGTGCCATTGAGCAAACTTCGTACTGGCGATAATCAACACACACAGGTGCACGCTCTTTGCTTTTGTAATTGGCTAAGTCTTCAACCGTTAATGTACCCGGTGCAACTACTGAGTTTTGCACTGCATGCACAAGCTCTTTAGCGTTTTCACCTTTGTAAAATGCATCAATGCCCTGTTTCGCTATATCTTTATAAAGCGCGGCAAGTTCAGGATTCTTTTTCACGGTACCTACAGCAAGCGGTTTACCATCAGGGAAGAAGTAGTCACGAATAACTGGTAGCTTAGTGACCCCAGGGTTTAATTCTTTAGCCAATAATTGATGTAAACGCGGCGACACAATAAAGCCTTTATCAGCCAATTCAATGGCAGGGCCAAACAAGGTTTGCCACTCTAACTTACCGTAACGCTTATGGGCAGTGGCAAAGGCATCTAAAATACCCGGTACACCAACAGAACGACCACCTACAACGGCTTCAATCCATTTTACGGCTTTACCGTGCTTATCTAAAAATAGTGTTTCATCAGCATTGCTTGGAGCCGTTTCACGGCCATCAAAGCTAGTTAGGCTTTTTGTTTTGTTGTCGAAGTACATCATAAATGTACCCCCACCGATCCCCGACGATTGCGGCTCTACCAGTGTCAGTACTAATTGCGTTGCAATAGCAGCGTCAACCGCTGAACCGCCTAGCTCAAGCATTTTTTGCCCTGCTTTTACTGCATAAGGGTTTGCTGCTGCGACCATGTACTTATCGCCTTCAACAACCTGCTTATGAGCAAAGCCCGTTGCAGCTTCAGGTTCGCGAGTTTCAACTTTTGCAGGGGCTGCGAAAATAGCCGTTGAATAAATTAATGAGGTGGAAAGAGCTAACAGCGCTTTGGTTTTGAATAACATAAATAAACTTAATCCCGTAGTGTATTTGGCATCTTAAAATTAAACGTGCACAATAGGCGACAATCTCAGATACACCAAAAATAACATGATAAACCTGCCCCTGAAACTAGAATATATTCTGCCGCCGCTGTGTTTAGTAATACTAAGTTCCTCATTTGCTACGTTTGACTTAAATGAATATCTTGAATTTAACCGTGAGTTAGTTGCAAATGGTGAATTTTGGCGTATTTTCACCAGTCAATTCGTACACGCTAACTGGCCTCATTTAGGCCTAAATTGTGCCGGAATTTTATTAATTTGGGCTCTGCACGCTGAGCATACAAGCCCTGCTCGCTATGCGTTTAATATTGCCATTCTTGCATTATGGTGTGGCTTAGGTGTGTGGCTATTTTGCCCAGATATCCATATTTACACCGGATTAAGTGCCCTACTGCACGGTGTGATTATTTGGGGAGCAGTAAAAGATGTACAAGCAGGCATGTTTTCAGGCTGGTTTTTGTTTGCTGGTACTTGGGCCAAAGTGATTTGGGAGCAAATAGCAGGCCCGAGTGAATCGGTGAGTCAGCTAATCGCCTCTAATGTTGCCATTGACGCCCACTTTATCGGCGCAGTTGGCGGCACACTACTCGCTTTGCCTATCTTCATTAAAATAATAAAAAATTGCGAGTAACCTTACTGGCTCTTTACAACTGCTCTTTGTTAACTTGAAAAAGGAATTTTAGATGAATGAAAATAAAGGAGATATTTACCTTCGCATTATCCTATTTTGCCTTTACGGGCCTCTATTGGCTGGGCTATTTGGCCAATTGGTAAACTTAAAATTTGTTTCACCAACGTTTATGGCAAGCCTTGATAATATTTATTACATCATAGTATTTTGCTCACTTTGTATTGGGTTTTGTCTGTTGTTAGCAAAATACAGTATCGTTAAAGAATCGTTTAAGAATAAAATTATTGCTCATTTGACCCTTATTCTTAGTATTTTGTATTCATGCTTAATGTTCTTTGGCATTGGTTTACTTATATTATTCAACATCATGTTTAACTCAAATACTGATTACGTTCACCAAGAACAAGCATTTGAATATCGCACCTTTTATGTCTACACATCAGACCCTGGAGCTTTTGGAACTGCTCACCATTATGTGTATTTAAAGTGCCCTGTTTCGTTTAATCGCTATGAATTGGAGTTAATAGCTAATCTATCATGGATGAAAGACTATAAAATGAGTTTAGAGGGTGATAGTTTAATTTTTGAAAACGACTCAGAAGAAGGTAAGACAGTACTCGGTGTGAGTGAATTTTACTGCAAATAACCCTTTATAGATAAATTCGATTACAAATAAAAACAGCCACTTAAAGTGGCTGTTTTTAATTTATGCTATTGAATTAAAGCGTTTCTTTAAATAGCTTATAAATACGGCGATATTCATCTAACCAGCTTGATGGTTGTACAAAACCATGCGGCTCAACTGGGAAGATCGCTGTTTCAAAGTTTTCTTTTTCAAGCTCAATTAAGCGTTGTACTAAGCGAACTGAATCTTGGAAGAATACATTGTCATCAACCATAGGCGCATTAATTAATAAACGACTCTTAAGCCCTTCAGCAAAGTAAATTGGTGAGCTCTTTTCATAGGCAATTGGGTCAACATCTGGGTGGTTTAAGATGTTAGACGTATAAGGACCATTGTAGTGAGCCCAATCAGTTACCGGGCGAAGTGCAGCACCTGCTTTGAATAAATCAGGTTGTGTGAATAGCGCCATAAACGTCATGAAACCACCGTAAGAGCCACCATAAGTGCCTACAGCTTGTGTATCTACGTTTGCGTTGTCTGCCATCCAGCTTACGCCGTCTGCTAAATCTTGGATTTCAGGTGTACCCATTTGACGATAAATAGCTGTACGCCAATCACGGCCGTAACCTTTTGATGCACGGTAGTCCATGTCCATTACTACGTAGCCTTCTGAAGCCAGTAGTGAGTGGAACATAAACTCGCGGAAGTAACCAGACCAACCCATGTGTGAGTTTTGTAGGTAACCAGCACCGTGGTTAAAGATAACTGCTTTACGGTTTTTACCTGTTTCGCCTTCTTTATAATCAGCTGGGTAATATACTTTTGCGTAAATTGGCTGATCAGTATGGCTTGAAGGCACAGCAACAATCTTAGGTGCAATTAGTTTCTTCGCTAAGAACTCATCAGATACTGTATGCGTTAACTGAGTTGCTTTGGTATTTGCTTTTGCATCAGCAACATAAAGCTCAGGCGGCGACATAATTTTTGAATGAGTTAGCAATAGTTTGCTTTCATCTGGGCTTAACTGGTAATCAGTCATACCATCAAGGTTGGTTACTTGCTCAGATTCACCGTTTGCAGGGTTTACACGATAGATTTCGTAAAGACCTGGGTGCTCAACGTTGGCTTTGTAGTAAATCGCTGAGTTATCAGCTGTTAACGTTAAGTTAGAAACAACAAATTGGCCTTTAGTAAGCTGCGTTGCTTTACCGTTTAAAGGCTTTTTGTAAATGTGGCTGTAACCAGACTCTTCAGATAAGAAGTAAAGCGTGTCTGAGTTGTTCAACCAACCAAAATCATTGTATGCATAGTTAACCCACGCATCGTCATGCAGACGGTGTTGTGAAACAAGTTTATTGTTTTGTGTATCAACAGTCGCTAACCAACGGTCTTTGTTGTCCCATGCTTCTAGCATAAGAGCCACTTGTGAACCATCTGTGTTCCATTGGATTGCACTTTGGTCCCAACCCCAATCCATCATTAAGTTGATGGCACGTGGTGCTTTTTCAGACTTATAAGTTTTGCCATCACGGGCGTAGTTTTCTTTCTTAACAGCTGCAAGTACGTCTTCATCAAAACCAGGTAAGGTATCGAATGCAAGCGTTGTTTGCTCGCCTGATTTAAGGTCGATGTAAACAACGTCTGAGCTGATTGGTTTTTCATCAGCAACACGACGGCGTACTTTTTCTGCTTTTACGCGTGCATCATCGGCAATGTAATTAGGCATGATATCGCCTTCATCGCGCCATGAACGGCTTTCTGTGGTTACTGCAACAAGTGCTTGGCCATTTGGTGAAAGCTGTACATCTGCTAAACGCTTACCTTTACCTAAATAAAATTGTGCATTAGCAATGCTGTCGTTTTGCTCGTTGATTTGTGCTTTACGCTCTTCACTATCTTTTTTGTTTTTGTGCGTCAGCGCAATGTAATCAATTAGTTTGTGCTGCTCTTTTGCAATGTAAGTGTCTGGCTCTTGTACACCTTTAGGTGCATCGTCTAGGTGTAAGTTAACTAATTCAACTTGACGACCCGTTGCTAAATCAACTTTATAAAATGCATTACCTTGGCGATATGCAAGGCTACCATCAGTTAAAAACTGTGGTTTTGATTGCTGTGCGCTATCGTGAGTGATTTGTGTAATTTGCCCATTGCTTAGGTTTTTAACGAAGATATTACCTTCAAATGCATAAGCCTGTTGTTTTTTATCTGCCGAGTAAACGGCATTTTTAGCGCCTACAGTGTGTAGTTTGTTTAACGCTAATTGTGATGCAGATTGGCTATTTACCGCTTGAACGTATAAATCGCGTAACTCATTGCCTTGTTGCTTTTGTGCATAAACGATGCTGTTAGAATCACCATTCCAGAAAGCACGCTCAGGCTGACGGCCTAACCAATCAGGGTGAGCCATTGCTTGCTCTAACGTGATTTCAGCTGAACCTGTATCAGCAGGAGTAGCAACAACTGGTGCTACATTGGTAACTTGTTCTTCAGAAGGCGTTGAGGCGGTTGATTGACAACCTGCTAGCATGAAGCTAGATGCGACTGCGAGAGCCACTAACGTTTTATTAGCAGTGGTTTTGAATTTCATAGTGCTTCTTACGGGTTATTATAATTCGCCCTATTTAAGCAGAAGCACTGATGAAATAGCAATTTTTATAGGATAAACAGCCAAACTTTTCCGTTTAATAACAGCTTATTTTAAGCTGATATCAAGCCATACCATACGGTGATCAGATGATGCGTTACGATCTTTAATTAAACGGAACAGTTCAGAGTTTTTCTGTGGCCAAAAAACGCCACCACCGTTTATTTCAATACCATAATTTGAAGGTAAAACGTAATCAGCACGAGCCTGCCAATAAGCGGTATAGTTTTTAGCGTAATCTTCTTTATACGATTCTTTTGCACCTTTGCTTGTTGGCGTAAAAGAGGTATTCACTAATGGATTTTTTAAAATTTGGTCTGTTGTATTCGGGCGTGCCTTACCTCCTTCTGGCGCAGCATTTAAGTCACCAACAATAACAAAACGGCTTTTCGCTTTTAAGCCACCTTTTTGACCTTTATCATCGTAAATGTAGTTAGCATTGTTGATGTAATCTGCAACTAGGCGTACTTCATCGTGGTTACGCTTACCGTTACGGTCTTCGTCACCATCAAAAACAGGCGGCGTTGGGTGCGATGCAAGCAAGTGAAACGTTTTACCTTTTACATCTATTGGTAAATCCCAAAAAGACTTAGAACTTAGGTGAATTGCTTGCCACTCTTCAGCTGAATACCAGTTTTTACCTGTTTTGGGGTCGATAGGCATTTGTGCATTTGGCATATCTTTGTATTTGAATGTTTGTAATGTACGCGCTTTATCTAAATCGATTGGGTAGCGAGACAATACAGCCATTGCATAATGCCCCTCAAAGAAGCCAAAGCCGTGTGCGTCGCCTTTGTAATGCCCCTTTACACCATCGTTGTCTAGGTCAAACTCAGTAGGTAAACCAGTGTTAACAGGTGCAATAAAGTAATACGGGTAATCGATGGCAACCTGCTTATTTTGCGATACTTGCAGGTAGTTTTTACGAAATACGTTAATGCCTTTGTCGGCATCAATATAATCAAATTCATTGAGTAAAATAACATCTGGTCTTACGCGCTGAATAATTTCGGCAATGTTGCGAATTTGCTGGTGGTTGCTCGCTAATGCTTTACTTAAAGCA
>Ga0208060_1000147_pt1 | contig 22669 bp, 25 predicted proteins | sample DeeseametaMP0901_FD_184200 | JGI IMG/M metagenome (GOLD analysis project Ga0208060, IMG submission 184200) | Marine microbial communities from the Deep Indian Ocean - MP0901 (SPAdes) | ecosystem: Environmental > Aquatic > Marine > Oceanic | place: East of Durban, South Africa, South Indian Ocean... | reverse complement strand
GATATTCTCCCCCGGATCGCGGCAAGGCTGCAGTCAATTCACTATATGTTAAGGCACCAAACAGGGCCGTGATACCCCCGATAATCCATAACATAAGTAAGGGAAATACAGATTGAAGATCTTTGAGTTGAAATCCCAAACTGGTGAAAACGCCAGTCCCAATCATGCATGAGATGACAAACGCAGATGCCGTCCATACCGAAATATGACGGTTATTATTTTGATTGGAGGTCATGAAAGGTCAGGCAGAACGAATCTTAATGAAAAGCATTATCCACCCGGCGATAAATGCAAGGCCGCCAATGGGGGTAATGGCACCCATCCACCTGATACCAGTGAGGACCAATATATATAAACTGCCAGAAAATATCAAAATTCCTGCCGACAATAACAGGGCGGGTAATTGAATCACATCCCCATGATAATGAAATCCTAAAATCCCAAGCAATATCAACCCGAGTGCATGTATCATATGATACCGGACACCTGTTTCAAATATAATTAAATCTTCTGGTGAAACTCTGTTTTTAAGACCATGGGCACCGAATGCACCAAGCAACACGGCTAACATCATGAGAATCGCTCCGGCTAAAATCCATGATTTCACTTCGGATCGTTTTGGTGAATTAAGGTACGAATGGGAAATGGAATATTAATGCCTTCGTCCTTATATCGTTTATGAATCCGGCGAATAAATTCATCAATGATGGGGTGCTGATCTCCATACCTCTTACCACGAAAATAGACTTTTATATTTACACTGGAGTCACCAAATTCAAAACATCGAACCACAGCCGGTGAATCTTCACGAGCGCCCTCCACATCATTAATTACCCCAGCAGCCACTTCTTCTGTGACCTTAATAACATGATCCAAATCGCTATCATAAGAAACACCCAACGCCATACGGACAGAAAAACTGGGGTCGCCCTTATCATAATTTTTAACAACGGCAGCAGATACCTTGGCATTGGGAATGGTAACAATATTATTGGTCCGTTCCATTAATGTGGTATGGCGCCAGGTAATATTTTGCACATAACCCCTTTGTCCCGAGTCCATTTCAACGAAATCACCTGGTTTTACTTTTTGAGATAACAGGATATGAAGTCCTGCGAAAAAATCTGAAAGGGTATCTTTTAGCGCAAGTGATATAGCCAAACCACCCACACCCAATGCAGTAAGAAATGGTGTTATGGAAAGACCCAATGATTGAAGCACAACGAGTACGCCCACCGAAATAATAATGATTCTCGCCAAGTTCACAAAAATCGTTGTGGACGGCAGGTTGGTGCCCTGTCTCTCCGCCCAATAATTCAGGAGTCCCACCCCAATGCGGGATGCGGCTAAGGTGATAGAAAGAATCAGAACGGCAATAATTATTTTGCTTACATACGCCAGGTAATCGTCGCTGATATAAGGCAAACTGGTTGAAGCCATATTGAGTGAAGCCAAAAAGAACCACAATACAATATGAGACTCAATGGCATCGAAAATCACATCATCGCCCTTCCATTCTGTTTTTTCAATGATTTTTTTCAGGCGATGCTGAATGAATCGTTTAAACAGCCAGCCCATAACAATACCAGCAATAATAGTACCCACAGGCACGGCAAAAACAACGATAGAATCGATAATTGGTCTTTCCATAATCGGCGAAATTACATTAATTGATGAATTTTATTTACTGGTTTCATCATTTCCCAATAAATCCTGACTAAGAATTTTTTCACCTAAATAATAAATATTTATTTGGGTGGGTTCATGGCTTTCATCAAACCACCATTCTACACCGTGTTTACCTCCCCGCTTATAGGTACATTCGTATTTCAAAAACCCCGATAAATAGAATTCACTTTTGAGGCTGGTACCGACAATATATTTTTCGTCGGTAGTTTCTACGCCCAGTGCATTCCAATTTCTTTCATAAATGGGTTCAGCATCTTTCAAAATACTAACCATTTTGAACCTCCCATTATCATGATATTCAAACCGAACAGTTTCCTTACCTTTCTCATAAAACAACTCTCGCTTCAACACATTGGATAATGAATAAACTTTCATCACACCATTCAAGACACCCTCATCATACATAGAGATGGAAGCGGATGCCCCCGTAGTGTACCAGCGTTCAACTATTCCATTTAGTTTATCATGAGCGTAGCTGCCCATTTCCTCTGGTATGGCACTGGATGACCATTTTTCATAAGGACCCATTTTCTGCCCCGTTTGATAAGATATTTTTGTTTTGATCTGTCCCGATGCAAAATAGGATTGTGCTATGCCATGAAGCATATCAGTCTGATAATAAGCCGATCGCTTTAACTGACCATTATTATAATAAAATGCCGCTAATCCATTTAATTGACCATGAGAAAATGTTTTGAGTGAGTCTGGGGTTTTATTCTCTGACCACCACCGCCATTCACCATGGGGATTTCCCTGCCTGAAACTCCCAATTACGGCCGGTTCGAAATTATGATGCCAGGCTTTGAATTCTCCATCCAAAATTCCATTTGTATATGTGGCAAGGGAATCTAACTGCTTTTTTGATTGATACCACTGCCATGTTCCTGTTTTCAGGTCATTATCAAATTCTCCAGACAAATTTAAAAATCCGTCATTCCACACGCGAATATTCCCATGTTTGATACCCATCCGAAAATGAATAAGCCTTTCCTTGGATTTATCTTCATTTCGCCACAACCATTGACCGTGTGGCAAATTTTCTAAATAACTTCCCGTAACTTTTTTATTCCCGTTATCATAAAACTCAACGAATTTGCCATTCAATTTTCCATCATTATATTTCTTTTGAATATGGATTTCTCCATCTTTATAGTAAATGGTTTTTCCATTAAGAACACCGATTTTATATGTATGAACGGAATCTATTATACCGGTCATGCCGGTCCATATCCATTTTCCCGATTGCTGATTCCCAGCGTAATTCCCAATGACGGCAGTCGCGCCATTTTTATGGTATCCGATATATTTACCATATTTCTTACTAAGTTTAATATCAACTTCAGATTTTTTGGCACCGTTTGGATAGTATTCAATTCGTTTCACCGTGCGACCGGAACTCCCTTTGCCTTTCACCAGTTCTTCCGTCTTTTTTTGTTCCGATGGATATTTGTCAACAACTTTTATTGTAGGTGCACAGGAAGGCAAAAGCAGGCCAAGAGTAATGATTAAAACATAAAATCGCATTCATAAAATTACCCATGGCAGACATTCATTAAAAATCCTGAAATCAATTTGTATAAGTTGGATAAAGAATTCCTAAATTTTCGGGCTGTTTTAACAGAAATTTACAGGATTATATGATGATTGCAGCTATTTTGAAGGAAACTACTCTCGGTGAAAACCGAGTGGCAGCCACGCCCAAAACGGTCAAAGAGTTAATCAAAAGTGGATTAACAGTACGGATTCAATCCGAAGCCGGAAAAGCTTCATTCTATTCCGATCAGGATTACATAGATGCAGGTGCGGAAGTTATTTCAGATATTTCATCTTTATACAATAATGTAAATATTGTATTAAAAGTAGCACCGGCTACGATTGCAGAAATAGAATCGTTTCCGAACGGAACCGCCTATGTTTCTCTCATGCAAACCACACGGCAAAGTCAGCAAGTGCAAAAACTCACAGAAAAAAACATTACTGGTTTTTCTATGCACCTCATTCCACGAACCTCTTTAGCCCAAAGCATGGATGCTCTCAGTTCTCAAGCAAATATTGCCGGATATAAATCGGTATTGATGGGTGCAACTCACCTCCCCGTTTATATGCCCCTGCTCATGACTGCCGCAGGAACCATTCCACCGGCAAAAGTCCTTATTCTTGGCGCTGGTGTTGCAGGGCTCCAGGCTATTGCCACAGCCAAAAGATTGGGTGCACAAGTGGAAGCATTTGATGTCCGTCCGGAAGTGAAAGAACAAGTGGAATCTCTCGGTGCTAAATTTGTGGAAGTAGCATCAGATTCAGATGACGGCGTTGGCGAAGGTGGTTACGCCAAAGAAACATCTGATGATTATAAACAGCGCCAACAAGCATTAATCAAGGCGCACATTGCTAAATCAAATTTGGTCATTACTACTGCATTAATTCCGGGACGTCCTGCCCCATTGCTCATTCCCACCGATATGGTGAATGGAATGAAACCGGGATCAGTCATTATGGATCTGGCAGCGGAAAATGGCGGAAACTGCGAGTTAACCCAAGGGGATGAAATTGTGAATCATAATGGAGTGATTATTGATGGTACGATAAATTTACCGTCCACCATGCCGGCGCATGCATCTCAACTCTATGCCAAAAATGTATCTACTTTTGTCACTTATATGATGAAAGAAGGTGAACTTAATCTCGATCTTGAAGATGAAATTATTTCCGGTGCCATGTTTACCCACGAAGGGAAAATAACCCACGAACCCACCCGGGAAGCGGTGAGCAATTCTTAAGGAACAATTATGGATATGATTAATATTTTTACCGTTTTTATCCTGGCATTTTTTGTCGGAATTGAAATTATTACAAAGGTCCCCCCCACCCTACACACACCCCTCATGTCAGGCTCGAATGCGATTTCCGGCATTGCAATTGTTGGTGCTATCATCGCCACAAAAGTCGGCGGTGAAATGGGAACTTGGTTGGGGCTAGTTGCGGTAATTTTTGCCACCATCAACTGCGTGGGCGGATTTATGGTAACCGACCGTATGCTCAAAATGTTTAAACGAAAATAGCATGATAGATTATACAAACCTGGCATACGTCCTCGCTGCAATCCTGTTTATTCTGGGTATCAAAAAACTCAGCTCACCCAAAACGGCTCGAAATGGCAACGCCATCGCTTCTGTGGGAATGCTTATCGCCATTGTGGCCACCCTTGTCTCCGATGGTAATATGGATTATCAAACAATCGCAATCGGTATGATTATTGGCGCAATTATTGGCGCATTTTTTGCCATCAAAGTTGAAATGACTCAAATGCCGCAAATGGTCGCCATTTTTAATGGTTTTGGTGGAGGAGCCTCAGCCTTGGTGGCGGCGGCAGAATATTTTAATCCGGCGAATCCATCCACATTTAATGCAGCCACAATTGCCATTAGTGTATTTGTGGGTACACTGACATTTACAGGCAGTTTTATCGCTTTCGGTAAATTACAGGGATTTGTCAGCGGTAAACCAATTGTATTCCCGGGACAAAAAATGATGAATGCCGTCATTTTCATTTCAATCATTTTACTCGGTACATATACAGTTATGGGCGGAGATACGGACACATATTTTTATGGATTGGTTATCCTGTCGGCATTTATTGGGATTACACTCACCATTCCTATTGGCGGCGCAGACATGCCTGTGGTTATTTCCTTATTGAATTCTTATTCTGGTGTTGCAGCAGCAGCCACAGGATTCGTCCTTATGAATAATGGTCTTATTATTTCCGGTGCTTTGGTGGGTGCCTCGGGATTAATCCTCACAAACATCATGTGTAAAGGCATGAACCGGTCTCTGGCTAATGTTATTTTCGGCGCTGTGGGGCTTGAGCAACCTTCTGGTGATGGGGAAGCCAAACAGATTAGTGTAAAATCTTCCACAACCGAAGAAGCAGCCATGATTCTGGATGCGGCGGACAAAGTAATTATAGTCCCGGGATATGGATTAGCCGTGGCCCAGGCGCAGCATGCGGTACGAGAAGTGGGTGAACAGTTAGAATCCATGGGGAAAAAGGTATTGTATGCTATTCATCCAGTGGCGGGCAGAATGCCCGGGCATATGAATGTATTATTGGCTGAAGCAAATGTACCCTATGAACAGCTGAAAGATCTGGATGAGATCAATGGAGAATTTGAAACATGTGATGTGGCCATTGTATTGGGTGCCAACGATGTGGTAAACCCCGCCGCACGTCACGATAAATCAAGTCCCATATATGGGATGCCAATTCTGGATGTGGATAAATCCCGGACGGTTATTGTGAATAAACGAACCATGAATCCCGGATTTGCAGGGATCCAGAATGAATTATTTGGATTTGAAAATACCATCATGGTTTTCGGTGACGCAAAAGATATGCTCACCGCCCTTCACAAAGACCTGAAAGAATTATAATATTGTATTTGTAGTATAGAAGAAGCGTAGCTTTGTCTATACAATGTGTTTTATATCACACTCCATGGAACGATACTTCGTGCATTGTGTTTACTTCTGTAAATAAGTTCGGAACGATCTCATGAAAAAAACAATCATCTATCTACCTCTATTTATCTTGATTTCCATTACTGGAGTCAATTCCCAACAAAAAGGAAAACAAATTATGTCCAAACAATCATTAGAAGTTGCCACCCTTGGCGGCGGGTGTTTTTGGTGTGTCGAAGCTGTATATGAACGTGTAAAAGGTGTACAAAATGTTGTATCAGGATATGCAGGCGGCCACCTTAAAGATCCAACTTACAAAGATGTTTCCAGAGGAAACACGGGTCATGCAGAAGTATGTCAAATCCATTTTGATCCGACTATTATCAGCTATGATAAAATTCTGGATATTTTCTGGCAAGCCCATGACCCCACCACCCTAAATAGACAAGGAAATGACAGGGGTACCCAATATCGGTCAGCCATTTATTATCATAACGAACCCCAAAAAATATCAGCAGAGTCTGCTGTAAAAAATGCAGCAACATTGTTTAAGGATCCATTAACAACTGAAGTGGCACCTTTGGATGAATTCTACAAAGCAGAAGTCTATCATCAGGACTACTTCACCAATAATCCCAATGCGCCCTATTGTACTTTCATCATTGATCCAAAAATTAAAAAACTCCAAGAAAAGGGCACCATTTGGGATGATTAATCTCAAATGATCATTGAAACCGATCGGTTAACGCTGGCAGAACTCCAAATTGAAGATGCCCCTTTTATTCTTGAACTATATAATGATCCGGATTTTATCAAATATATTGGCGACCGAAATATCCAATCAATTGTTGATGCAGAAAAGTTCATTAAAATCGGCCCACAAGCCAGTTATACCGAAAATGACCACGGCCTTTACAAAGTATCATTAAAAGATCATACACCCATTGGCATTTGCGGACTCCTAAAACGGGATGAATTAGATGATCCAGATATTGGATTTGCCATGTTACCCAAATATCGAAAAAGCGGTTATACCTTTGAAGCGTCAGTTGCGGTGCTGGATGACGGAAGGAATCGATTGGGTCTTAATTGCATCATTGCTATCACATCCCCAGAAAATAAAGCGTCAATCCGATTACTCAATAAATTGGGAATGGGTTTTGAACGGATGATTCAATTGGAAAATATTGAATATGAAAATAACTTATTTTGCATTAATGGTTAACTTAAATATTTAATTTCTCGATAGATAAACATCGTGTTTCCCAAACAAATCAAGGAGTAATAATTATGGAACAATTGCATACCCTGTTGTTGGGGATTATTTTCAATCCGGAATTAAGTAATTGAATATTCAATCTAATATTATATCGGTTAATCTGGGTGCAAGAAAAAAGATCCAAAAAAGATCAAGGGTTGACGAAACAGGTATATATAAAAATCCTGTTCGTGATAAAATAAAAATTAATCAGCTGGGTTTAGCGAATGATGTCATTGTAGACACCAAATATCATGGCGGCAAAGATCAAGCCGTTTATCTCTATAACCAAGAAGATTATAGCTGGTGGTCAAGAAAACTAAATCGTGACCTTCTGCCAGGTACATTTGGTGAAAACTTGACTTTATCCAGTTTTGGTACTTCTAAACTAAAAATTGGTGACCGTTTTCATATAAATGATATCATTTTAGAAGTGACTATGGCTCGGATCCCCTGTGCCACATTTGCAGCAAAAATGAAAGAACCCAGTTTTGTAAAGGTATTTAAACATGCAAAACGTCCCGGCGCCTACACCCGCGTGATAAAAGAAGGAGAATTACAGGTTGGCGATAATGCCACTTTTGTCCCAACACCAGAAGATTATCCAACCGTTTTAGAGCTTTTTGAGCTATGGTATACAAAGGATGTTAATTCTCCCATATTTAAAAAAGCCCTAAAAGCACCGATTGCCGAAAGAACAAAGGCCACTTTCGAATCTTTATAAAATAAAATTACTTTATATATTCCTGCATTGCTCGAATCAATGCATCCACACCTGCTTCCGGCATGGCATTATAAATCGAAGCTCTAAATCCTCCTACAGATCGATGACCTTTCAAGGTCTTTAATCCTCTTCCATCGCAAAAGGATAAAAAGTCCGATTCATCTCCCCCATTTGTAAAAATAAAGGGTACATTCATTAGGGATCGATCCTCTTTAGGAATTGGACTTGCAAAAATAGGGTTTCGTTCAATTTCCTTATAAAGCTTTTCAGCTTTTCTTTTATTCTTTTCTGCCATGGCTTCTACCCCACTGTTTTCTTTGAGCCAATGCAATGTGCAGTTCACAGCATAAATAGACATGACCGGTGGCGTATTAAACATGGACCCTTTATCAATATGCGTTTGGTAATTCATCATGGTTGGAATGGGGCGATTTACCATGCCCAAAATATCATCCCGAATAATAACCAATGTTACTCCGGCGGGACCCATATTTTTCTGGGCCCCGGCATAGATCAATCCAAATTGCGATACGTCAATGGGACGGCTGAAAATATCAGAAGACATATCTGCTACCAAAAATCCATTTGGATTAACCGGCTTCGGGAATGCATGCCATTGAGTTCCGTAGATTGTATTATTGCTTGTCACATGTAAATAAATAGCATCATCACTTTGATTCAAATCTTTCGGAATATGGTTATAAACTGATTCTTTGGATGAACAAGCCACATTCACATTTCCAAATAATTGGGCTTCTTTAATAGCTTTGGATGACCATGCATCCGTATCGGTGTAATCCGCGGTTTGGTTCTCACCTAATAGATTCATTGGAATCATGGCAAATTGCAGAGAAGCACCTCCTTGAAGAAACAATACTTTGTATCCATTAGGTACTTTTAATAAATCACGGATAAGAGATTCGGTTTCATTCACCATTTCCATAACAGGCTTTGACCGGTGGCTCATTTCCATGAGACTCATCCCTTGGCCATTATATTCTTTGGCTGCCTTGGCTGTTTCCTCCAATACAGATAAATCTAATACGGCTGGACCTGCACTAAAATTATATATTTTTGTCATGTTCGAATTCAAATAATAAGGTACAAATTATGGATAAATTTCCTTTTATTTAAAATAATAAAAAACCCCATCCCGATAAATCGAGACAGGGTTTTTACTTGGAGAGTTATTTATAGATTAAAAGCGATTTTTTCGACGCTTCATACCACCTCTTTTTGGTGGTTGATAACGATCTTGCATGCGGTCGCGGACTTGCTGCTTCATATGGCCATCAAACATGAGTAGTTTCACTTGTTGGGTTGGATTGAGTATATCACCCGATTTTTTGATGAAATCAATCCGTGTATTACTTTTTTTCTGTTCAAATGCAGCCACTTTTTTCAGCAGTTTATTTGCTTCAGCTTTTGAAATGTCTTCGCCTTTTTTCACTTTTTTATAAAGCGGTGTAAAAAGTTCTTTTTCTTCTTTTCGAATTTCCATAACCTGTTTTTGGTGGGCCCGCATACTTGGGAAAAACTTTTCCGCTTGGACTTCTTTCAGTTCAAGATACTCCGTCAATTTCCAGATCCTCATCATTTCCATTCGTTCATCGTATTGACCGCCGGGACCTCGGAGTTTACCCGGTTGTGCGAACAGGGATCCTATACCGATAATTGATGCTAAAAATAGGGTTGTTTTTTTCATTGTATTCCTCCTTCGTGCATTGTTGTCACCGGTTCAAATTCTATGTTATCTAAAAATGCTAATGTTTCCCAGATGTCATCACTGTTCTCCACAAGATATTCTGCCAAGTCATAAACGTATTCTTCAGTTTCTGAATCCATGATTTCTAACGGTTTCAGATCGTTTGATGCATAGGCCGCAGGATCATCCGTTAGTTGATTAGTCGTCATTAATCCAAATACCGCCACAAATGCGGCTGCCGTAACTCCATTGATAATTCCCATTTTTTTCACGTGACGTTTTTGACGTTCCCCATGTAATTTTGCTATAAAAGAATCACCATCAGGTGTTTCAAAATTAGATTGGGATATTTCCTGAAATCGTTGTTCAATATTCATAAGTCAATCCTGCAATTTTTCTTTGAGTGCCTTAACCGCATGGTGATAATTCACTTTGGCCGAATTTTCACTGATCCCCATAATATGGGATATTTCTTTGTAAGGCATTTCCTGAGCGATTCTCATTGTTACAACCATCCTTTGGCGGGAAGGGAGCTTAGCCACCCCATCCCATAATTCTTTTTTTCGCCATTCATCTTCATAGCTCGTGTCCATGTAGCCCAGTTCCGGGGCCTGATCAAGGTGGAGCAAATTGCGCCACTTGTTCCGCCGGAGATAGGTATTGGACATATTGACATTGGCGCGGAATAAGTATGTTTTGAATTTTGATTCAAATCGAAACTTTTTAAGTGCTTTAAACATTTTGATAAAAACATCCTGGGCAAGGTCTTCTGCCTCAACTTCATCAGCAGTGAATTTGATAAAAAATCCATAGGTATCAGGAAGGTGGCGTTTAACCAGTTCATCGAAGGATGCTTTATTTCCATCTTGAAATTCCCTGATGAGTTCGTGGTCTGTTTTCATTCATTTGCTATTTAGACAACGGGAAACTTAAAAAGTTAAACTTTTATTATAAAAAAAGAGGCTATCCCAAATGAATGAAATAGCCTCTTCAAAATTCTAATAATTAGGGAGATTATCGAGATCCGCCAGTGTTACCGCCTTTGTCACCTCGTTTGTCACCGCAATGTTTGGAATACTGCATACCTAACGCTGTGTATATCTTTATGATCTCAATTTGTTTATCGCTTAATAGTGCTTCTATTTTACTATTTCGATCAATGATCAGTTGTTTAATCGCTTCATGTAGATCTTCTTTTCCCATCTCTTCGGCTTTTGCTTTATCCATCAAAGCTTTTTGAGCTTGTGCTGATTCATTATTAATGGTTTCTAATCCAGATTCCTGATCTGGTGTCATTTCTAAGGCACTAACCATGGCATCGTGAGCAGCCTGTCTCATTTCTTCCATTTTCTGCTTCATGCCTGCCTGCATGTCTTCGAGTTTTTGTCTTTGTTCATCCGTCAGGAGAGCTTCAATTTCTGCTCGCATGGTTGCTTCCAGTGCCTCTAATTCAGCTTTCGCTGCTTCTCTATCTATAGTGCCATCTTTCGCCTTTTTCATTACTTCTTCCATCTGGCTTTTATAAGAGTCCATAATGGATTTAAGAGACTCTCTCTGTGCCTCGTCTAAGACAGCGAAAACCGCCCGAAGATCCATACCACCTCTATCACCGCCTGGGCCTCTACGTGCTTTGGCATCCATGCCACCCCCATATAAATAGGGTACGTTATTGTCATCCATCCATCCGAAAAGTCTTTCTTTTTCTTCATTAGAAAGTTTACCCTGCATTTCTGCAGAAACTTTCCATAGGAAGGCAGGATCACGACGATGTTTACCATCTTTTCCGTGGCGATTTAACGCGTCATTCAGGGCATTAATACTTTTCTTACTGAGCCCCACATCCGTATTTAATCCTTCAGAGAATGCCTGCAGTTCAGGATCGTCAACAAGGATTGTTTCATCCTTCATTAACTTATCACAACCGATGGTCGCAAATATTGCAATGGTTAATAATATAGACAGTTTTTTCATAATATTATCCTTCTCAGCTAAAGTTCGATATCAATTTAGGGCTTAGACACTCAATATTAGTATAATTTAAAAAATGAAAGATAAAGGGCCCTCCAAATATAAATTTGGAGCAGCCCATTTTCTTTTTTTACTGTTTGGAGAGCAGTTTTATTTATTATTTCCTCGGTTTCCGCCATTACCTTTACGACCCTTGCGACCGCCGCCTTTTTTCCCCTTTTGACCACGATGTTTTTTCATTCGTAATTCAAGGGCTTTATGGATTTTAATGATTTCAAGTTGGTCATCATTAAAGAGAGCGTCCATTTTTTCATTCTTTGTCTCAAAGATATTTTTCAGACCTTCTCTCAAAGTATCTTTATCAATGTCTCCGTTTTGGGCCTGTTCGAACAGTGCCATTGCAGCGTCTCGGGCTTCTTTATTTGCTTCACCAAAAGCTGTAACCTGTTCAGCTGTCATATCTAAAACATCAACCATGACTGCTTTAGATGAATCTTTATAAGCCTGGCGTTCGGTTTCTCGATCAGCTTTATTTTGGTCGATCTGCGCTTTTTGTTCTTCTGTAAGCAAGGCATCAACTTCTGCTTGCATTGCCTCTTTTAAAGCATCCATTTGTGATCGGGCATCTTCTTTAGAAAGAGAGCCATCTTTCACCTGTTCATGAATTGCTTTGAATCTTTCTTTATAGGCAGTCACAATAGCTTTAAAGGTTACTTTTTGGTCATCCGTTAATACTTTATAGATGCCTCCAAAATTATCCCCGCCCTTCCGACCTTTACCAGCGTGACCTTTTTTACCTTTAGAGCCACCAAAAAGTGGAATATCTTTTTCATCCATCTTTTCAAAAAGACGCGCTTTTTCTTCATCGGTTAACGTAACAGCCAGTTCGCCAGCGATTTTCCATAAGAAGCCTGGTTCACGATGTTTCCCCCCGCGTCCATGGCGATTTAGAACATCGTTTAAACTTTTTGTGGATGACTTGCTGAGACCTAAGTCTGAAGCCAATTCAGACGAAAAGTCTTGAAGTTCATGACTATCCAAATCAACAGCATTATCCAGCAATGGATTATCACATCCAATGGCCAAAAATAAAAATGTTGAAATGGGTAAGATTATTTTTTTCATCTTCTTGTTCCCTTTTTTGTTATTTTTGAATGTTTCATTTGCTCTATTAGATGCAACAAGCCAGCTATTAGTTAAAATATTGATCAATATTTATTTTTTAACACAATACTGCTCGGTAGTGTAGCATTTATTTCTTCAAATATTTCGGCTGCGCCATCATCTTCACTGCAAGAATTGAAAAGAATAAATATTCCAGATACCGCAGACATTAATTTCAATTTATTAATTTTCATTTATTTATTGCTGTATTATCACACGTTGAACCTTGCTAGAAGCAACAGCCCCAAAGACTCCTAGTGCACCTTCAATGCCAACCGATTGTCCTACCGTAGTACCGCTACCCAATAGAAAATTATTATACCCGCCTTCTTCACCTTTTATAAAATATTCGTAATAATTTTCATCCATTGTCATCAATCGAATAGTAAAAAGCTCAGGTTCAGCGGGTTCCCCATACCGCTCACCACATATTCTCACAGGAACAGTATAGGTACCCTTTTGAAGATCAACCACCCTATCAAAATCTGGATCGCATTCAAAGGCTCTTTTCCAACCTCTCAATCGCCCTGAAAGGTATCCCTTACCCCCATTGAGTTGCTGCCAAACAATATTATAGGAACGTTTTATTGAAATCGTATCTTGGATAAGCGAATCAATAAGCACGGGAATTTCAGGAGTTAATAATTCTCCCTTAACCGAATCATAACCCGGTACAGTTACATCCAATAAATAAGTGGTCCCAGGCTTTGGCGTGAACGTCCCAAGTGTATCGAGATAGATATTTTTTTGATTCCATTCCCAAGAATATTGTTTAGGTACGAAATTAAATGGAATCGAAGTCCCATTGGCTTTAATTGAAACCTGTGCATTTTTTATTACACCTGCTGGTTCATAAATCGAGTCAAGATAAACTGACCCGTCACCAAAAACTAATGTATCAACACGAACAAAGATTTCTGATTCTTCTGAAAGAGTAGTTGTTCTGTATACACGGACAAAACTGTCTACTTCGGGATCTAAAGAAATCAGGCCAAACACATTAAGGACTGGTTCGTAATCCACTTCTAATAGTTCCCACTCTCCCTCTGCACAACCGTTGAAAAATATAATAAATGCAACAAAGATTGATTGAATGTGTTTTTTAAAAGTCAAATTGCATTCCCGTGAATATCATGAATGGAAACATATTTAGCGGAGCTCGCTCAACGACGCCCCTATTTCCTGTACTTTGATCTGTTCTTGTTCGATGCAAATACGATAAAGCATTTTCATGGTTGGTGACATTGATAATCTGAATATAGGAATCGTATCTCCATTTAAATAATCGCCTATTTTTTCGGGTAATGCCTATATCTAAACGGAAATAAGAAGGATATCGGTCACTATTTTTTTTATCAACCAGGTATTTATTGGATGAAAACCAATTCATTTCAGATGGCGCACCGGGATAATTAGCACGACCACCTCTTATCTCTTGTTCCCAGTCATTGGCCCTACCAATAATAGGTGTATAAGGATTCCCGCTTGATCCAGTGATGGCAGCATTCATCTCAAGATTATCAGAGACCCAATTAGGTAGATCAACAGTTGTCACCACATTGAGAGTATGGACCCGGTCATGGTTTGGAGCATACCACCCATTGGGCGGTGTATAATAAAATGTTTTTGCCAATGTATATCCTACCCATCCCTTAAACTTTCCAGAGGTTTTTTTAACCAATAGCTCCAACCCATAGGCATAAGCATCCGTATCCCAAAATTCATTAAATGGTGTGGACTGGACCTCTCCTTCATTTTCTGCGTATACATCCCCCTGCTTTAAGGAAAGCAAATGATTAAAATCTTTATAATATGTTTCAACTCGATAAAGAATATTTTTAGGAGAGAAATATTCAAACCCTAAAATGGCATGATCAGAAACACTAGCGGGTTTGTCTTCCGGTAAACCCATCCAAAGATCGATCAAACGAAAGTTCTCATCTGGATCATTTGCGGTGATGAGAAATTGGTGATAGCGACCCCAATTCATTTTAAAAGACATATCACTAGAAATATTGTATTTCATTCCAATCCGAGGTTCTACATATACCTTATCATGAAGGTTATAATGGGCTAATCGAAGTCCTCCTTGCAATTTTATCTTATCCGTAACATCCCATTTGTCCTGCACATATGCAGCTAATTCCCGTGTCCTGTTTTTCATATCCAGTGGTTTTGAAGTAAATGTTGTATCCAGTGTTGTTATTATATATTCGTTAGAAAGATTGAAGTTGATATCTTTACGCTGAAATCCTCCAGTAATCGTATGCTTGTCATTCGCTTTCCAAATGATCTCCGTTTCTAAAGTACGGTCTTTGATAATATCTTTATAGACTATATCAAATGCAAAATCATTATGGATCGTTGAATCATTATCTATATAGGTTTCTTTATTATCAAAATAAAAATCAAAATCGTACCGATAGCGACTGCTGGCTAAAAATGTTTTAGCTACGATGTTAGGCGAAACAATCCAGCGCCAGGTTAGTCCATTAGTGTGATTGCCCCATGGCCAATCAACGCCAAACTCAGATTCGGTTGTACCGCCATCAATATCACTGGTCCGATCCGAAGTTGAAAAACGCAATATGTCATCGCCATAGAATCGGCTATAGGTCAGGCGATGATCTGGCCCAAAGTCAATATTAGTTTTGATCTGATAATCGTAAAAATGATAGGGAAATTCTGCTCTGCCTTTACTAAGAAGATCAATAATTTTATCAAAATAGGTTCGCCGGCCGGACAAGAGCCATGAGCCCTTTATTCCATTCCGTTCGGGTATAGGGCCCTCAATGAGTCCTTTACTGGAAATCAATGAAATATTACCCGAACCTGTTATTTTTTCCGTATTTCCTTCACGGTTGATCACATTTAAAATAGCTCCCATACGGCCGCCGTATCGCGCTGGAAATCCTCCGGCATGAAAATCGGCTTCCTTTATTGCGTCCGTATTAAAGGTTGAAAAAATACCCCCGAAGTGATAGGGATTATAGACTGTGATTCCATCCAGCATAATTAAGTTTTGGTCTGGTGTACTTCCACGGACATAGAGCGCACTTGAAAAATCATTCCCCGACTGCACACCAGGCAACATTTGCAGGGCACGAAATACATCCGCCTCAATGAAACCAGGCACCATGTTAATCTCTCTTAAGTCTAAAGAAATTTGACTGCTTTCGATTGACTGTTCAAATTTCTGCCGCTCTGCTGTCACCGTGACTTCCGCACCTTTTAAAACGGCCTGGCGTAAACGAATATTGATACGAATATCTTCATTTTCCGCAATATTTACATCTTCTTTATGAATTTCAAATCCAATCATAGAAGCGAGAAGTTGATAACTCCCGGGCGGTACATTGGTGATAACAAAATATCCGTCCACATTAGAAGCCGCCCCTATTGATGTTTCTGAAAGGAATACATTAGCGTAAGATATGGGCTCACCTGTTGCATCATCACGCACAAACCCACTGATGGTTGACATTTCTTGTGCGTTAACGGCTATAATAAAAAATAATAGAAGGATATATTTTATGGTTTTCATTTCTTTTTTTATTTATTTGTACTGCCTGGTGTTGGTGTAGTGAATTTCTCCCAATTCATTAAAAGTTAAATACCGATTTTCTTTTGGAGTATTTTCAAGCTTGGGATATACAATTTCATTAAAGAGTGTTTGTTCAATATATTTGAGTTTATATAAATCAGGCACAATCGCATTTTCTCTACCCACATGCTCGGACAGAAAAATGGTCATAGAATGATGAGATAATTTTCACATTAAAATATTTAAGGCAATATTGCTTTCAATATCCTTATTGGCTAAAAAAGTGATTCGCATTTTATATCAAAAGTAACATCTTTATTGTTTATTTGCCATCTCCTGACCAAATCGTGGAAAAATTATTTCCATCAGAAACAGGTTAATCGTATCAACCGAAGCTTTATCACCATTTAAAACTATAGGATAAACCAAACACATTAATTTCATCCGGGCTTGACTTGGTGATGTCCTCTTTTTTATATATGTAGAAAATCTTAATTGAGTTCTTTCGTGGAAGATCAACGGCAAAACCAAATGAAACTCTAAACCCATCAAGCTGATTATGATTTGTATTATAAAGATGAAACAATTCCCCAGAAAGATAGGGTTCAATCTTTTTACCTAACTTATACTCAATTATAAATTTATTTCTGATCAATTCTTCAGGAAGTTCTCCATCCTCATTGGTTCTTTGAAACTTTGTGCGGTATTTCAGGCTTACAGGTTTGAAGCTATATTTATAAGATCCGCCAAAACTTAACCGCTGTTTAATTTTATTTTCAAATACAGCATAGCGATATGGAATCTGAATTTTCAGGCCATCGAAAACTTCATATGAAATAGAAACTTCTGAAAAGGTTTGTTTAAAAGTAGATAGTTGATTATTTAATCTTAGTTCCTGTTCAAATTCCAGCTCGAGCGAGTATGGGAGATTCCTTTCAAACCCTATACTGGTCCAGGATTCATTATCATCTAATCCGTAAGAACATTGAATACAAATGAAAAAGAGCCAATACCCTATATTTATTCTTGGTGTTTTATACACCTTACTTCCTCAATTAACTTCATTTATACCAAACTGAAGAATGGATATTTGTTTATTCATTATTTTTATTCTTTGTAATAAATCCTGATACGTGCCGTGTCTCTTAGAAAATTCATTCTGCGGAATTCGAAACTTTGAATATTTAAGCCGGTTCTCTCTTTTAAATCCGCAAGTAATGTGTCATGATTTTCCGGTTTAATATTTTCAATCTTTTCGTACTCTATTGTAATACGAACCAGCAAATTCTTTCGCCAATATGTTTCAAGGAAATAAGTTAATCCAACCAATGCCATATTCGTAAATAATAGTTGGGCATAAGACACTTCTGCGCCGCTTAAGGCGTTGATGACCCCAATGGTGATGACGATAAACAGGTAGGTCATTTCCTTGATGGGAATGGGATCCGTCCTGTAACGGAGAATGGCAAAAACAGCAAACAGTCCAAAAGCGAAACCAATATTGATGGTGACGTTACCCAAAAGAAAGGCGAAAAAGAAAATTAGGGAATTGAACATGAAATAGGTAAAGACAAAATCATTGTTGGTATGATTACGTTGATAAATCAGTTTTATAATGATAAAAGCGATTGTCAGGTTAAATCCAAAACGGATGATTAAATTCATTAGTTCAAGTGGAAAATCCATTATTTTTTCCTTTTATTTATCTTTGAGTTAAAATCTTATTTATTTGCAATAATTTGGGCTTAAAGCGGTTGTATTTAATTTCCTTATTAACGTGCAGCATGCCCATACAATATTTACTAAACCTCATTTCCTGGATTTTTAATTCACGAAGAATCTGAATAAAATCGGATTTTGGATTGTACTTTTTTTGTTTGATTTCTGAGATCACCAGTTGATCGAAAATCTTACTGCTTATTCCATTTTTGGCGGATAAGTTGGTGTCAATGGTCAGACGTTCATTAAAACTGTTATCAGTCAGTGTAATGCGCGAAAATTCCAAGTCTAGTTTTGGAGCAAGTTGATCGGCTGGAAGGCCAATTATTGCAGACACCAAATCTCTCTCACGTTCGCCAAGGCACTCATTTATTTCATCAGCCAGGAGTCGTTTTTTTACTGTCCGATTTTTATTATTTTTGATTTTGATTTCAAAAAATGATTTATTGTTGCTGCTGTATTTTCTAAATCGGACTTTAAACCGCTTCCTATTTTCATTATGGTGCTGATTATAAAAAAGGAAATCATCGGTATCAAAATAGGTGTTCTCATATATAAACACTAATTTTTTATTAATCTCTAATATTCTGTAAAATGGTTTTATTTTTTGCAAAATCAAAGGTAAATGAATCTGATTGAATACAAATTTTGTGTCCTGACGGTCAAGGAGTTTAACTTTATCTAATTCATCCAAGGAGACTTTCTGGAAGTCATTTAGTAAATATTGGAATGAAAAATTTTCGTTTTTATTCATTACAAACTAATTAGTATTTAGTTTTTTCAAATCCTTCTGAAACTCGTTAACTCGATTTAAAAAGTCAGGGGATTTGATCCCATTTGCGTGTTCTGTTTTAAGAACTATATCTACAGTGTTTGTTCCACCTATCTTTTCATTAAATTGTTCAATCGCCGAACGAAACTCTGTTTTCTTCGAAAAATAGGTTTGAATATTGCTATTGGGTGTATTTTTCATCGCCAATAGGAAGAACACTATACTTGTTGCAATTGTAACTAATGTGATTTTTACTGAATGTTTATAAAGGACCGATGTAACGCGCTCTCCATCCATGGGACTATTTGATTGATTCTTTTTTCTAATTGGATTTAATTTGATTAAAGGCAAAAGAAAGAAAACGCAATATAGCCAAGCTAAAACGACACCAATTGAGCAGATTAGTCCCATTTGAGCAATGGGAAACAAGTCTGCTGTGAGAAAGCTAATAAATCCAAAAGCAGTTGTAATAGTTGTTAGTCCCGTAGGAAAAATATTCTTTTTAATACTTTTGGCGAGAGCATTTTCTGACTGATTTTGGTAATAGCTAACAAAGTGAATAATATCGGATAAGCATATTGCGATAACAATCAAAGGTGCCATACCAGTTAATAGGTCTAGTTTAATGTGAAGATGTCCTTGAATTCCGATAGTTGCCACTAATGTCAAAAATATTGTCAAAAGAGAGAATAGAGTCGCACTTACACTTCTAAACCATAGGAAAAGGATCGCACTTAAGCATATGAAGGCAAGAGGTAAAATGATACTAAAATCACTGATTGACTCTTTTTCAAAGGCATCTCCAACAGCTGCCGAACCTGTAAGGGCGATTTTTAAACCGGGTCTTTTGTATTTGTTTAAAATAATTTGATTGAAGTCTTCAATAACCTTTTTGGCCATTTCTACTTCATGACCGGGTTTCGCTTTGATATTTGCATAGATTGCAACAGATCTTTTATCTGGCGAAATATAGAAGTCATTCAGTTGCTCATGCTGGTTAAAGCTATCTGATCTCTCTTCAAGATAACTATCACTCCAGTTTATCTCTTCATAATGTTCTATAAATGGGGTGGTTATTATTTCTTCAAATTTTGAATTAGCAATAGGTGTATTGGTAATTGATTTAGTCTGAGTAACATTTTTTAAAAGACCTAAGTCCTCTGTCATATCAAAAACAGACTTTAGATTTTTCTTAGTAAAGACTGATTCATTAAAGTCTAATAAGACTATCAAATAGGTATCAGAGCCATACTTTTTGGTAAAAGCATCAAACTCCTCAATCGCTTTATCCCCTTGGCGAAACCATGCCTTTTGGTCGTATTGTTTTTCAATCTTGCTAATCCCGCTTCCTAAAAAAATTGCAAAAAGGGCAGTAGTTGAGATCAGAAATTTTGGAAATTTCTCTATCGCTTTAAGTATGTAGTTTGTCATTTTCCTGGATCTAGAAAGTTAATGGTGGAAGAAGTTCTGAAACGATTTCCGGAAAACCGTCTTGAGCAACTTGTTTTAGCTTTTTGCAAATCTTATCGCAGGTTTTTTATATAAAATCAATCAGTTTTGAAGATTTTGGACATAGTCGTTTTGGCCCAGTCATTTGTGGGAGGATATCTTGCACCCAAAAATCAAGCAAATCACATCTCTAGTGCTCTTTTGCTTGCGGTCCTAACTACATTTGTAGAGTGCTCGTAGTCGATAATTTGGAAAGGATTTGAGTCCATAAGATGTTCTTTGAATGAGTTTACACTTTCGGTTAAATCCTTCTATCCGAGCATTGGTGAGACCCGTTTTGAAGTAGTTTAAGATTTCATCTCTCCACTTCATCAACGTTTTTCTTAGTGTGAGTATTTCTGGGATTTTTGATAATGCCATGTCATCAGTAATTTTAGTGAGAACACGAGACGCCTGTTTAAACCCCTTTATATTGTAAAAATTAACGATTCGTTCTTTGAAGCGGTAAACCTCATTTACTTTTGAGTTTTCTCTACAAAACCTGGCGACAGCCTTTTTTTGATGTTTTTTTAATCTTTTTTTATTTTTGAGCAGTAAGTGACGGATTGGATTTTTCCTGTCATCACCAGTGACTTGTTTTCGATACTTTTTAATAGCAGGATGGATAAGTCTTACAACATGGAACTTATCGACAATAATTTTAGCATTCGTAAAATAATTATGAATAAAGTTCTTATAACTATTGTTCATATCAATCACAGCACACGTGACATTTTCTCTTCCTGGAATATGCTCAATTGCCTCTTGAATATCGACATGATCACGACTGCTAGCAAGCTCTCTTAGGCATTTTCGATTATTATCGACTAAAGATGTCACGAAGGACTTTCTGCCGGTTTTAGGGTCTTTTTTAAAGGCATGCTCGTCAATTAATACAGTTGTCCCCCAAGGAGTATTTTTGGATTTACGAAGTTCAAGCTCAAGCCTTTCATTTATAAGACTACTAACGAGGGTGTCTGAACAGCGAAGATCTTTTGCAATGGATTTATTGGTTCCAAAGTTTCGAAAGTTATAGAGAATTTGAGAACGATATTTTTCAGTAGTTCTAAACCCAACCCTTATTCCATCCACAGCTTCAGTAAAAACTGATTTACAATTGGGGCACTTGAATCTTCTCTTGGTGATAATGAGTTTGATATGCTTGTTGTGAATTTTAACATCTCTGATAGCAACTGATCGTCTATCATGTACAGAATAAGATTTAGTGGGACATTTACGGCAAACTTCCCATTCAGTTGTTTTGAGACAGTGATAGTGGAGTTCTTTTGTTGATACTTTTTCGACTTTAACTAGCTTTAAATGTGGCAACATTAAGTGATTTAAGAGATACTTTTCTGGAGTCATGAGCTTTCCTTTTTGAATAAAAAATAATTGTGGTTAATTAAATTTTACTAAAAAAGTCGCTCATGACTTAATTTCGGATAGTTTTTCTCAGACTTGAAAATCCACTACTAACTTTGAAGACCCATTAATTTTAGGTTTAGGAACTCTTATTTTCTCATGACATTAAAACAAATATAAATTAGTATCTTGGCATGACTAATGAAACACAAGAATGCCCTAAATGTAACTCACCTTACGGATACCCTGATGGATCTTTATGGGTTTGCCCAGAATGCTTCCATGAATGGTCTTTAGATACTCAAGGTGAAGAAGAACAAGCTGAAGCAGGATTTGTTGATGCAAATGGAAATCTTTTACAAGATGGAGATTCAGTAACAACGATTAAAGATCTTAAAGCTGGAAAAGGTACCATTAAGGCGGGAACCAAAGTAAAAAATATCAAACTTTTAGATACTCCTGTAAATGGGCATGATATTTCATGTAAAGTTGATGGCCATGGTGCTATGTATTTAAAATGTTCTGTCGTTAAAAAAGCTTAAATTTCAGTAAGTCTTCACTCAAGATTTTTCATTGAGTTCCGATTAAAGTACTATGGATGTTTTGTTTAATCAATTTGATGTACTTCTGCTGTTCGCAGGTTTCTTTTTTTATGCTATTACTTTTGGGGCAGTTTACGCTCATATAGGTGTGGGCTACTTTAAAAGAAAAGGGAAAGTTTCTAAGGGAAAGGTCAAGGCGATTTACCACTCCTCAAAGACGGATGAGAGACGAGGTCGCACCAAACTATATACTAACGTCATTGTGGAGTACCTTTT
>Ga0208060_1000146_pt1 | contig 22685 bp, 20 predicted proteins | sample DeeseametaMP0901_FD_184200 | JGI IMG/M metagenome (GOLD analysis project Ga0208060, IMG submission 184200) | Marine microbial communities from the Deep Indian Ocean - MP0901 (SPAdes) | ecosystem: Environmental > Aquatic > Marine > Oceanic | place: East of Durban, South Africa, South Indian Ocean... | reverse complement strand
ATTGGTTTTGCTGCTGGTAGCCTGCGCAAAAGCCCGTACCAAGAATAATCACCGCACCATCATGGTGTCGATGTGCGCCTTTACAGGCAATCAGCATATCTGTAGACAGGGTAAATTTAGCAAAAGGGTGCTGCCATTTGGTCATAGCTTGGTAAGCTGAGTCGATATTAGCTCCGGCAAGTCCTGCATGCACATAAGTGTTTTTCAGCTCGCTTAAGGCAAGCCCAGCCTCATGAAAAGCAAGTTCAATAGCGTGAAGTATTGACTCTTGGCTTTGTTGGCAGCTGGTGGCCACGTTTGCTGAGCCACTTATGGCTTCGCTAAGTAGTGAGCCGTTTTCGTTTTCTAAACGAACTTTACACTTACTGCCACCGCCATCAATACCTAAAAAATACGTTGCCATGCTTAATCCTTTGAAAGAAGCTTATTGATAGCCTCAGCGTTAATTGCACCGTTTTCGTTGTGCACACATGAGTGTACATGCACAGCTGCTTTTGCTGAATGATTTTTTATTAATTGCCAAAGAGCTTCAGCGTTTTCTAAGGTCACACCACCTCCCATAACAATTTCTATTTGATTATCGCTGTGCACTAAGTATGTGTTGAGCTGATTTAGACCATCAACGGCACTTTGAGCGCTTTGCCATGGCGTGCCTGCTGTTAAGATGCGCTCAACGCCTAAGCTAATCAGTTTCTCAAGTGCGCTTAACGGGTTTGTAAGGGTATCGAATGCACGGTGAAAGGTCACCATCAGACCATGCTGTTTGGCTGTGGTAACTAAAGAGCGGGTCACTTCTAAATCAAGTTCGCCGTGTTTAACTGCCCCAAATACCACCCCATGCGCCCCCGCGCTCGCTGCCATTGTTATTTGTTTTTGCATTAGGTTGCGACATTCAGCACTAACAAAAAAGTTGCCTGCTTCGGGGCGTATCATCACCACTAACTCTGCACTATTAGTCAGGTTTTTCACAGCACAGTCAATCGCATTAACACTTGGCGTTAAGCCACCTAGGTGTAAATTACTGCATAGCTCAAAGCGTTTTGCGCCTAAGTTACTAGCCATTGAAATGTTGTTAGCAAGCTGCTTTAAGCACCCTTCGTTTAGGCATACTTCAAGAAATTTACCATTGTTCACGGGCGTGTTTTTACCATATCTATTACACCTAATTTTTAGTTACTCAATTTGCGAGTGATTAACAAATACATAGAGTGTGGAATTGTTATTAATTATCAATCTATTAAGCGTGTCTTTGAGTTTGTTTTGCTGAGCCAATTAACTTAAATTCGCTGAGCTTAACTATAATTCAGAAAATATAAAAATGAATATAAAATATTCCAAACGCCGATTTTGTCATATCTCTCACCGAATTTTTATTATCACTTTTTGACCGCTCACCCTATTCTGAGTTTGAGTTTAACAAGCTGTTAACTACCGATAATCAGTTTAAAAACCGACAACAATAAGATGTTTTATGAGATGTATAGACCTCATAAAGCTTGCAGAACACACAACTGGAGATAGGCATGGGCAAGCAAACTGTAATAAAAACAAAAGGGCAAGGAAGGCATTTTAAGCGTAATGCAATTTTAATTTCGCTACTGGCTGCAATTAATACAAGCTATGCAGCAGAGCAAGCAAATGATGATGTAGAAGTGATTGAAGTACGAGGTATTCGTTCTTCAACCGCAGAAAACTTAGCAATAAAACGACTTTCAACGGCGACAGTTGATGCAATCACCGCAGAGGATATTGGTAAGTTTCCTGATAAAAACGTCGCTGACTCATTGCAACGTGTATCGGGCGTTTTGATTGACCGCGACGGTGGCGAAGGTAGCCGCGTGAGTATTCGTGGTACGTCACCGGATTGGACTCTCACCCAATTAAACGGTAACTATATTGCTTCATCAGGTTCTGGTACTCCTACCCGTAGTTTTAATTACACGTTATTGCCTTCAAGCATGATCAAAAGTGTAGAAGTGTACAAAAGTGCTGAAGCACGCATCGATGAAGGCGGTATTGGTGGTACGGTTATTTTACACACCCGAAAACCTCTTGAGATGGAAGCAAATTCAGGGGCGCTAAGTGCAGAGGTGACTCACGATGATGTGTCTGAAGACACCAAACCGCAAGTTAATGTGCTGTATTCATGGAAAAATGACGACGAAAACTTTGGTGTATTGGCCGGTTTTACTCGTCAAGATCGCACCGTAACAACTATCACTAACAACGCATCACACTGGCGTTTTCACTCAGATACCGTTGAAGGCGCAGAGCGTCCAGCGCTGGTAGACCAAGCCACTGGTGAAGTGTACAACAATGTATGGGCACCTCGTGCGATGAGTGTTAATAACTCAAACCAAGACCGCACACGCGATGGTTATCAAGTCGCTGTGCAGTGGGCACCGAGTGACAGACTTGATTTAAACTTTAACTATTTTGGTGCCAAGTTAGGCTACGACCAAACAGGGCAAAGCATTACTTTTGCAGAATGGAACGATAACCACAACCCGTATTACGGCATTGTGCTTGATGGCGATACCGTAGTTGCTTATGGTAATGGCGATAATGGGTTACTCAATGATAATAACTGGGGTGATGCCGATGTAAATGGTGGTGTGGCTGTTCGTCGTGGTTTGTTATCACCGCAGTTAACAGGGCGTGAGCGTTTTGGCGAGTCAAAATCAAATACCTATGATTTTGAAGGCACTTATTATGGTGATACTTACAGTGTTACATTAAAGCTGGGTCATACCGAAGCTGAAGGCGGCACCTCAAAAGAAACCTACGCCAATATTGATGCGCGTTTAGGCTCAGTAAACAGCTGGTTATGGTCAATTGAAAACGGTAAACCAAGCTACGAAGTGTCGACTGATTTAGCCACCGATAAAGAAGCATACCAGTATTATGATTGGTTTGACTCTTACTCATCTGAAAATGAAGACTCAGAAGATTACATTCAAACAGATGTCAAATTTGACCTCGATGGCAACTTTTTTACCCGTGTCTATGTAGGTGCTAAATACCGCGACCACGAAATTAAAGGTATTCGTAACGACTTTCGTTGGGATGACGGCATCTCTGACAACGGCGGTTACCGCGGTTACTTACCAGGGACTGAGTGGTTCCATAATCCAGATTTTCACCCAGATGCATCAACATTGGTAAGCGATCATGTAGTTGATAACAGCGCGGGTGATACAGGCGCATTTAACTTTTTAGCGTTTGATTTTAGAGCGCTGGATAACTACTTAAAAGAAAACTTTAGCCAGACAGTGGTGCCAACCCTTTCGGGTACTTATGCTTTAGAAGAAAAAATTTGGTCTGTTTACACACAAGCTGATTTTGAATGGCAAGATTTCCGCGGTAATGTTGGTGTGCGCTATGTAAATACAGAGCTAAGCACCTTGACCTACGATGATGTCATTGGTCAAGACGATGACGACACGGATCCAAACGAGCGCAGCAGCGATGGCAGTGAAGTACTACCAAGCTTTAACCTTGCATGGGATGCAACCGAAGATCTTGTGGTGCGCTTTGCCGCAGCACGCACTATGGCAAGAGTGAGCTATTCAGACTTAAGCCAAGCGGAGTCTTACGGTCCTCCTGTTAATATTAACTCGCCAGATTCATGGACAGGCCGTGGTAATGGTACCTCGGTAAACACAGGCCTTGAACCTATGTTATCTGACCAATTCGATTTAGGTATTGAATGGTATTACGGCGATGGTTCTGCAGTGGGTGCGACATTATTCTCTAAAGATATTTCTAACTTACCAATCTCGACAGTAGAAATTGTAGAGCGTGAACACGATTGCTGTAACGGCCCAATAGAAGTCGAAATGAACACCAAAGTAGGTGGTGGTGATGCAAAATCAGAAGGTTTAGAGCTATTCTTCCAGCACTCATTTGATAATGGATTTGGTATTTTAACTAACTATACCTACACAGATACCAGCACCAGCGAAGTCTCGACAGACGGGCAAAAAACAGAGGCCGAAATACCAGGCACCGCTAAGCACCAATATAATGTGTCTGTGTACTTTGAGAATGACGACTTTAGTGTTCGTGCGTCTTACAACTGGAAAGATGACCGTGCCAACGGTATTCACCAAGGCTACAACTTGTATACCAAAGACTATGGTCAGCTAGATGTAAATGCCTCATATAACCTAACAGAGGATCTTTCGTTTACTGCCTCAGTGGTGAACCTAACAGAAGAAATAGAAGAAGGATATTGGAAACAAAGCAATCGCTTTACCTATAACCAATATTCAGGCCGCCGTTTTTACTTAGGCGCAAATTATAATTTCTAACCATAGGCATGTTGTTTGTTGCAACCTAAAAAGGTACTTTTATTAAAGTACCTTTTTCTTTTTTAAGACAATAATGATTGAATTTGTAGCGGTTACAGAGCAAGACAAAGCCTATTTACTCGACTTAAGATTAAATACCATGGTTGAGCACTTAGAGAATCAAGGGTTATTTTTATCACTTGAGCAACATCAAGCAAGAGTGGCAGAGCATTTTGAGCACAGTCATTTAGTGTTAAATGATGGGCAATGTGTAGGAGCAGCCAAATTCATTGTGAGTGACCAAGCAATCAGTTTATTACAGCTTCAAATTGCACCTAAAGAGCAGGGCAAAGGGTTAGGCACTAAGGTGTTAGATGCACTCAAAGCACAAACAGCAGAGATTAATTTAACGGTGCTAAAAGCGAATCCAGCGTATGGGCTATATCAACGGGCAGGGTTTAAAACTCTAGGCGAAGACGACTATGAGTTTCATATGCAGTGGCAGAAATAAAAAAGGGCGCTGTTAAAAAACTAAGCGCCCAATTTTGACTATTTCTTTTCTTCGTCAGGTAAGGTGACGTTTAGCTCAAGTACGGCTAAGTCATCTTCGTTTTGGTCAAACTGCACCTGAACTGCATCAGTGTTTACATTCACGTATTTACGAATAACATCAAGGATGTCTTGTTTTAGCTGTGGTAGGTAATCTGGTGTACCACGCTGTGAACGTTCGTGCGCGACAATGATCTGCAATCGCTCTTTTGCTAATGACGCACTGCTTTTCTTTTCTGAGCGGAAGTAGTCAAGTAAAGACACATTAACCTCCAAAAATCCGTTTAAATAAGCCTTTTTTCTCTACGTCTAAGAAACGAAAATCAACAGTTTCGCCTAATAAACGATTGATTGCATCTGTGTATGCTTGGCCTGCATCCGATTCACCATCAAGGATAACCGGTTGACCAGAGTTCGATGCACTAAGTACAGCTTGTGATTCAGGAATAACGCCCAGTAGTTTAATCGCTAAGATTTCTTGTACGTCTTCTACCGAAAGCATTTCGCCTTTTTCAACACGCTCAGGATTATAGCGAGTTAATAGTAGATGTTCTTTTACGCTTTCAAGGCCTTCTTCAGCACGTTTTGATTTGCTGTGTAAAATGCCAAGAATACGGTCAGAGTCACGTACTGATGATACTTCTGGGTTCGTTGTTACAATCGCTTCATCAGCGAAGTACATTGCCATCATTGCACCAGCTTCGATACCCGCTGGAGAATCACACACAATGTAATCAAAATCTTTTTTCAGCTCGTTTAGTACGCGCTCAACACCGTCACGGGTTAGGGCGTCTTTATCACGGGTTTGTGAGGCAGGTAAAATATGTAGCTTATCAACGCGCTTATCTTTAATAAGTGCTTGATTTAGGTTAGCTTCGCCATTGATTACGTTTACGAAATCATAAACAACACGGCGTTCACAACCCATGATAAGGTCAAGATTACGTAGACCAATATCAAAGTCGATAATAACGGTTTTAAAGCCTTTAAGCGCTAAACCTGTGCCAATCGCAGCACTCGATGTGGTTTTACCAACACCACCTTTACCAGAAGTAACGACAATCACTTTTGCCATGAGATTTATCCTTTAACCAAAGCTGAAATTTCTAATGAATCATTTTTTTGTTGGATTTGTACTGCGCTGCCCCAGTGTTCACCTTGTAGAGAGTCGCTGATCCAATAACTACCATTAATCGAAACAAGTTCTGCTTCTAATTTTTGGCAAAATATATTTGCTTCGTTGTAACCTTTAGCCCCTGCAATTGCACGGCCGCGAAGGGTGCCATAAATGTGCACGTTGCCATCGCTAATCACTTCGGCGCCATGACTTACAGCACCAATTACGATTAGGTCGCGGTCTTTTGCATACACTTGCTGGCCCGAACGTACAGTGCCATGAATAACTTGCGCAGGCAGGTGAACGGTTTTTTCAACGATAGATGTATTTGTTTGTTGTTTAGCGGTTGCACCCTTAACGTCTTGTGAATAATTTAACACCGACAGGCCCGCAGCTTTTGCGCTTTCGTTTTGCTCTTGAGAGCCATTACAAACCCCAACAGGGTTTAACGAAAGGCCGCTTAACATTGACTTTAAGAAAGAGAAATCAAGCGCTTCATCTTGTACGTCGCTTAAGTTGATTACGATAGGCGCACCGGCAAAGAACTTAGGTGCTTGGGCGATTTTCTCATCTAACTGCTTACTTAAAAGGGCTGTATCTGCTGAAAATAAATGTAAAACAGATAACGTAAAAAGGTTCCCTTTTAATTCAAAAATTTGTTCCGACATACACGCTCAATTGAATTGTCTGGATTAGCATTATTTAAGTATAAACACAGGCTGAACAAGGCATATACATTAAAAATCTAATCTATTTTTTCTAACTTATTATATCACTCATGTTATAGTGTGCGCCTTCGTTAAGCAAGATATTATAGGGCCATAATGCTAACTGCGGTGTATAAAAGTATTAAAAAAGCGGATACATACCTTTTTGTAGAAAAAAGAGATGATTTCTCACGCGTACCTGAACCATTACTAGAAACGTTTGGTCAACCTAAGTACGTGATGATGATTAATCTAGCAAGCCGTGAAAAGTTAGGTGTGGCAGACTTAGACGCGGTTAAGCAAGCGTTAATTGACCAAGGGTTCTACTTGCAATTACCTCCGCCGGAAGAAAATCTGTTAACCCAATTTAAAAAAGACAAGGGAGTTGAGAGTGATTAAAAAACTTGCCGTCATTTTACTCAGTGCTTCACTAAGTACTTCAGTATTGGCAGAACAAAAGACACAAGCTGATTTTGACGTTTACGTTGCAGCATTAAAAAAAGAAGCACTTGAAAAAGGCTATGATGAAGCCTTAGTTGATCAAGCACTTGCAACAGCTAAATTCAAAAAGAAAGTGATCTCAGCTGATAAAAACCAGCCAGAAGTAAAAGAAACCCTCGAAACTTATTTACCAAAACGTGTGCCGCAATGGAAAATTGACCGCGCGCGTAAGCTATACAAAGAAAATCAAGAGGTTCTTGAAAAAGTCGCTAAAGAATACGGCGTTCAAGCACGCTTTATTGTTGCACTTTGGGGCCTTGAAAGTAACTTTGGTAAAATCCAAGGTGGTCACAGTGTCATTGCATCATTAGTTACACTTGCTTTTGATGGTCGCCGCGAAACCATGTACAAAAACCAACTTTGGGCAGCACTTGATATCTTAAAAGAGGGTCACATTACCCTAGATAAGTTCAAAGGCTCTTGGGCTGGTGCAATGGGGCAAACGCAGTTTATGCCAACTTCATTTAACGCTTACGCTGTTGATTACAACGGTGATGGCCGCAAAGACATTTGGACCACAGAAGAAGACGCCTTTGCTTCAATTGCTAACTACCTTAAGCAAGCAGGTTGGAACGATGATTTAACCTGGGGCCGCCAAGTTAAACTACCTGAAGGCTTTGATAACGCAAATATTCTTAAGCGTGGCACTAAAACGCGCAGCCAATGGTTAGAGTATTGGAAAGATTCAGAGCGCAGCCTTGCTGATTGGCAAGCAATCGGTGTTCGTAAAATGGATGGTAGCGACCTACCAAACGTTGATGTTACTGCCGCAATGGTAATGCCTGATGACGTAAACGGCCGTATGTATCTAGCCTACGATAACTATAAAGCACTTATGCACTGGAATCGCTCGTATTACTTTGCAACCAGTGTTGGTTACTTATCAGATCGCATCGGTTACCCAGCGATTAAGTAATTGAGTAATAAAAGTTAGCAAGCACCAAGGGTAAAGCTACAAGTTTTACCCGAGCAACTTGCTAACTTGTTCGGCGTTAAAACGCCTCCTACAAACTTTACTCTTGTAACTCGCTAACTTTCCAATCAATCGCGCTAAAGCACGACCTACAAGAGAGCGTGCGAAACAAGTTTCACGCCAACGATAGAAAATATTAGGCGCTAGGATTTAGGCTCTGGGACGCGATATAAAATCGTTGCTACATGTTCGGCGTTGAAACGCCAGATTTCCTTTTCCTGTGATTACACTTTTACAAACAACGTCATAAATCTCATCATAAAACATTATTTGAAAATGCTTACACCCAACAATTTCGTTTTGATTGAATGAGAGTAACCAATTCGAATTAGGCACTTCAAATATGGCCGCCACAATTTGCATTCGCTAGATTACAGCCATGAACATCAACAGTTGCCATTGAATATGCTATTACGTTATCTAATCGTATATGCTTAAGGTTAGCTAATGAATATTCATCATCGGGATTGAAGTACTCAAAGCCTAAAAGGTCTTTACCATTGCTTTGCCAAATAACCCTTTGTAGTTCAGGTCCTCTGCCATCATGATAAAAGTGTTTTTCTAAAATCGGCTTCGCAGTCATAGTGACCTTTTAAAAGCTAAAATAATTTAAGTTTGTATAGTATTAAGAGCCCAACTCCCGTGACCAATAAATGCAGTCTGTAGTTTAAAATCGAAAAGGTATCACTCGATACTATTTTTATATAAGAGTCTTCTTTGTTAGCAACTCCGACAGGTAAAAAGTCATATAAGAACAGAAGTATGCCTGCCAAAATTAATACAATACTGATTAATAAAAGAAGCTTATTCACATGACTATCCTTATTTTTAGAGCTTCAAGATTGCCCGTGTTTTATATCTACTCTTTTCTTAATTAACCATGCAATCATAATTGCATTAAAGTAAGCGAATAAAAGTAAGCCTATTTTATTCAAAATAACAGTAGCAATGATCCCGCCGGTAGACTGTGCCTGTGAGATAGACACTTTTGCGTTCATGATATTAAGAAAAGCCCACCATAGTGCTTCGTTCGCAGTGCTTATTCCGCCAACAGAATTTTTCTCAAACTCCATTATTAAACTTGCACAAGCTGTAAAAGAAACAAAAGTGATTAATAACACAACGAGAGTGAGGCTTTGAAACTTGCTAGACAAAATTGAACTGATGAGTAACTTAAGGGACTTTATTGTTCGAAAAAACCTTAATATCCTAACTACTCTTGCAAGCCTGCCCCAACGAAGTGGGTCAAGCAGTGGGATCGAAGAAACAAGGTCAATCCAGCCCCATTTCATATATTTTAGTTTACTCTCTGCTTTGTAGAAATTTACAAAAAAATCAATCAAAAATACAACGCATATACTCAAATCCACTCTTTGGAGGAGGAGCGAAACTTCTGGGTCAGTAACCAAGAATGTTTCAGCGAACACGACAATAAGCACATAAATACTAAGAGCAAGTAGAAATAATTGGTATACAGCACTACCTTTCTCTTTCATTTCTGATATTCCTTTATCACATTATTTTTATATTACGTTAAAGTGAGATTGTACTTAACAACTCATATTTTGAGTAAAAGAGTGGAAGCAAATTCTAATTTGTTAGCACCTAGCACCTAGCACCTAGCACCTAGCACCTAGCACCTAGCACCTAGCAACGCGCTAAAGCACGACCTACAAACTTTCCCCTAGCAACTCGCTAACTTAATCCCCTTTCCCCGGTTTTTTCAAAATCTTATCTTTAAAATCAAGCACTTTACCAATGCCAGAGCCTAGTTTCATTAGGCTTTGAAGTTGTTCAGGGCTTAAGCGTTGTAGCTCTGCAGACCATTTAGTTACAGTTTCGAGCAGGTCATGAATTTCTTGCATTTGCTGCTGAGCAAAGCGTTCATCATCATTGTGGGCTTCTTCTAAAATGTTATCGCGAAGCAGGCTAAGGGTAGGGTCTATCTCGCGCTTTTTACGCTCTTCGAATACGCGGTTGGCCATATCCCAAATGCTGCCAGCAGGGCCGTAGTATTCTTTACGGTCACCCGGAATATGATGCACTTTAATTAAGCGCCAAGACTGTAGCTCTTTAATACCCATGCTTACGTTTCCGCGCGAGATACTTAAGGTATCGGCAATTTCATTGGCGGTCATTGGCTCTTTAGTAATGGTTAATAATCCACACATTTGACCAATGGTGCGGTTAAAGCCCCAACGGCTACCCATTTCACCGCAGTGCATAACAAAAGCTAAGTTTTTTTCAGATAGGCTCATAATTTTTAGTATTCAAAAATTTCAGAAATTAAATGCTAGCACGCTCGGGGTATAACTAAAAGAAATAGCCACTATGCAATCTGCTACTACTAAAGTGTAGATACGCCATTATTTAGTTTTAAGTTATTGAATTTAAAGTGTAGTTTAATTAAATGCCGCAGTGATTAGCTATTTGATGTGGATCAATAATAGTGACAGTTAATGAGTTTATCGTATAGGCTGAATCGCAATTAATACCATGGAGGAACGTTATGAAAGCTGCAGTAAATAAAGAGTACAAAGGTAAATTAACAATCGAAGATATCCCATGCCCTGAGGTGGGAATTAACGATGTGCTAGTTAAAATTGCCGCGTGTGGCGTGTGTCACACAGATTTACATGCTTGTCATGGAGATTGGCCAGTCAAACCTAAAATGCCATTAGTACCGGGCCATGAAGGGGTAGGTACTATCGAAAAAGTAGGCGCAAACATTAAACACCTATCAGTAGGCGACCGTGTGGGTGTTCCTTGGTTATATAGCGCCTGTGGTCATTGTGAGTTTTGTTTAGAAGGCAAAGAAACCTTATGCCTTGAGCAGCACAACACAGGTTATTCAGTCGATGGTGGTTACGCCGAGTACTGTGTAGCCAATGGCGATTACGTGGTGAAAATTCCTGAAGGATTAGGTTTTGCAGAAGCCGCACCACTATTCTGTGCGGGGGTTACAACCTATAAAGCGCTTAAAGTGACTGATGCAAAAGCGGGTGATTGGGTTGCAATTGTCGGTGTAGGCGGCCTTGGTCATTTAGCAGTGCAGTACGCAAAAGCAATGGGCTTTAATGTGATTGCCGTTGATACCGGTGAGAGCAAGTTGGCATTAGCCAAAGAGCTTGGCGCAGACATCACCATAGATTTTATGAAGCAAGTGCCTTCAGAAACCATTTTTGAACAAGTGGGTGGGGCACATGGTGTTGTGTGTACTGCCGTATCAAAACCTGGTTTTGAGCAAGCTTATAAAAGCGTACGCCGTGGCGGTAAATGCGTACTTGTAGGTTTACCACCCGAAGATATGCCACTGCCAATTTTCGATACCGTGTTAAATGGTGTGTCTGTTGTAGGCTCTATCGTTGGTACGCGCAAAGACTTACAAGAATGCCTCGACTTTGCAGCCAAAGGTAAAGTTAAAGCGATTATTGAAGAAAAGCGACTAGAAGATATCAACGATATATTTGACGACATGCTAAAAGGCGATATCACAGGCCGAATCGTGATGACGCTTTAAGCTAAGTCAGTTAACGCTGTCAGGTTTGGTTGAGTGATTCAATCGAAGCTGGCAGTTGTTATATTTGTAAAAGTAGGGGAATGTAACTCGTTATTGCCCCAAGACGTGTTTGGCGAATTTCTCAAAAAAGCGGGCTTCGAACGTCCGCAATTGCTTTTCTATTTTGTCAAAATATATTGCTTGCATAGTCAGAAAAACGACCCAATCGCTCGTTTTTATCCTGAGGTAAAAGCGAGAACTCCTAAATTTTAATAACACTGGTAATTAGTTAACAAGTTTGTTAGAAATAACCTAATAAGAAAAGCGAGCTACGCTGTGGTAGAAAAACGCGCGATTAGCTCGCTATAAACATGCTAGGTTTTTCAGAGGGATTTTGTGAAGTTTCAAGTTTTTTACGGAAGAAATGAAAAAAATATTTTCACCATTATATTGGTGTTTTGTTTCGGTTTAATGCTTGGCCTTTTTACCAACCTAGAAACCGAAAATGCCGTTAAGTTAGTTATAACACTTACTGGAACATTTACTGGTGCATTTTTAGCTTTTAAGTTTGCTCGAAAAAACGAAGAAGCAAAAGAACACAGGACTGATGTCAAGGCTGCTAATAGTTCAATAGCCCAATTAATAAGATCCTATAATCACTTTAGTGGATACAAGAACCAATTCATAAATCCATTTCGCGACTCACCGTTAAAAGCGTTTGAAATATTACCATCTTTAGGAACGGCGCAAATGGAATTACAGCTATCCATAGATTCTCTTTCCTTTATTTTTCAAAAAAATGCATTCCTTCTTCAGCAAGTATTGGAAGTTCAAGATGAAATCAATTCGACAGTTGAGCTGATTACAGTAAGAAACGATCTTCATCGAAATGAGGTTCAAAAGAAGATGGACGAGGCTAGTTTTGTCGATGGTCAAACTATCAGTTACTCTCAACTGAATACGGCACTTGGTGAGAATTTGTTTTCCACCATGATTATGCTAACTGAGACAACAATCAGTTCTGTTGATTCGCTTTGCGACTCAATAGAAAACATCATAGAAAAGTTATCGAGTACGACGAAAGAAATATACCCTCGCCATTCGGTTGTAAGAATGGAAAAACCTAACAAACCGCTGTAGTCGGTCGCAAGCTCCCTGGGACAATAACACGTGGGCTCAGTCGCTTCGCTCCAAATTTTAGCCCACGTGTTATTGCCCCTAAGCGGGGTGTTAGGCCAGATATTTACCATAACTTAAATCAGGAAGAAGTAAGATGACCAACGATATAGACTTTGTTAAACAGCAAATCATGGAACAATTTAAGATTCAGAAATCAGATTCTGGCGAAGCATTAAATGTTCGTGGGTTTATGCTCAATGTCGTTCCCCGCTGGAACCCAAAACAACAGGACTTATTAGAGAGAGCAGTTGAAGAGCTTGCATCTTCAGGGCTAATCGAAGATCGAGAGGGAACGCCTTTCCTGACGCAGCAAGGAGTAGATTATCTCTATCCTGATATTGGAGACTCTATAAAAGTAGCTATATTGGATTTCTTTGCTAAAGCAAACGCTCGTGCTGGGCATGCTTTTAACACCCGATCATTCATGCATACAGAAGTACTAAACTGGAATCCAAAACAAAAACATGGATTAGAGCCAGCTATGAAGTCATTGATAGAAGAAGGCCTCATCGAGGAAAATGAACGCGGCTATTTTCTGACTGAAGCAGGATTTAACTCAATATACTAGAAAGGCCTAACAAGTGGCTGCAACCGACCGCAAAAACTGTCACTTGTTTTGCCAAAAAAAGCTGCAAAACGACCGCCATTTTTTGCGGTGGCTGAGCCAGGCGTTATGTGCCTGCAGCTGAGCAACCTAAAGTACCCCTTTGTTAGAAATTAAAAGAGAAATAATTAGTGTCAGCAAATAACAATGTAAGGAAGATAGTTGAAAATGCTTTTGAATCGAAGATTGAGGAAATAACTAATAGATTAAGCATAACTAGCGATCCATTATTATATCTATCTGAAGCTGTCGAATCTGCCTATAAGTCAGGAAATTTTCCTTTAGGTGAATTATTGCGTTGCGGAAATGAGATAATTTCTGAGAGGTTACTAAAAAACGCTGAATCACCTAACAACTTTGAAGAAAAACCAGATCTTGAAATGGTATTTGCAGATTTATTAATCGGGGCCAATTATTGGGCTGTTAGAGATAAAGTTTTCTACTCTTACGCAAATCCTGACTCAATTACATGGAAAAAATCTGGTGATGAAATTCGTATTGAATTACATGATGATTCAATATTTCGTCAGCTTGTTTCAGAAAGACAGACGTTTAGGCTTAATTCTATTTCTTCAAATAATAAAAATCATTCCTTTTCAAATGCAATTGATTTATTGAAAAACACTAAACCTTTTGATTTCTCTAATCAAAACGTCGTTGATGCTGCAGAATCTATTCAATCTGAAATAGAATGGAAATTTAGTTATTTTTTCTCGTATGTGCCTGAAGATAGCTCAATTAAAGTTAGAGGGTATTTGTATTCTGAATTCATAAGTGTTTATAAAGTTTTAATGTTTTATGCTTTATATGAAAGACATTACTCAACGGCCAATAGCGTATCAAGTGTTATAACATACACTGAATATGAGATAAGTAACGCAATCCAACAGCAAACACCTGAGATATCAATCGTAAAAATAAAAAAAATACTAGAAGATATCTCTTTATCATCTCGTTCAACCTTCATTTTCTTAAGAAAAGAATCTAAGTATTACTTATCGGCATTTTCTTTTACGCTGATTGATATAATTAGTAACTTTTTACGATTGCATGCCAAATTCGAACCAGATCATTTCTCATCTAATATTGCACATCTTATCGGTAATGGACTGGTATTAAAGATAAAAAAATCCTTTGAACAGCATAAAAACTACAGAGTTCTTTGTGATGTGAAATTAAGTAAATTCGATGAAAAGCTGCCTGATATTGACGTGTTAGCAATATCATACGAGCCTTCGCTAGGCTTCCATTTATTTATAGGAGAGGTTAAAAATAACCTGCCAGCTGTATGGGCTAAGGATTACCTTAAGGCATCTTCTAAGAATGGTTTTATTACAAAAGCCATTTCGCAAATAAATGTAATAAATGAGTTTTTAGGTACAAACCAAGGTGAAAGGTATCTGCTGGATTTAATAAAGAAAAACTTTAAGGATTTGGACTTAAAAAAATATTTTCCTCATGGTTTTTGTGTAATTAAAGATAAGCTAATTATAACTTCACAAAGTGTTGGCATGTTCTTCCCTGAAAAAAATATACCAATTATTGATGGTGATACCTTATGCCATATAATCGATGAAAGTGATGGTGACACCAATTACATTCAATTTCATATAAATGAATTTGATAAGATAGTTGATGAATGCATGGAAAAGTGTACAGAAGAAATGAGTCTTGGAGGTTATAATCTCCAGTTCGATTCTGTAAAAATCGACAAGTTTTTTGGACTGGCTCAGCACACATACATTTCTGATGGGACATTCGAGCGGTTGGAACTAGACTCTTTAGAGTCTGGCTATACAATGGCTGGCTCTTTATTGCATAAAGGGGATGAGAAATTCTACATCGATCATTTTCCGGGTGAATATAAATTGATAGAAATATCTTCATATTAACAAGGCACATAACAAGTAAATCCAGGTGACGCCTACGGCGCACCTGATTTGGGCGTTATGTGTAAATTATGACCATAGAAACATTCAACCATATTGAAGCTGGCTTATGGTTCAGTATTGGCTTAGGGATGCTAATTACTGCTGTCATTAGGCGCAGAGATAATCGTTAGCTAACGCTTTGGCTGGTAGCTACGGTTGCATTCACTCTATTTGGCGTATCAGACATAATCGAAGCTGAGACAGGAGCATGGTGGAAACCGTTGGAACTATTGGCTCTTAAAGCCACCTGTGTTTTAACTTTTATATGGTGCTATCTCAAAGGGAAAAAATTAAGTGCCCAAAACACATAATAAGCGCCATTTAAACGCCGCTGCGCGGCTCATTTCGCAACACGCTGATCGCGTTTGTGGCGGCCGTTACCACCGTCCGCTTCTGGCACAGAACCGCCCGTCGACTAAAACTCATTTCTGTCCAATAACAAGCCACTACTCAAACGCACTCTTACTAAATAAAACAAAAAGCGCGACCCAAATAAGCCGCGCTTTTTGCTATCTATTTCACAATTAAAGTGTGTAGCTAAAGGTTAATTTAGCATTACGCTCTTCACCTGGCATGCCGCCTAAGAACATTGCTTTTGAGTAATAGGTTTTGTTAAACAAGTTATTTAGGTTTAACTGTAGTTTCCAATCATCTGTTTGGTATTGAATGGCGGCGTCGTAAACCGTGTAGCTCGGTACGTAGCCATCAGGTATACCAAACGAGGTTGAGTTTGTGCTGCGGTCATCAACATATTGTACGCCTGCGCTAATTGTCAGTGGCTCGGCTAAATCAAACCATTTAGCGTCATAGCTTAACCAGCTGCTTGCTGTTACATAAGGCACACCTTTTTGGCGAGTATCGAAAGATGATGAGTTAGGGTTTTTCTTATCGCGAGCGTCTTGATACACCGCGTTTACGTTAAGTTTCCACTGCTCGTTTAAATCGGCATTTAAATCAAGCTCAACACCTTTGGTTTGCTCTTCACCATCGTAAAAGCTTTTTGGTACTGAGGCATCAGATACACCGGCTTCGTACTCTGGGTTGGCATACTCAAGGTTGGTACGGGCACTATCAAATACCACAAGTGATGCCAGTAGTTGATCGTCAAAGGCTTTTACACGCATACCAATGTCGTTACTGACTGACTCGGCGTCATCGCGGTCTGCTTCGTTACCCGATACACTACCAAGTACGCTGTAGGCAGTACGGCCTTTAGAGTGGTTTACAAAGAACGAGATATCATCGCTAAGTTTGTAGGTTGCACCTAGGTTGTAGGTCATACCGCTGTCTGATGTATCTGCTTCTGGTGTTGGCTCGGCGGCACTAGCGCGGTAGCGCGCATCAACACCAAAGTGTTCGTAGCTTTGTTTAATACGGTTAAACGCAACACCTACACGGGTTGTGAAAGTGTCGTGAATATAGGCAACATGTTGAATACCCACACCCCAAGCTTGAACCTTTTTGTTGTAATCGCTGGTTTTTAGCGGATCGTAGTCGTAAAAGCTGCCTTCGCCCCAGTTCGGGTTACGAATATCAAAAATGTAAGGTAATTGACCTTGGTAAATAACCTCTCCATCTTTGTTTTTAATGACCTTGTCGGCATCGTAAATTGAGTATTGTTTAAAACGAATATCGCGGTCTTCGTAGTTGGCGTTTACAAGTAGTTCGTTATCGATTCCGGCAAAGCTAAAGTCATAACGCAGATCAGCAAAGTATTGCCATGATTTTTCGTCAGCCTCTACTTGGCGGTATTCTTGGCGACGCGCTGCAAATGGGTAAAGTACGTCATCAACCACTAAAGGAGCGCGCGGGTCGGCATTGATCACGCCATTACGGTTCCAATAAACATAGTTATAAGCACCCGTTTGGCGGGCAAAGCTCGATTCGTAATTACGGTATTGTAATTGCTGATTTAAAAATAAATTATCAGTAATAAAGTAGTTATGGGTTAACTTAAAGCGTAGCTCTTCGCCTTCGTTATCATTTGCCATTGGCGAGATGATACCGTTATGACCAAAGGTGTAAGGTGTTAGGCCATCATTTGCTGCCAGTGAGTCAGCTAATTGTTGGCGTTGCTGTTCGGTTAGTTGCAGGCCTTGTGCAGTTGCGTCGTTAATTAAATCGGCGGCGGTTATTTCACCTGCGGTTTTGCCATTCACTGAGTCGCTGTTAAAAATACGAATAGGGTGGCCAATTGAGTCAACGGCAATGGCATCTTTAATATAAGCGGCAGAAATCATGATGTCTTGTTTGTCGCTTAATACGTATTTTAACGCGCCATAAATTTCATCACGGTCGTCTTTTAAGTCGCGGTAGCCATCGCTGCGAGCGGTTTTTGCGTTAACGCGATAAGCAAGGTTGTCGGTTAATGCTGCTGTGCTATCAAAGCCTAATGAGTAGCTATCCCATTGACCAAGCTCAGCATTTACCGCGTGTTTTTCAGTAAATTGCGGTTTCTTCTCGATTAGGTTGATAACACCACCTGCGCTACCCATACCATATAAACCTGTTGCAGGGCCTTTAAGTACTTCTACAGATTCAACATTGGTCATTGAGCGTGTAGGGTTAAAGGTGTTTCCTAGGCCTGCACCGCCATACATGCCATCGTAAGTATAGTTAGCGCCTAAACCGCGGATCACTAAGTTATCACCAATACCGTAGTTGTTACCGGCTTGGGTTACACCACTGATGTTACGCACTAAGTCTTGTAAGTTAGTTGCGCCTTGCGAGTTGATAAGCTCTTGATCAACAACTACAACAGGTGCAGGTGTTTCCATTAGGGTCATATTTGACTTTGTGGCAAGGCCAGATTCAAGTACCACACGGTTTTGTTTGTCGTAAACGGTAATACGTTCAACTGAGTCTAAATCGTTGGCGTTTGCATTGAATGCGCTTAAGCAGGCTAGGGCTAAAATTGAATATTTATATGTCATGATTATAGGTAATTGTCGAAATTTTATCGGCAATGATAATGCGAGACATTTTCATTTCAAGTTTTATTTAACCATTATGAGTATTTTTTTAACCTAGATACATTTTTTTAACGGGTGTGTTTTTTGTTGGTAAATTTGTTTTCAAAATGGTTACATGAGGTGTGGTTGGCTTTGCAAGTGCAAAGCCAACATTGTGGCTTATTTAAAAACTTTACCGTCTTTCATTACAAATTGTACATCTTCAAGTACTGCAATGTTTTCAAGCGGGTTGCCTTTAACGGCGATAATATCGGCTAAGAAACCGTTTTTGATTTGACCAAGTTGATTATCAGCTTTAAGTAGTTTGGCACTATTGATGGTGGCAGACTGCAATGCTTGCAGCGGTGTCATACCAAATTCAACCATACGCGAAAACTGCTTTGCGTTATCGCCATGAGGGTAAATCGCTGCATCGGTACCAAATACCATGTTTACACCTGCTTTTACTGCACGGCTAAAGCTATCGCGTTGCTTTTTAGATACTTGGCGTTCTTTATTGAGGTTTTCTTCTGCAACCCCATTTTGTTCACCAAAGGCAAGGGTGTACTCAGTGTTGTAAATATCCATTGAAAACCAAGTGCCGTGTTTTTTCGCAAGTTTAATGGCTTCGTCATCAACAAAGCTAACGTGCTCAACACTGTCTACACCGGCAACAATGGCCGCTTTAATACCACTGGTACCGTGCGCATGAGCTGCAACAGTTAGGCCGCGTAAATGAGCTTCGTCAACAATGGCGTTCATTTCGTCTTGGCTATATTGTTGAATACCGACTTTTGTGCCTTTTGAAAATCCCCCGCCTGTAGCGCAAAACTTAATAGCATTGGCACCGTACTTAATGTTTTCCCGTACTTTAGCGCGCACTGCCCATGGGCCATCAGCAACACCTTCGGCGGTGTATTTCATTTCTGGTGGTAAACGGTTGTTATCACAGTGACCGCCAGTAACACCTAAAGACGGGCCAGCCGCCCAAATACGCGGGCCAACAATATCGCCTGCATTAATGCCATCGCGTACTGCAATCACGCTGTAGCCTTCTGCGCCTAAGTTACGCAGCGTTGTAAAACCTGCATACAGTGTTTTTTCGGCAAAGTGTGCCGCTTTAATTGCTTTACGCGGAATCGATTGACCAATTCGCTCACTGCGCGGTACGGTAGGATCGCTCGTTAAATGCACATGCATATCCATTAAACCTGGCAGCAAAGTCAGTTCTGGTAATTGAATGTGCTTATCGCCGTCTTTTAAGTTTGGCTGTTTATTGCTTTGCACAGCTGTAATTTGACCATTATCTATACTAATAAGTGGTGATTTAATCACTTTTCCTGAATTTACATCTACCATGGCTTTTGCCGATAAGTAGGTGGTTGCATAGGTATTTAAAGGTGTTAGGCAAGCTAGGCCTAAGCTAATAGCAAGAGCTGTCTTTTTCATTTTTATTCAAAATTGGTAAGTCGAGCCGCTACTCTAGCAATCAGCTTACAAAGTGTAAATAAACTGCGATAAGTTGCAGCGATACTTGCTAAATAGGGAACTAAACCCTCATAATTTACGCGTACTTAATATAAGGGCAGGGAAAGAATGAAAAACGTAAAACTAGCACTACTTAGTTCGGCAGTGATGTTTGCATTACTTGGTTGTAATGAATCAACGCCAAGCAACGAAAAAACAACGCAGGCAGTAAGCAAACAAGCACCAAGCGCAACGTCAGCCACAGAGCAACTTGATTTATTACTAGCAGATTACTTTGAAGCAGGTTTAAAATTTAGCCCTGTTAGCGGCACTTACATTGGCCGTAGCGAATTTAACGATCAATTTATTGCACCCATTAGTAAAGCCAACCGCGACGAGCGGCTTAATTTTGTTAAAGAATACCAAAATAAATTAGCAAATATCGACAAAGCGCAATTAAAGGGTCAGTCATTATTGAGCTACGAAATTCTAGCCCGCGATTTAGACCTTGCGATCGAAGGCGCTCAGTTTCCAAGTTACTTAATGCCAATTAACCAAATGGGCGGGGCGCATAATACTTTTGCTGCTTTAGGCTCTGGGCAAAGTGCACAACCTTTTAACACGGTTGAAGATTATCAAGCATTTGAAAAACGTGCTGATGGTTTCATCGCTTGGCTAGACAGTGTTGAACAATCAATGCGCCAAGGCATGAAAGACAAAGTGGTTCTTCCTAAACCGCTTGCTGAAAAACTATTACCGCAATTTCAAACTCATATCGTAGAAAAACCAGAAGAGTCATTATTCTGGGGGCCAATTGCTCAGTTACCTGAGTCTTTCAGCGACGAACAAAAAGCACAGCTTACAAGCGCGTACACAGCGATGATCAGCGAGCGTTTAGTACCTGCGTATCAAAAAATGGCTGACTTTTTAGCGAATGAATATATTCCAAATGCCCGTGAAAGCATAGGTTACAGTGACCTACCAAATGGTAAAGCATGGTATGAGTACCAAATTAAACAGCATACAACGCTGAGCTTAAACGCCGATGAAATCCACGATATTGGCTTAAGCGAAGTATCGCGCATTTTATCTGAGATGAAAAAAGTCAAAGAGACTGTCGGTTTTGAAGGCGATTTAAAAGCGTTTTTTGAACACCTAAGAACCTCAGATGAGTTTTACTACGATACGCCAGAAGAGCTAATTGCCGCGTACGAAGCAGTAAAAGAAAAGATTGATGCTAAGCTGCCGCAAATGTTCGATATTGCGCCAAAAGCGCCATACGTTGTAAAAGCAGTTGAAGACTTCCGTGCAGAATCAGCTGCGGGTGCATCTTACCAGTCGCCAGCACCAGATGGTTCGCGCCCAGGTATTTTCTATATCAATACCTTTAACCTAAAAGCACAGCCTAAGTTTTTGCTTGAAACCTTGTCTATTCACGAAGCCGCGCCGGGTCACCACTTTCAAATTGCCTTGCAACAAGAAATTGAAGGATTACCGCTATTCCGTAAATTTGGTGGCTACACGGTATTTGCAGAAGGTTGGGCATTGTATGCAGAAAGCTTAGGTAAAGAGCTTGGCTTATTTACAGACCCTTACATGTGGTACGGCCGTTTATCAGATGAGCAATTACGTGCAATGCGCTTAGTGCTTGATACTGGTTTCCATGCAAAGGGTTGGACACGTCAACAAGGTATTGATTACATGTTGGCTAACTCATCAATGGCCGAAAGTGACATTATCGCCGAAGTTGAGCGTTATATCGCATGGCCGGGCCAAGCGCTGTCGTACAAGTTAGGTCAGTTCAAAATTCAAGAACTACGTGACTACGCGAGCAAAGAGCTAGGCGATAAGTTCGATATTAAAGCTTTCCATACGCAAGTTCTGATTGATGGCGCATTACCTATGCCAATTCTTGAAGAGAAAATTAAGCGTTGGGTTAACGAGCAAAAATAACCGCCTTTGCGCGCATGCTGGCTTTACGCTAGAATGCGCGCTGTTTAGGGGCTTTGAGTAATACCATGTTAGAAGATCAATTTTGGCTTAAGCGCTCGCTTGAGCAAATGTCACAACCCGAATGGGAAGCCATTTGTGACGGCTGTGGTAAATGTTGTTTAAACACGTTTATCGACAGCGAAGACGAAGATGAATTCACCGCAACGGATCAACTTCGCGAGGGTGAAGAACTGATCTTCACTAATATTGTTTGCCAATACCTAGACAACGACACTTGTGGGTGTAGCGAATATGCGAACCGCCAAACTTTGGTGCCTTCATGTGTAAAGCTCACTAAAGAAAACCTAAAAGATATCTTTTTTATGCCGCAAAGCTGTAGCTACCGTCGCCTTTACGAAGGCCGTGGCCTTGCGTCTTGGCACCCGTTACTGAACGGTGGCAGTAAAGACATGATGCATGAGCTGGGTATTTCTGTGCGTGACAAAACAGTGAAAGATTGTGATGTAGACCTAGATGACTTCGACCTTTACGTGGCCGAATGGCCAACCAGAGACATTGATTAATGAGCGTCCTTAAAGCAAGCATTGGCTTGTTAAACCCAAAAAGCCCAACCAATGTGGGTGGGGTATTACGTGCCGCGGGTTGTTACAACGCTAAGCAGGTGTTTTTTACTGGTAGCCGCTATTTACGTGCAAATAAGTACCATACCGATACTAAGAATGTGCTTGAGCATATTCCACTCACGCAAGTTGAAAGCTTAGAGCAAGCAAAGCCTGAAGGTGCCACAACGGTGGTGATTGAGCTTGTTGAAGGTGCAACGCCGCTGCCTGAATTTAAGCACCCTGAAAACGCATTTTATGTATTTGGCCCTGAAGATGGCTCGGTGAGTAAAGACGTGCTGAAATGGTGTGATGAAGTAGTGTATGTGCCAACCATAGGCTGTATGAACCTAGCCGCAACCT
>Ga0208060_1000140_pt1 | contig 23117 bp, 18 predicted proteins | sample DeeseametaMP0901_FD_184200 | JGI IMG/M metagenome (GOLD analysis project Ga0208060, IMG submission 184200) | Marine microbial communities from the Deep Indian Ocean - MP0901 (SPAdes) | ecosystem: Environmental > Aquatic > Marine > Oceanic | place: East of Durban, South Africa, South Indian Ocean... | reverse complement strand
TTCTAGGTTCTAGGTTCTAGGTTCTAGGTTCTAGGTTCTAGGTTCTAGGTTCTAGGTTCTAGGTTCTAGGTTCTAGGTTCTAGGTTCTAGGTTCTTCAAGATTGTAAATCGTTGCTTGTGCGTGTTTGCAAGCGGTATCGCGTTATTAATACAAAAGCCTACCTGTAGGAGGCGTTTTAACGCCGGACATTTTTCAAACATTCACGGCTAAAGCCGTTCCTACGGGATTGGCTACACCTTACCCTTCAGAATTCGCCATTTGTAGGCGTGAAATTTATTTCGCGCGAAGTGTTAGCAGAAGTGCTGTGTTTGAGACGCGCCAAGCAAGCGTGACGCCTACACCTTATCCTTCGGAATTCGCCTTTTTATAGGCGTGAAATTTATTTCGCGCGAAGTGTTAGCAACAGTGCCGTGTTTGAGACGCGCCAAGCAAGCGTGACGCCTACACCTTACCCTTCAGAATTCGCCATTTGTAGGCGTGAAATTTATTTCGCGCGAATTATTAACAACAGTGCCGTGTTTGAGACGCGCCAAGCAAACGTGTCGCCTACGACTTACCCTTCGGCATTCACCATTTGTAGGCGTGAAATTTATTTCGCGCGAAGTGTTAGCAGAAGTGCTGTGTTTGAGACGCGCCAAGCAAGCGTGACGCCTACGACCGTAGGAGGCGTTTTAACGCCGAACATTTTTAACCATTCACGGCTAAAGCCGTTCCTACGGGGTTCTCGCTTCTCGTAACATCTTGAAAGCAAAATTCTTTGCTTGTCTAGCCCTTCGGGCACGCTTCCGTTCCAGTTCGTCGCAGAGCTCCTCTCGCTCCATCTTGAAAGCAAAACTCTTTGCTTGTCTAGCCCTTCGGGCACGCTTCCGCCCCTAGGTTGCAGTTCCTACGTACTGATTTTATTATTATTTTTTGTTTTTCACGTGTTAAAGCTTAGTGCTTACACCGTAGGAGGCGTTTTAACGCCGAACATTTAAATCATGTTCACGGCTAAAGCCGTTCTTACATTATTGTCGTTTTGGATCACGACTTATAAACTAATTTCTTTATTCTCTACACTTACGGCGATTTGTTTATTCAACAAGTTAACTAATAAAATGCTGCGCATATCGCCGTCTGGCTCTTGATAAATTGCTTGAACATTTTTAAATGACTCTGTGTTTAGATAAACAACGTCACCTGCTTTCGGTAACGTTGATGTTACCTCACATATATCACTCATAGATTTAAGCTGCGCAATTAACTGCTCAGAGACGATTTGAAATTTCTGACCATAAGCAACAAAACCACTTACACCACGGGTATTTTTTACCTCAGTAAAGTTACAGTTTTGCGAGTCTAGTTTTATAAATAAATAACTAGGGAAAAGAGGAGATGTACGAATTGAACGGCGACCTTTTGCGATTCGCTCGATTTTATGTTCGGGGAAGAACACTTCAAAACCTTGGTTTTGAAGGTTAATTTTAGCTCTTTGTTCTTGTTTTGATTTGCAAAAAAGTAAGTACCAACTTTCCATAGCCACACCTAAAATACTCACGTTCCTTAAAACCAACCCAAAAGGACTGGTTTTTATGAGCCAGCGATTATACGCAGAGAATTTAGGCGTGTCTATTACAAATTTGTTATTACCTTTTGCTGAAACTAATCACTACCAAACAGGTCTCTGGTGTACACTTTTTCTGCAACATCATCGAGCTCAGTTACCATTCTGTTGGCAATAATTACATCTGCAGAAGACTTTAATTCAGCTAGGTCATGGGTCACTTTAGAGTTAAAGAAAGTTTCTTCATGTAATTCCGGTTCATAAACAATTACTTCAACACCCTTAGCCTTAACTCGCTTCATAATACCTTGAATTGCAGATGCTCTAAAGTTGTCTGAACCTGATTTCATTATTAAGCGGTGAATACCTAAAACTTTCGGTTTTCTAGCAAGAATAGATTCTGCAATAAAATCTTTACGAGTTGAATTTGCATCTACGATTGCGCGGATCATGTTATTTGGCACATCCTTGTAGTTAGCTAGTAACTGCTTGGTATCTTTAGGTAAGCAATAGCCTCCATAACCAAAAGAAGGATTATTATAATGACCACCAATACGCGGGTCTAAACTTACCCCTTCGATTATTTGTTTAGAATTCAACCCATGACTTTCTGCGTAGCTGTCAAGCTCGTTAAAGTAGGCTACGCGCATAGCAAGGTAAGTATTTGAAAACAACTTAATGGCTTCTGCTTCAGTTGGATCAGTAAACAATACTTCAATCTCTTCTTTAATAGCCCCTTGTGCTAGTAAATTTGCAAATACCTCGGCGCGCTCTGATCGTTCACCCACAATAATACGCGATGGGTGTAAGTTGTCGTATAACGCTTTACCCTCTCTTAAAAACTCTGGAGAGAAAATAATATTTTCTGTATTAAACTTTTGCTTAATGCTTTCGGTAAAGCCAACAGGTACAGTTGACTTAATAACCATTACTGCTGTTGGGTTTATTGTTTGTACATCAGCAATAACAGCTTCAACTGACTTTGTATTAAAGTAGTTGGTCTCTGGATCATAATCGGTAGGTGTAGCGATGATGATGAAATCTGCATTTTGATAAGCTAATTGCTTATCTGTAGTGGCAGTAAAACTCAGTTGCTTATTAGCAAGAAAATCTTCAATTTCTGTATCTGATATTGGCGACTTCCCGGCATTTAGTTGCGCTACTTTTTCTTCAACAATATCTAGAGCTACTACATTGTTATGTTGGGCCAACAACATGGCATTAGATAAACCAACATAACCTGTACCCGCGATTGTAATATTCATATATACCTAATTAAACTACTTTATTTTTTACTTTGCATTCTTTAATACTGTTACGTTTTCGTTATTTTTTACACTCTCAAGCCAATGGAGGTCACAAATACCATCTGTGGGATTAAAGGCTGTTGGTGCTTCTAACAACAACTTACGAATAGAGTGGTGATCGTTTAAATCACATGACGATTTAAGCTCAAGTAAAACTTGTTCAAGCTCATCCCATGGCATTTTAACTTCGTGTGCACTCATGATTCTTTGATGATCAGTACCAACAACGTTATCACCAATCAATAGCTCTTCATAAAGCTTTTCACCAGGACGTAGGCCAGTACATTGAATTTCAATATCACCTTCAGGGTGTTTATTTGACTTCACTTCTAAGCCAGAGAGGTGGACCATCTTAGTCGCTAAATCCATTATTTTAACCGGTTCACCCATATCTAAAACGAACACATCGCCACCCTTACCCATTGCACCTGCTTGAATAACAAGCTGTGCAGCTTCAGGAATAGTCATAAAATAACGAGTTATGTCTTTATGGGTTAAAGTGATAGGGCCGCCTTGCTTAATTTGTTGCCTGAATAATGGTACAACAGAGCCTGAAGAGCCCAGAACATTACCAAAACGAACCATAGTAAAGCGCGTAGCTTTTTGTGTATCAGATAATGCTTGCAGCACTAACTCAGCCATGCGTTTGGTTGTCCCCATCACATTGGTAGGTCGAACCGCTTTATCGGTTGAAATAAGTACAAAGGTTTCAACGTTATTTTCTATAGCAGCACGGGCAATGTTACTGGTGCCAAATATATTATTTTTAACACCTTCAATAACATTATGCTCAACTAAAGGCACATGCTTGTAAGCCGCAGCATGATAAATAGTTTGCACTTTAAATGACGAAATTGTCATTGAGATGAGTTTAAAGTTTTGAATAGAGCCAAGAATTGGCACTATTTCGATATTTAAGGAGTTTTGAAAAACGTAGTCTTTCAGCTCTTTTTCAATTGCATATAAGCCATATTCAGAAAGTTCAAACAAGACTAGCTTCGTTGGTGAGTTTTTAACAATTTGACGACAAAGCTCAGAGCCAATTGACCCACCTGCACCTGAAACCAAAACAACCTTATTTTGAATATTAGCAGACATTAATTCGGTGTTTGGCTCTACTGGATCACGCCCTAAAAGATCTTCAACACCTACTTCTTTTATTTGTTCTAATGAAGTGTTCCCAGCTACCAAATCGGCCATTCCAGGAATCGTCATAACTTGTAGTTTAAAAGACTCAATTTCATTGAGGATTTCTTTTCTGCGGCTTCGGTTAGCACTTGGTAAAGCTAATAAAATTTTCGTGACTGATTTAGTAGCAACTACTTTTGCAATTTCTTTAGATGAAAAAACATTCAACCCTTGTACGAATGTATTTTGTTTTTTAAGGTCATCGTCTAAAAACGCAACTGGCGCATATTCAGGTCCATTAGCCAACGCAGTTGCTAATTGACGTCCAGCAGAGCCTGCACCGTAAATAACCACGCCTTCTTTTCTGCGCATAATGAGTTTACCGACGATCGCACGTACTGTTAATCGGCTACCACCAATAAGCAGCAAAGCGATACAAAAGTATATAACAGGTACAGTTCTTGGGACTTGCGCCCCAATAAAGAATGAAAGGCCAATTAGAGAGGCCGTGGATAAGATCACACCTGCTAAAATTGCCCATAAAGCTTGAGAGTTAATATACCGTAAAACAGCACGATATAAGCCTAGCTTCACAAAAGCAGACAAACTTAATGGTAATACCCCTAAAAGTAATAACCAGTTCTGGTAGTCATAAAACTCTTTCAAGCTATCGAGTCTTAATACAAATGCAAGCCAAAAAGATAAAAATATAAAAAAAGTATCTATAATTAAAGAAACAACTCTTTTTTGGTTTCGCGGTAATTTGACAAGAGTATCTAAAAACAAGAAAGGGTCCCTATTAAAAAGTAACATATCAGTCCTACTCTAATTCTACTACATTAGGAACAACTAAAACAATTCCTATAATCTAGTTGAGCAGTGCTTAACAATCCTTTGCTTTTTTGTAAAAAAAAGTGGCAATTTGTTACCGAAGAAGCAACTAATCTACCACTTAAGACTATGTTATTTAGATGCGGCTTCTAAAACCTCGTGTATAGCAATTGTAGTTTGCTGAATTTCATCCTGAGTTAGAGATGGATGTACAAGGAACATTAATGAGGTTTCACCTAACTGGACAGCATTTTTCAAGCGCTCAGCTGGTCGCCACAAAGTATTATCAAAAGCTTTTTCTAAATAAACTTCAGAGCAACTTCCTTGAAAACAAGGCACACCACGAGCTACTATTTCGTTAACTATTCGGTCCCGATCCCATCCTTCAGCTAAAGATTCAGGCTTTATAAACATATAATGCTTATACTCAGCATGCTCAATATATTCAGGTATTGACACTAAACGGACACAATTATAACCACTTGCAGCCTGATCTAATTGTGCACCATAAGCTTGACGCTTTGCAGTCCAGTCACTCATACGAGTTAGCTGAATACGTCCAATTACAGCCTGCATCTCGGTCATACGCCAGTTCGTACCAAAGCTTTCATGTAGCCATCTAAATCCTGGAGGATGCTCACGATTGTAAATGGCATCAAAGCTTTTACCATGATCTTTGTAGCTCCACATTTTTGACCATAACTCTTTAGAGTTTGTGGTAACCATGCCACCTTCACCGCCTGTAGTCATTATTTTGTCTTGGCAAAAGCTCCAAGCTCCAATGTGGCCAATGCTCCCAACTGACTTACCTTTGTATTTTGCTCCATGTGCCTGAGCACAATCCTCAATAACATAGAATCCATACTCATTACTTAACGCCATGATTGCATCCATCTCAGCCGGCATTCCAGCTAAATGCACAACTATGACAGCTTTAGTTTTAGGAGTAAGTACGGCTTTAATAGACTCAGCTGTGATTGCTTGACTGTTAAGATCAACATCAGCAAATATTGGCGATGCACCTGCAGTAACAATACTGCTCGCAGAAGCTAAAAATGTACGAGGTGTAGTAATTACCTCATCGTCTGGACCTATATCTAATGCCTTTAAAGCAAGATCGAGAGCAAGAGTTCCATTACCTAACGCTACAGCGTACTCTGTACCAGTCCAAGCTGCAAATTCATTTTCAAATTCACGGCCTTCTGTACCGGTCCAATAATTAACTTTATTCGATAAAATAACGCGGCTAACAGCATCAGCTTCTTCTTGGGTAAAGCTTGGCCACGGAGAAAAAGGAGTGTTTAACATTACTTATACTCAAAAAAGCCTTTTTTAGATTTTCGCCCTAAATGATTTGCTCGAACCATTTTCCTTAGTAAAGGATGTGCTCGGTATTTAGGATCACCTGTTTCGCTATAAAGCGTTTCCATAATTGATAAATTCACATCATTACCAATTAAATCAGCTAGAGCTAATGGGCCCATAGGATGATGCGCACCAAGCTTCATAGCCTTATCAATATCCTCTGCTGTAGCAACACCTTCAGCTAAAATACTAACAGCTTCATTAATCATAGGAATAAGCATACGATTAACTACGAATCCAGGAGCCTCCTGCACAACCACAGGTGATTTACCTAACATCTTTGTTAGTGACTCTAACTTTTCCACAATAGAGCTAGATGTTTCATGACCAACAACAATCTCAACTAACTCCATTACGGGTGCAGGATTGAAAAAGTGCAAGCCTACAACATTTTTAGGATTAGGCAGTACACTGGCAAAAGCAGTAATTGATAGAGAAGAAGTGTTCGTTGCTACGATTGCATTATTGGACACTAAGTTAGATAGCTTAGAAAATAATTCCATTTTTACTGTAAAGTCTTCGGCTACAGCTTCTATAATTAAATCTGAATTCCTAATGACCTCTAAATCTGTACAGGCTTGTAATTTTTCAACAGATGTAGAAGCTTGCTCTTCGGTAATTTTAGACTTACGAATAAGTCGCTTCATACCTTTTTCGCAAATATCTATCACATTAGCTGCTTTAGCTTCTGTGCGAGCAATAATGTTAACCTTAGTAATCTGAACGCAGTTACAAATAACTTGGGCAATACCTGTTGCCATTGTACCAGAACCAATGATTGATACTTCCATTACTCAACAATCTCCTTGAGTTTCTTTGCTGGGTTACCTGCAAAAATAAATTTTTCCGGTATATTCTTAGTTAGAACCCCACCCATTCCAAGCATTGAACCGCCTTCTAGAGTTAGCCCCTGTCTAATTACAGCCCCAGTGCCAACTTCAACCAAATCATGTAAGGTCACATTTCCTGAAATAGCAGCCATAGGTGCAACTGTTACAAAATCTCTAATTTCACACTCATGACCAACAGTGACATTAAGATTTAAAACACAGTGCTCACCAAGTTCAATGTCTGTTGTCAAAATAGTTCCAGCGCAAACAATAGCTCCTTTGGAAATTTTAACTGTGTTTGAGAAACGTACACTAGGATGTACTAAGATTGCGTAATCAGGGTCCCCTAAAAGCTTCATTTTATCAGCCACTAGCTTACGCACACGAGGATTACCAATTGCAATTACAAACTGACAATCTGAAGCATATTCAATCCAAGAATCTATATTTCCCAAGACATTTACACCTTGAAGTTCAAGGCCATGAGTTTCGGAATTATCGTCTAAGACACCTCTAACTTTACGATTGCAATCATTAGCTAGCCAAATAACTTCTTTGGCAAAGCCTCCACCGCCAATAACTATAATATCTTTCATTCTTTATCACTACCTTTAAAGAGTGGCATTGTTGCTTCACCATCAGCACTAATACCTTCACGAACAAATACCTTTTTTACTGTTAAAAAAAGAATTTTTATATCAAGTAAAAAGCTATGATTATCAACGTACCAAACATCAAATTTAAACTTATCTTCCCAACTAATAGCATTTCGGCCATTAACTTGGGCCCACCCAGTTATACCTGGACGAACATCATGGCGTCGTGCCTGCTCTTTGTTATATAGAGGTAAATACTGAACAAGAAGAGGTCTTGGACCAACCAAACTCATCTCACCTTTGAGAACATTTATGAGACCAGGTAATTCATCCAAGCTTGTTGAACGTAAGAACGCGCCAAACTTTGTAATTCTTTTTTCATCGGGTAAGAGTCGGCCTTGACTATCTGTATCATTTAACATGGTTCTAAATTTAAGCATATTAAACACATGACCATTGAGACCTGGCCGCTCCTGCTTAAAAAGAATAGGTGAGCCTATATTGAATCGCACCAATAAAGATAAAATAAGCATTAGTGGGGATAATAAAAGCAAAGCAAAAAGCGAAACAATAAAATCAAAAAGCCGCTTAATCATCACATGCTTCCAGTATCGTGTTCTCTAACTTTTTAGCCATAATATCTCTCGAAAAACGCTCATAAGAAAGTGTGCGGCAACTATCCTTTGCCAGGTTATATGCCTTCATATCAAATAAGAAATCTTTGATATTAATAACCGAACTTTTATAGTTCCTATGGTCAAGAACAACACCACATTTAGACTCAAGTATAAATTCTTTTTGCCAGCCTCCGTAATTTATAGCAATCGGAGTCTGTGAGGCCAAAGAATCAAAAAGTTTATTAGCCGAATTATTCCACATCTCCTTTATAGGTCCAAATAATGAGAGTGATAAGTCGGCAGCGGAAAGAATCTTTACAATCTCTGTTTTAGGTACGGCTGGTAATATATAAAGATTCTTATTGAGAACTCCTGCACTTGACGCCTTCTCAATAACCTTTTCTTTCTCCATACCTTCACCTATTGCAACAAAGCATAACTCAGGTGCAATGTTCATAGCTTCCTTAGCTATTTCGACAAGGTACCCAACATCGTTGATCAAACCGAAAGTTCCTGTATAAACAATTAATTTACGGCCATTTAGAAAGCAAAAATTGGAGTTAATATAATTTTCACCAACGATACTATCGACATCAAAGAGTTCTGTATCACAACTGTTAGTAGCTAAGGTTATTTTACTTCTAGGTATCCCTTGCTGAGCAATACCATCACACATTCCGGGAGAAAGGCCAACCAGGCGAGAAGAGTTTCTATATGTATACTTTTCTAACCACCTAGCAAAAGAAATTATTAATGGATTTTTAATCACCCCTGTTGCAATAGGAAGCTCTGGCCATAAATCTCTGACCTCAAAAACCAAAGGCTTTCCTTTAATTTTTGAATAGACTAATCCTGGAATCGCAATTGTAAGCGGAGTACTAGTAGCAAAAACCACATTGGATTTAACTTTTAAAGCTTTAAATGTAGAGCGAATAGAAAAGTTAATAAATTTAAAAATTCGCTTAATAAATCCATCATTATTAGAGTAATTAAGATTTAAGACATGAAGTTTAATTCCTTCAATTTCTAAATAATTCCATCCATTTTTTAAACTGAATTCATCAGATAAATAAGCCGAAGATGTAACAAAAGTCACATCATGGCCATTTTTAACTAACCTTTTAGCCATCTCATAAGAACGAGTTCCACTTTTAGAAGAAGGGGTAGCAAAATATTGATGCAAATATAAGATTTTCATTAGACTAACTTTCTTCTCCTAATAACACTAAAAATATGAGACCAACTATAAAAAATTTTATACCCTCTATAGCGACAGTAGAAATAACGACTTAAAAACTTATTAAAGCCGAATTTATAAGCTGAAAAAAGATGGCCTGACATAGCAGCTAGATTCGGGTCGCCTTTAGAAATAAGAAAGTCATTGTAGCGTGAAAGTGCATCAAACCTAGAGTCAATCACTTCTTCAGACAGTTGCTTTGTTAAGCTTTGATCACTTTCAACAACACAGTATATTTCATCAGTAGTAACAGCAATATTTTTAGCGAAATATGAACATTTCAAAGAAAAGTTAACATCGTTTGAAGCAATCACTTCATCAAAAAGTATATTGTTATCTACAATTAACTTTCTACTTACAAGTTTACTCCAAGGAACATGAAATCTGTATTTTATCGCATCTTTGCCTGTTTCAATAAAATCTAAGATAAGCTGTTTATAACTTAGGTGCCTTGTAGATGATTCTCCCGACTCTTTTCTACTCGTCGGTGTAAAAAAAACTAAATCATTTGATTTATGGCAATAATTATAAACTTTATCAAACGCACCTTCTAAAAAACAATCATCGGCATCAGCAAATAGAATAAATTGACCGACTGATTTTTGTAAGCCTAAGTTTCGTGCCGCTCCAGCCCACCGATGCCCTTGTAATTGCATAAAAGTAATAGAACGTTTATGTTTAGAAATTATATCTTCTATACTGTCAGAGTGATCATTTACAACAATTACTTCTAGCCAATCATGCTCAGGAATTGAAGATAACAGTTTGGATAAACTAGCCCTAGAGTTGTAGTAAGGTATAATTACTGATACAAGAACTTTATTTGGCACTCAAACCTCTCAACTTTAAAAGATAACCAACCATCAGCGCTGACATATAGGATAGTTTTGACATTTCTACCATTACCCCACTAAATTGCGTTAAGGGTAAAGTAAAAGCCCATAAGAATACCACAAGTGGGTAAATAAAGTCATCTGATTTACGCAGTTCACGCATTTTTATAAATGAGAAGACTACAATAAAAAATACAACAAAATAATGGAAAAATATTGATAGGAGTCCATATCTAAAAAAGTATACAGCCGGTAATGATTCTAAACTTTCATCCCTTCCGAGCCCGCTTCCAAAAAAGATGCTCTTTTCATATGCTGAATTAAAAGCTGAAATTATTTGCTCAAAGCGGACATTCAAAGTTCCAGAGTTTGATGTATTCATTAATAATGTATCAAGAGACTTTAGTGAGCGAAGTTCTGTTGAGATAAGTATATTAGAAATTACATCTTTATTAATAAAAAATAAAAACACTAACGCAAAAGGGAAGAAGAATAGAATAGACTTAAGCAATAAACTCTTAGATTTAAAAAAAGCATACAAATATATACAGATAAATAAAGAGAAAATCATCGACTTGCTCTGTGATAATAAAACCAACAGTGCTGTTAAGACGACTAAAAGGAAACCAAAAAGTGTAGTTTGATACTTGTTATAATTAATTAATGCCAAAAAGAAAAGAATCAGAAAAGCATAGCCTGAATAGTAACTAGTTCCAAAAAAGGTTACAGCATAAAATAAAAGTTCAAATCTAAACTCTCTTTTATAAAGATAAAAAACGAGCTCATGAAAATATGGCTGAGAGTTTAGAATCAACTCAACAAAAACATATAAAGTCGAAACAAGAACAATCAAAGCCAGCCGTTGCTTATATACAAAATCAGAATTTTTGACTGCATCAATAGCGGCAATAGTTATAACCAACAACATCAATGGCCTTAAGTAGGAAAATCCACTTCCAATAGATATCTCTAAGCTTACGATGTCAAAAATAAAACTAACACTAAGTAATAATAAAAGGACTAAGTAATAACTTATAACAACCTTGTTACGGGAAAAATCAACACTTTTTTTATAAATAATAAGGTATAGTATTGAAAGTAAAAAAACTAAAATATTAATGTGAACCTGAGAATTAACCATTATTGATGGAAATAATGGAAAAAAGAAAATGCTAAAGAATATTACAAAGTTGACTTTATCTTTTGTCACTTAGACACCATTTCAGAAGATACCTTAATAGGTGTAGTTAGTTTAATATCTAACAAAGCAATTTCATAAAGCCTAGCTAAACTTGTATGGTAGTCATGCACATTGACTGTATTACTGATTCCTGTAATCGAAAAATGCCTTTCAAGTGCTTTAATTGCATAGTTCTCATCTGAAATAATATTTGAGAGTGCTATTGCCTCCTCAATGCCTGGCGGATTATATTGATAAGAATATTTAGATTTCTTTAATGACTTTAAATATTGTTCAGATTTTATTACTGATATAATTTTCTCAAACTTTTTACTTTTGAAAAAAGCATGTTCTTTGAATTCAGAGTATAAATAACTTAAAGCGACCAGGTTAAAGGAGTGATACCCTACAGATTTAGAATAAAGAGAACGCTTAATTTTAAAAGAATACATTTTATTGAAAAAATAATCTAAGATCGAACCAAATCCTAGGTTCTTTTCTATTTTAAAATTATAAATCGATGATTTATGATAGATAATTCCATCTGAATACAATTCTACATTGCTTAATACATTATCCATAAAGCTTAGGCTTTGCTCTTTTGCAATGCTAAAGTCCAACTTTGCAGCTATAGATGCAAACCAAAGTTGATGATTAAAAGTTTGATCGAAGTCTCCAAAAGAGCCTTCTACATTCAATACCCTCCAAAGACTTCGGTTACTGTCAAATGAATGCATTCTATAAAGAGAAATAGCCTGCTTCATCAACTCACCATCATTATAAACTTTTGATGAATAGATTAATGCTTCCATGATCCATGCTTGTCCCATAACACCATTAGAGAAATCTTTAAGAGGATTTTTTCGACAGAAAAATGCTGCTTTCATCGGGCGGAACTGTTCTGATAAAAGAAGATCAATAGCTTGATAAGAAAACTCTTTGTATTTAATTTCTTTAGTTTCCTTATATATACAACTGAAAATTATTATCCAGTGTGCGATATTTCTAGCTCTTGTCTCTTCGTCTTTATAAGGCCCATTATGCCCTGCTTCTATAGAATCTAGTGAAAAATCAAGTTTATCAGAGCCCTTAATTAAAATATCTAATAATGTTATATAGCCTGGAGTAATATTATTATTCATTAATTTTTTCCATATAGTGATTAAAGACTGTTTCTAAATTAAAAACTTTTCTTGCTAATTTTTCATCACTTATAATACTTTTTTCATCCATCGAATTATCAACTAAATATAGAAACTTTTCTTTAAGGTTTTCAACTGAAATTTCTTCACATATAGACTGTGTTTTGAAACCTAATTGGCTAAGGTACTGATAATTATCTAAAGGAGAAAGTATGTTTTTTGTTCCACGTAAATAAGCATAAACGATACTTATCGTTAATTGATCTGTAGAACCAAAACAAATATTATAATCAGCGCTGTCATATAAATTCATTAGATCAGTACCTTCGTACCATTTATCTATATCAATTTTAATGTTATTGCTTTGATCATAATCTATAATGGTTTTACGTATATTTTTAAGTACTTCAGGATCGCAACCATAAGCACCAACTATATGTAACTGATGATGTGTATTACTAGGAAAAGCTTTACAAAATGCTTCAACTACTAGATCTACATTATTATATGAGTGCAATGCTCTAGTAGATAAAAAGACTTTGTTTTCTTTTCTCTTTTTAGGTTTCATTTCATGTTCATACCAATCTAAATCTGCTCCCCATGGACAACACAGAACCTTTTCACTGAACTGTGGAAACTCATTTAGGAAGTCATCTTTCGTTGTATGCCAGTTACAATGAATTACATCTACTTTTTCAAGAACCTCTATAAATTGTTTCAGCCCAGCTTTATCAAGTTCTTTTCTAAGATATTTTCTATAAAAGTCACTTCCATAAATGTTTAATATTGACTTTTTATGCTCTATCTTACTTAATACTTTCAAGTTAGTCGCTGGTGTATAGTTCCCTTGTAGAATTAATAAATCTTGTATTCCTTTTCTTTTTAGGAGGAATAAATAGAGGTCAAGTAAAAATAATGAAACACTTTTATTCCTTAGTTTTTGAATTACCTTTGGTAGTTTTTTATAACCATAAGGTGAAAAAACCTTAAAAGAGTGCTTCAAAGTACAAAGGGTTCGTGCCAAAAATGTAATTTCTAATTGCTTATTATTTTTAGTTTGATGGTTTAGGAAGTTGAACCACAATAATGCATTTCCGCCAGTGGCTTGACCAAAGAAAAAGATTTTCATTTAAGCCTCTATAATTTTGCTTTTTTTATAGTTGATAACATGAACAAAAAATCCTTATAGAAAAGGGTTACTACTGCTAGTGATAAAAAAATCCAAATTAACACTATAACTTTACTTGATAATATTATTGTTACTATTGATGCTACCAAAAGAAATAAGGTTAATATATATAACCTTACCCTCGGTATACTCTTCCAAAAATAACATGACAACTCAGTTCGAAGAACAAGGAATACCCAAAATGAAGTTGCTGTACTAATCGCAGCTCCATATGCACCGAATTTTTTCACTAAGAAAAAGTTACCTATAAAATTAATAGCAAAAGCAAAAATTGATGCTAACATTGAGTAATTAGTCTTTTTTACTATATTAAGTCCAATCACTGTTGTTTCTGAAAGTACATAAAATAATGGGGCTAACATGCAAGGTATTACTAAGTATTTCACCAAAGAATATTCATTTGGCAATATATAATCAATTACCCAACTTGCCATACCGAGCAGTGAAATTATAACTGCAACAAATAAAACCACATACTTATTTATATTCCTAATTTCATTATCATCATGCCCGCCGTTTATAGTCTTATAAACGTATGGAGTCCATATTGTTGTAAATACTTTCTGGAAAATTATTGCTGCAGTAGAGAAACTTATAGCAACAGAGTAGATGCCTAACTCATTTAATGATGAGTAAGCTCTTAAAAAAAACTTATCTGTAGCAGTAAGCCCCCAATAAGCTATAGCACCAATAGTTAAAGGCAAACCGTAACTAAAATACTCTGAAAATCTTTTAATAGAAAACTTACTCAATATCGATTTATAAATTCCCCCTTTATTTCCATACAATAAATATAAAAGAATTAATAGGTTCGAAATAAGCTGACCTAATAGCAAATATATAAAACCTGAGCCTTCTTCAAATAAAATTATAATGAAAAAGTAACATAGAAAGAATACTTTAGGTAAGAATTGACTTAAGGAAAACAATAATGCATTTTCCTGCATTCGTACAATTAAAGATATAAACCTTTGTAAGTAAACGACCAAAATACATGCTAAAGTCATTAAAGTTAATGTTGAATCCTCAATCCCAAACAAAATGTAAGATATCAGAGTGGGATCAAATAGATATAATGTAAAAGACGTAATTATAAATAAGATAATGCCTGGTGTAATACAATCTTTAAATAATTGACCAGCATCTTTTGAGGAGTAATAATAACGAATGTAAGATTGATCTAAACCTACGGAAAAAAAAAGTACAGCAAAACTCTGTACTATAAATAGCATGCTCAGCCTTCCAACATCTTCTGAACTGAAATGCCATGTAATCAGAGGTAAAGTTACAAATCCAAGGAACGCAGAACCGACAGGTCCTAATGAGTATTGAGTTATAGTTCTTAGATTCATAAGTAAAATTTATAGTTGTTCATAGCGTTTCAAGCCAAATACTACTATCACTTTGAATAGATGCCTTTTATATTCGACAAGAAAAAGACAATCAAAAGACTCAGCATAAATCCAAGCAAAGTGCCAAAAATACAAATTAATGCCCTTTTGGGTCTATCTTTTAACTCTGGAACAATTGCAGGATCAATTACTTTAAAAACATATTCTTTTCTTACTTCGGCAAACATTATAGTTTTAGTTTGCTCTTCAATTAGGTTATAGAAAATTGACTTTATATCTGAAACACTTGTTTTGCGTATTTGCTCTTCTAGAAATGCGATACTCTTTTTAGCTTCCTCAATATCCTTCTTTTTCATTTCATTATTGATATCCTCTATTAGTAAATCGAGAATATTTTTAGCAAAATAAGGTGAAATATGATCAAATGAAATAGTGATCATGCCAGTTTCAATGTTTTCTATAATACTTAGCTTCTCTAAAAAACTATTATAAGCTTCTTGATCTGTAGGCTTAGGCGTAAATGGAAGCTGAACTTTCCTCACCCACCTTTTCATCTCAGCATCATATAAATCTGGGTTATAACTCAACTTATTACTACCTAAATCCCAAAATTCTGCAGCTATCAAATCAGGTAATAAGTTATGTTTATTTATAAATTTTGATATGAATAGGCGCGACCTAAGTATTTCTACAGCTATCTTTGATTTATTTGATTGTGATGGAATATTCATTCCTGCCAAACTAGCAAGTCCGCCAAATTGACTAGCGAGAGAGGACAGCCCTCCTTTACTCTCTTGCTCAGCAGGCATAATTAAAGTAGTCGATTTATAAATATTTGGCTGGTTAATAGCAAATACTACTGAAATTAAAGCTGCTACTAAAGTTATTGATGAAACCAGCCATTTGTACCTAAAAAAGACATTAAAAACTTTTTTTAAGTCAACATCTTCAGATGAATTTTCGACTTTCATATTATAATTTAAACTAGACATTTTAATCTCTGTAAAAATAGGCTTTATATACTACTAATAGCAGCAACTGCTACACCTAACTGGTAAACAATCTGTGTCGCAGTGCTCCACAGAGTTAGGTTGTCCATGTAATCTGCGTTCATTGGCACTACGATGGTATCGCCGGCTTCAAGCGTGTTTGTGTCATTAACTGCAAACCAGCTGCCTGTACTTGGGATTTTCACTGAGCCATTAGCTTTGATTATATAGATTCGTTCATCTGCTGCGCGCTCTTTTAAGCCGCCACTGAGATCGATGTAATCGTCAACCGTAATGCCTTGTTTGAATAGATGTGAGGTTGCGTAATTAACTTCACCGATCACACTGATAGAATCACGCTTACTTGGTACATAAAGAGTATCACCATTTTGTAGCACTAAGTTTTGCTTATCTTCTACAATCAGTGGTAAATCAATAACCAATCGACCCACAGCTTCAACGTTAGCTAGATCATTCAACAACTTATTCATTTCATCATAGGAAAGGCTGTTACTACTTACGGAGTTTTCGAAGCTTTTTGATGCAATGTCACGACGCAAATCTTCAGAAAGTTTTGCTAATTGCTGTTGCTCTTGTTTGCGAATTGCTTCGCGAGTGAAAATAGCTGCATTTGGCGCGGCAAACTCAGAGAAACCACCTGCACGCTCAAGTAAATTGCTTAAGGTTTCGCCACGACGAATTGTATAGATCCCTGGAAATTTAACTTCACCTTTCAGCTCTACTTTTACGTTTTCTTGCCAGTTAGGAATTGAGAAAATATTAATACTGTCTTTACTACGCAATGCGATATTTTCACCATTACTACCTAACATGGCTGCTTGCAGATTAAATTTGATATGTTTAACTTTTGATGCATCGCCATCCATTACACGAGTTATTTCAGCTTGTTCAGTGTATGCAGACTCAAGTAATCCACCTGCTGCGGCAATCAAATCGTTTACTTCACCATTAACTGTAAGAGGATAAACACCTGGGTAAGTTATATGACCATTTATTTCTACAAGCTGCATTGCCATAGCGACTGAGGCTTGTTGCTTTAACTTTGCAATGATTGGCTTTAATAGATTAAACCGACTGAAAACTGCGTAATCTTCTGCATCAAGCAATTCTTCATCTTTATTTAAATTGCGCTTAGCAATATCAGCAATTGATTTAGTGCCGTCTTCTTTTAACTTTAAATCGTCGACTGTACCTGTAACACCAATGTATTTTTCAAATTCTCTTTGTTGGTATTGATGCCATTGTTTTACTTTATACTGCTGCTCTTGCTGCTCTTCAGTAAGTGCCATATTTGCAAGCGCAATTTCTTCAGCTTCTTTTTCTTGATAACGGCTAAAAACAAAAAGTTTATCGTTTGCTTTAAGTTCTAGGTCATGCTCAGCAGCTTTAACAATCGCTTGTGCTATATCAAATTGAAAAACTTGAATATCACCTGCTACATTAACTTCACGAACAAGTAACCCGTAACCTAAGTCAGCCTGAGGCAGCAAGTCACCACGCACTGAAGTTAGAACGTCAGAGATATGCTTGCCTAGATGCCACTGATAATGACCCGGACGTGCAACAGCACCAATTAAACTAATGCTGTTTTGATATTGGAAGCTTACCGGATTAAAACGAATACGATCGCCATCACGAGGAGTGTAGTTAATTTGATTGCTACTAAAGTCAATTGATAATACTTCTTTCATATTATTGTTATTGAAGCGTTCTACAATTGCTTTTTTAGCGTAAGCTTGCGGCTTTAAACCACCCGCCATTTTTAATAATTGTGCCGCTGTTTCACCTTTTTTTAATTCAAAAATAGCAGGGCGTTTGACCAAACCTTCAACAGCGACTTGTGAGCCAACTGATGGAATAAACACCACATCGCCTGGCTTCAAAATAATATCGTTACTGCTATCACCATTGATCAAAAGATCATACAAGTCAAAGTTTGCAACAACCTTCCCAGCACGCTTAACTTGAATATTACGTAGTGAAGCAATATCAGATACCCCACCACTAACAAATAGTGCATGCGATACGGTAGTCAATGATGAAACAGAATAACTACCCGGTTTGTATGCTTCACCAAGCACTAGCACACGAATGCTACGAAGTTTGCCTACCGAAACAAATGCTTTAATACCAATTACTTCTTGTTCAACTTTTGCTTTGATTAACTCTTTGACTTCAGCAAAAGTAAGGCCTGCCACTTGAACAGGGCTTAAGTTTGGAATGCTGATACGCCCTTCGCGGTCAACAACAACTTCATAGTTCTCACTTTCTTTACCGTAAAAGTTGATATTGAGCGTATCTCCACGACCAATTAAATAGGTATCAGGAACGGCGGCATTTTCACTTGGCATAAATGATGTTGGCTCACCAGCAAACAAGTCATAGCCGAAAGGTTTTACCTCATCAACTTTCGGAGCAAAGCGCTCTTCATCTGTTAACTGTTCTTTTTCTTGTTCTAGGCGAGGTTGTATTGTTGATTCTTGTTCAACTTGTTCAGTTGAAACTTTCTTACCTGTAATCGTTGATAAGTCTACACCATACTGCCTTGCTAGTGCTTCTTGCTGTGCTTTTGGGAGTTTTTTAAATTGCTCTATTTGTGCAGCTGTAGGAGTAAAAGCCAATACTGATGCGGAAGTTAACAGCAAAAAAGTAATAAAGAGTCTTTTAAATAACATCACAGGTAGGGATATCCATAGTTCTACAGTCAAAAAGATTGTCTATTCTACCTGAAATATTGGGAAATAAAAAAGGGACTTTCGTCCCTTTTTGTCATTTAATTGTCAACGAAACGGTTTATGTGGTTAAAAACTGTAAACCAGTGTTAATGACGTTTCTGTATCTGTGTTTTCTTTATCATCCGCAACGTCTGAGTTGTGAGTGATGTTGTAAGCTACTTTCATTTGTAGTGAGCCGTTGATTTTGGCAAGAATTGCAGACTCTGAACGTGTTTTAGTATTGGTATCACCATATTCAACTGATACTAACTGAGTAAAACGTGCGCTGTCTGAAATCTGCCAGTTATAATCAACTTTACCTAACGCGATAACTTCACCTTCGCGCTCGCCGGCAAGTGAGTTACCGTTTTCATCAACTTCAGTGCTGTCATCAGGGTATTGGAAATACTTATAACCTGGACCGATTTCAGCGTTTAACCACATATCAGAACGGTCGATTACGCGTAAACCATAACCTGCTGAGATTACTGATTCGTTGCGATATGCACCAAAGTAATCAGATACGTGCGAGCCGTAGATGAATAAGTGTGAGTGCTTTTCGTTTAACTTGTAGTTACCTTGTGCAGAGATTGAGTACTTTTCGTTAGTACGTTGTGTTTCTTTAACACCGTCGTCGTTTTCGATCTCATCTTCTTTATAAAGACCGTCTAACTTGTACTCGTTATTCCAGTTTTCTAGGTTATGTAAAACCTTAACACCACCTTTTAGTGTTGTTGTTTCAGTGTTACCACTTGTAATAATGGCACCTAGTTCACTGGTTACATCCCAAGTTTTGGTTTCATCTGCTGCGAATGCGCTAGTTGCAGCACTTGCTGCAACTAGAATTGATAAAGCTTTTAATTTCATTAAAAAATAACCTTTACTACTTGTGATTAATCTTCTTTATGCAAATGAACATCCATTTGCGGGAATGGGATCGTGATATTTGCGTCATCTAATGCGATCTTAATGTTTTCCATTAGATCGAAATACGTTGGCCAATAATCTGATGAATTAACCCACGGGCGAACTACAAAGTTCACACTTGAATCTGCAAGCTCAGATACAGCGACTGTGTATGCTGGATCTTTTAATAAACGAGTTTCTTTATCTAATACTGATTTAAGAACTGCTTTTGCTTCTTTAAGGTCTGCATCGTAACCCACACCAATTACTAAATCGATACGACGAGTTGATTCACGAGAGAAGTTTGTAATTGGGCTGCCCATGATTGATGAGTTAGGCATGATAATTACTTTATTATCTGGTGTACGTAATTCTGTAGAGAAAATTTCGATTTTCTTAACAGTACCCGCTTTACCACCGGCTTCTACATAGTCACCTGATTTGAAAGGGCGAAGTAGGATGATTAAAACACCTGATGCAAAGTTAGACAGTGAACCTTGAAGTGCTAGACCTACAGCTAAACCAGCCGCACCTAAAATAGCAATGAATGATGTTGTCTCAATGCCAAGTTGAGATAGTGCCATTAAGATAGTTGCTGCAAAAACAATAGCATAAACAATGCTTGCTACAAATGAACCTACGGCTTTGTCTACTTTCTTTTTATCAAATGCTTTTTCAGTCATCCCTTCGCAAAATTTTGCGATACGACCACCGATGAAGAAAATGATTAGCGCAAGAACAGCCTGAACGGCGTAATGTATGATTAAACCTGAATTCTCATTGATCCAGTTCATTATAGTATCCATATTCTCTCCTGAAGTTCATTTTTAGCATAACGCTGTTCAAATTATATATGATCTTTGGTTAAAAAATCATTAAATTACAGTCAAACTAAAAAATGAGTAATTGCTCAATTGCAAAAGTCGCAAGTCTAAATACCGAAACTGAACACTAACTGACTAAACTTGCTTTTCTGAATTTTCTGAAGCAAGTAAGTTTTTTTTACTTTTTTTAATTTAGGGGGTTCACAAGCCTAAGTTAATTATGTAATATGCGCGCCACACCAAACGAGGTGTATCTCAGTGGCGGCTGTAGCTCAGTTGGTAGAGCCCCGGATTGTGATTCCGGTTGTCGTGGGTTCAAGCCCCATCAGTCGCCCCACTTCTCCCCCTTAGTAAATCCCTATATTTTTCTAAATATTTTATATTTTGAATTTCAAGATTTATCTTTAAAACCTGTTTTCAGATCTAAAAGCCGTCAGCTTTGGCTGTTCGGGTTTGTTTGTGGTTCAATATTTCTTTTGCACAAAGAGAAGTGAATGAGGAAACCACAATATTACTTTCTCTTAAGCGAAGCGCTCTCTTATCCTCTTTGTGAATAAAAGTGGTTTACTCTGTGTAACGAGAACCTTAAATTTCAAACAAAAAAATGCCACCTTTCGGTGGCATTACACACGGGATTATTTCTATTTACTAGAAATGCTTTTCAAAGTTCAAGGCGGTGCATTTTACGCCCAACCTCAAACTCATAATTACTTCCAACTTTTCATCTTGTGGCCTTTAACAGCATAGAAAAGTATGAATAAATAACAAGGCAACATCACAATATAAGCCATTTGTTGTGCTTCTGCGCTTTTTACGCCGCCACTTGCTAGGCCCCAAAATAATGGGCCGAATGCGCCACCAGCTATACCCATAACGAGCAGACCAGAGCCTACACTAGTTAGCTTACCTAAACCAGATAATGCTAACGGCCAAACTGCAGGCCAAACAATCGCATTAGCAAAGCCTAGCACAGCAATGAGCAATAAGGTATCAGGTAGTACCGATTTTAGGCCAAACAATGTTGATATAAATACAGTTTCATTACTACCTGTAACTATCGCTAGCGTTAACACACAGCCCAATACCGCTGAAATAGTTAGTGCTGTTTGCTGCGATAACACTCGTGGGATAAGTAAAACCCCTAAAAAGTAACCTAGTACCATACACCCCATGGTGTACGATGTCATAACACTGTATTTTTCAATACCTAACGACAACGCAAAGCTACCAATGGTATCGCCGGCAATTACTTCAACAGCTACGTAGACAAAAAGTGCCACTATCCCTAAGGCAAGACTCGGATGGCTTAATGCTTCTTTTATCTGCCCCGGTTTCTGTTCATCAACGTCGTCATCAATTAACTCTGGCAATGGCATTTTAGTTACCGCAAAGCCGAGTATACCAATAAAAATAGACATCCCTAAATACGGTAAGATTAAGCCATTAGCCATGGCATCAATATCAGTTTGGCTAAGCTCTTTACCTACAAAGCCTTTAAAGTCGCTGAGTATCAATGCGGTAAACACGATTGGTGCAACAACACCCGCACCTTTATTTAATATACCCATAATACTAACGCGAGCCGCAGCTGATTCTTCAGGGCCAATTCTTACTACGTATGGGTTAACCGCTGTTTGTAATAACGTTTGCCCTGCCCCCATAACAAGCTGCGCAAATAAAAACAGTGCAAACACTTGTGTTTTTGCGGCAGGAATAAATAGCAAACCTGCCACCATCATGGTCACCATACCCAGCGCCATACCGTTTTTATAACCTACCTTTCTGATGATCATCGCCGAAGGTAGAGCCGTAAAAGTCACGGCGATATAAAACGAGAAAATAATCAGCGATGCCTGAAAAGGTGATAGCTGCAAAATTTGCTGTAAAAATGGCATCAGTGAGCCATTTAACCATGTAGCAAAACCCAGTATAAAAAACAGCGTGGCAACAATCGCCATAGGCACAACACTGCTTTGTTTATTTATTTCAGACATAACATTTCCTATAACAGCACAGTTCGACTCTACAGCGCTGCTCATTCAGATGATTATATAAAAGAGATATTAAATATTTATAACACTATCGCAACAAAAATGACAGCGCTGACATATTTCTTTTAAGTAGTTTCTAGGAGCCGTCAGTTTTGAGCCGAACTGTGTTGTTTGAGTGCAATACGTACCCCTTCAGATAGGAGTTGAATGCAAGGCGCGCCAAGCAAGCGTGACGCCTACGAGATGCGAGGTGCGAGGTGCGAGGTGCGAGGTGCGAGGTGCGAGGTGCGAGGTGCGAGGTGCAGGGTATTGTAGGCGTGAAATTTATTTCGCGCGAAGTTTTTAGGCCGCCAGATTTTAGTCAGACGCGCAAGCAAAAATGACGCCTACGCTTTGCTGTAGACGTCACATTTATTCATCACAAAGCACTACTCACCAACAACTGTGACGCGACTGGTTTGTTTTGCGTTTAAGCGGGTGCGTAGCGCAACTTTTGCATTGTTATCAACCTTCACAGGCTC
>Ga0208060_1000120_pt1 | contig 24289 bp, 27 predicted proteins | sample DeeseametaMP0901_FD_184200 | JGI IMG/M metagenome (GOLD analysis project Ga0208060, IMG submission 184200) | Marine microbial communities from the Deep Indian Ocean - MP0901 (SPAdes) | ecosystem: Environmental > Aquatic > Marine > Oceanic | place: East of Durban, South Africa, South Indian Ocean... | reverse complement strand
AGTAACGCCTGCTAAACTGCGCCAAAATACCGCTGCCTATGCTGTATTTGCGTTAATGGCAGCAGATGCCAAAACAACAATTCAACCGAAAGCGCAGGCTAACTAATAACTGACATACTTACTTACAGTTTGTCGCTTTGATAAACGCACTCCCTGTTTTACCTTTATATAAATTAAATAAAACAAGGAGTGTGCGGGCATGTTGCTTTTCAATACGAGTCAGTCGTTTCCTCATTTTGCACAAATACAGTGCTGCCCTAACTGCCATAGCCGCGCCTATCATCTAATAAACCAAAGTCGTTTTTTACGCTTTACGGTTATTCCTGTTCTACCTTTAGCACTAAACTATAAATACGAATGCTATCAATGCGGCCATAATGCGCCTGTAAAATTAAAGCAGTTACCGACGTTTGAAATTTTCACTCTACCTAAATACTTTATAGGGGTATTTTTAGCGTTATGGGTGGGTTTATTTTTTTACCAACAACACGCTGCTGCGCAAGCGCAAAAGCAAAGCTACTTAACTAACCCTAAAGCCTACGATACGTATTTAGTACACGCTGATAAATTTACTCATGAGCCATGGACACTCACCAACTTAAAAGTTGCGCAAGTTTTAAGTTTTGACGAGCAGTTTATAACGTTTCAAGTAAGTAACTACAGCTATAAGCGCAACAAAGGCATTACTACTGCAATGCGTACCAGCTTATTAGTACAAAGGGGTTACTTCTCAGATGACAAAATTACTTTGCCTCGTAGCGAAGTAAAAAGACTTTACAGCGACGGGGTGATTTACGACGTACTGCGCCCCTCAGCAAATAGTTTATATGGTGGTTTTGTAATGTTTCCGCCAAAACCAAAACCGCTATATAAAGGCTTAAAGCTCGACAAAAATAACCAACAGGGCATTACGTATTTTAAAAACGGACAGTATAGCGATGCGCTTGAGAGTTTTACTCTAGCCGCAAATGCCGGCTCGCAATGGGGGCAGCTCAATCTTGCGCAAATGTACCGAGATGGACAAGGCGTAACTCAAAATGTACAAACAGCAAAACATTGGTATGAGCAGGCAATAGCGCAAGGTAATAGCAAAGCGAAATATGAGCTAGAACAGCTTTGTGAAAACAGCCAATGTAAATAATCTAAGGCTGTATTTAAAATAATGATTAGGCTGCGCTTTGATGAAAATATAAAACAAAGCGCAGCCTAAAAATTCACACAGCAGTTATTTATTAAATATTTTTGTATAAGCTAAATGCAGAATAACAATGCATAGCCCCGCTACTACTCCTAATAATCCGTCAAATATGAGGGGGGCTAATGTTTCACCAGTGCCATTTAATAACGACTTGCCTATGGCTATTACTTCTAATTGCCAATGATGTAGTAGCTCAATACCGTGGGATAAAATGCCGCCACCGACTAAAAACATGGCCACCGTGCCGGCAAAGGCTAAAAATTGCATAAGCCTTGGCGCTGCAGCTAATAGCCCCTTACCAAGCATCTCTTTAAATTTATTAGCCGACACCTTTGATTGATTAAGCAAATACAAACCCGCGTCATCAAGCTTTACAATACCGGCTACAAGGCCGTATACACCTATAGTCATTAATACGGCTATAACACACAGTACAAGCGCCTGATTTACAAGTGTGGCACCTGCAACCGTTCCTAAGGTGATCACTATAATTTCGGCTGAGAGAATAAAGTCGGTGCGTATGGCTCCTTTTACTTTTTGCTTTTCATACTCAGCTGGGTCTAATTGTTGCGACTCATCAACCTCTTTTTCGGGGTGAGGTAAAAACCGAGCAAATACTTTCTCAGCGCCTTCAAAACATAAAAATAAGCCACCGATTATTAGCAGCGGGGTTATTAACCAAGGCAGCCATACACTTATGAGCAATGCACCAGGCACCAAAATGGCTTTATTTAAAAATGAGCCCTTTGCCACAGCCCAAACTACGGGTAATTCGCGGTCGGCTGTAACCCCTGTAACTTGCTGAGCATTAAGTGCTAAGTCGTCACCAAGTACACCGGCTGTTTTTTTAGTGGCGACTTTACTCATTGTGGCAATGTCATCAAGTAAGGTGGTTATATCATCAAGTAATGTTAAAAGGTTAATGCCTGCCATGTTGCTTCCTAGCTAAAAAATAATGCTATCAACATAGCGTAATCCGTAATTTTCACCAACGGTTAATTTTGCTTTGTTATGCTGATTAAACGCACTGATTTTTATCAATGGCAAACTTACTTAGGGGATATAAATGAAAGCATTGGTGGTTATTTTTACAAGCATGCTGGTTTTATCAGCCTGTAGTAATGAGTCTAAAAGTACCCACTACTTATGCAACGAGCGCGTAGTAGAATTAGCCCATCAAGGAGCGCGGGCAACACTTACTTTAAATGAGCAAACATATACGCTTAATAAAGAGCCGAGCGCATCAGGGGTAAAGTATATTAATGAGCGAGTGCTATTTTGGTCTAAAGCCGATGAAGCCATGTTGATTGTTTCAGGTAATAAATACCACTGCCAACTTCAACAAGCAGACGCCTTATAATTTTGTCTCTCGCGATTTAAACTTTTTCTTTTTTCTCATCGTAATAAATAGCCTGTTTTTACGTTATCACTGACTTAACAACTGCACATGCATTTGTTGTTTAGTTGGGTATAATACTTTCACTTTTTGCTTAGTAGCGGCCTACCATGAAATATAAAGATTTACGTGATTTTATCGATTTGCTTGAAAAAAAAGGCGAACTTAAACGTATTACTCAAGAAATCGACCCGTATCTTGAAATGACCGAAATAGCCGACCGTACATTACGTGCTAAAGGCCCCGCATTACTGTTCGAAAACCCAAAAGGTCACAGTATGCCTGTGCTTGCAAACTTATTTGGTACACCTAAGCGCGTTGCTATGGGCATGGGCCAAGAAGATGTAAGCGAGCTGCGTGAAGTTGGCAAGCTACTCGCTTTTTTAAAAGAGCCCGAGCCACCAAAAGGGATTAAAGAAGCACTAGGGCAAATTCCGGTATTTAAACAAGTACTCAATATGCCGGCTAAAGAAGTTAAAAAAGCACCATGCCAACAGGTTGTTCTAGAAGGTGATGAGGTAGATTTAACTAAGCTACCTATACAACATTGTTGGCCTGGAGATGCCGCCCCCCTTATTACTTGGGGTTTAACTGTTACCAAAGGGCCTTATAAAAAGCGCCAAAATTTGGGTATTTACCGCCAGCAGCTATTAGGTAAAAATAAAATAATTATGCGTTGGTTATCGCATCGCGGTGGCGCACTCGATTTTCAAGAATGGTGTAAAGAAAACCCCGGTGAGCCTTACCCGGTTTCGGTTGCATTAGGAGCTGATCCTGCCACTATTTTAGGTGCGGTGACACCTGTGCCAGACACGTTAAGCGAATATGCCTTTGCTGGCTTACTGCGCGGTAGTAAAACAGAAGTGGTTAAGTCAATTTCAAATGACTTACAGGTCCCTGCCAGTGCCGAAATAGTACTTGAAGGCTACATTATGCCTGGCGAAATGGCTCCCGAGGGGCCGTATGGCGACCACACTGGTTATTACAATGAAGTTGATGATTTTCCTGTGATGACAGTGACCCATTTAACACACCGTAAAAACCCAATTTACCACAGTACATTTACCGGCCGCCCACCTGATGAGCCAGCTATTTTAGGTGTGGCATTAAACGAAGTGTTTGTGCCTATATTGCAAAAGCAGTTTCCAGAAATTGTCGACTTTTATTTGCCACCCGAAGGCTGCTCTTACCGTATGGCCGTGGTAACCATGAAAAAACAATACCCAGGCCATGCTAAGCGCGTAATGATGGGCGTATGGTCGTTTTTACGACAGTTTATGTACACTAAGTTTGTTATTGTTTGCGATGATGATGTAAATGCCCGTGACTGGAACGATGTTATTTGGGCCATCACTACCCGTATGGACCCTGCGCGCGACACCACATTAATTGAAAACACGCCAATAGATTACCTCGATTTTGCATCGCCGGTATCTGGGCTTGGTTCAAAAATGGGCATGGATGCAACAAATAAGTGGCCAGGTGAAACCGACCGCGAATGGGGCGAGCCAATTGTCATGGATAAAGCGACAAAAGATCGTGTTGATGAAATTTGGCAAAGCCTCGATATACTTTAAGCACGCTTAGTGAATATAAACAGGCTATAAAATGACCCCGCAGATATGTTAATATTGCTCCACTTAACTGCATATCTGCGTAAACGCTGCTAAAAGGTAAAAAATGCAAACATTAAAAGCTGAAGTTGTTGCCATCAGCCCACTTACAGAATTTGTTCATAAAGTAATTTTAAAGCCTCAACAACCTGTTACGTTTGAAGCTGGCCAATACATGCAACTTGTACTTGGCGAAAAAGACAAGCGCGCATTTTCGATTGCAAGTCGTCCATCGCAATGTGATGAAATAGAGCTTCATATTGGCGCATCTAAAGCCGATTCATACGCAATGCAATCGCTTGAGCATTTGCGTAATGCGCATCAAGATAATACACCGGTAGATATAGAAGCTGGCCTTGGTGTATCGCAACTACGCCTACAATACGAGCGCCCTATTATTTTATTGGCTGGCGGCACTGGTTTTTCTTATGCAAAATCAATGGCTGATCACTTAGCTGAAATTAACTGCGACCGCCCGGTATTATTTTACTGGGGTGTTAAAGAAGAGTCTGCATTGTATGCTCACAGCGAAATGCAAGCATGGGCAGAGAGTAACCAGCACTTTAAATTTATTCCTGTTGTAGAAAACCCATCTGCTAATTGGCAAGGCCACACTGGGTTTGTACACAAAGCAGTCATGCAAGATATTGTGTCGTTAGAACCTTACGACATTTATATGGCTGGTCGCTTTGACATGATAGGCATTGTCCGTGATGACTTTATTGCTCACGGTGCTGTTCGCGAAAACATGTACGCCGATGCATTCGCGTTTATAAAATAAATTTTTATTTATAATACAAAGGCGCCCCATGGCGCCTTTGTTATTTCTATCAAATTTAAGCTATTAATTGGTATAACCTATTACTTTAATCAGTATAAACAATTTCCTAAATTCCTATCTATAAACCATACTTTGTATAGAACATCAGCGGGAGAGACCCAAATGTTAAATACAAAAGTAAAAGATTTTATGCAACGTAAGTTGCCACACATTACCCCAAATACCGAAATGACCACCGCCATTAGCGAGCTGCAAAAGTTTAATTTATTAGGTGCACCAGTATTTGATGACAATAAATCGCTGGTTGGTTTTATATCAGAGCAAGAGCTGTTAAAACCATTAATGCGGAGCAGCTATTTTTGCGATGGCGTTGTAAAAGTTTCGCAGCTTATGCAAACCGAAGTTGTAACCGTTAATGCCGATACCAACATTATCGAGCTTGCAGAGCAAATGAAAACAGGAAAGCCAAAAAACTACCCCGTTGTTGAGGGTGATACCGTGATAGGGCTAATTGGCCGAAGCGATGTATTAAAAGCACTGTTTGATAATTACGTGAGCTGCCAAACAAAAGTAAGCTAACATAAAAAATGCCGCTAATAAGCGGCATTTTTTGTATTAAGCGTATTTAACGTGCCGCAGCAAGCGCAGTTAATGCGTTTTTATCGCTGTCGCTTAAAAATGCAATCTCTAAGGCATTAGCTTGTGCCTTATGCATATCGGCTTGTGTTAAACCCGCCTTTGGCGCAGCCACTAAATATTCATGCTCAATTTCAATGCCCTCTACAGCCGGGTCGTCGGTATTAATACACGCTAAAATACCGTGATCTAAAAACTGTTTAAGAGGGTGTTTAGCTAAATTGTTTACGGTACTGGTTTGAATATTACTGGTTAAGCACGACTCAATACCAATGCGGTTATCGCGCAGGTAGTCCATTAGTTTAGGGTCTTCAATTGCTTTTACCCCATGACCTATACGGCTTGCACCTAATTCATTAATGGCTTGCCAAATACTCGCTGCGCCCAGCGCTTCACCGGCATGAATGGTAGCGGCCAGGTAAGCGTCTCTTACTTGCTTAAATTGTTCGACAAAAAGCTCTCCCGGAAAACCAATTTCATCTCCGGCTAAATCAATCGCCACTAAATCATTTTTAAAGGCAAGTAATGCGTCAAGCTCCTGCTGACAAGTTTTAACACCGTAAGTACGCGACATAATACCAATTAAGTTTGCTTTAATATTGGCGCCTTGAGTAGCCGATTTAATACCATCAACCACGGCCTCAACCACCCCTTGCGGGTGTAAGCCTTGGCTTTGTGCCATATAATACGGGCTAAAGCGAAGCTCTACATAATCAAGTCCCTGCGCTTGAGCATCTTCTATGTTTTCAACGGCAATGCGTCTACAGGCGTCGTAGTCGCCCAGTACCGTTACCCCCCAGTCGAGCTTTTGTAAAAAAGCCATTAAATCAGGCTCAGGATCAATAACTTGCACATGAGGGATAAGCGCCTCTACGTTATCAGCAGGTAGCGTAATATTAAACTGTCGACCAAGCTCTAGTATGGTTTGCGCACGTACATTGCCATCTAAATGACGATGAATATCTAGCAGAGGTAATTTTTTATTTATCATAATAGCGACTCGGTTAGGTTAAAATTGCGCGCATGATACGCAGGTACAGTTATTTTTCAAGTGTAGAGCAGTTAAAGTAAATATTAGCGGTCATATGTCTGCTTTTTACTCAAAAAGTGAACAAAATTAGGTTTTTGTTCACTTATTTTGATGAGCTAAGTGATGCCAGAGTGTTTTAAATAAGGTATTTGCTTCAATGGGTTTAGTAATATAATTATCCATACCGCTGGCAACTGCTTTTTTAACATCGTCATCGTGGGCATTAGCAGATAAGCCAATAATAGGTAGGTCAAACAAACCAAGTTCATTACGAATAACTCGCGTGGCTTCAAGGCCATCCATTTTTGGCATTTGTATATCCATAAGCACAATGTCGTAGGTATGCTCTGTCAGCTTTTCAATCGCCTCAAAACCATCATTAGCAATATCAGCAACGCACCCTTTGGTTTTTAAAATAGCGCTCGCGACGTGCTGATTTAATGGGTTATCTTCAACAAGCAATAATTTATAATCTGCAAAAGAAAGCGTACTAACATCTATCTCATCATATTGTTGCTTTATTTGCTCAGCCTTTGGTAGCGGCGAATAAATTGGCAGGCTAAAAGTAAACGTAGAACCGTGCCCTTCGTGGCTTATTAAATCAATTTCTCCACCCATCAACTCTACAAGCTTTTTGCATATACTTAAACCTAAGCCCGTGCCGCCATATTGACGCGAGGTAGAACTATCTGCTTGTGCAAACGGTTTAAAGAGCTGTTTTTGCGCCTCTTTACTAATACCAATACCGGTATCGTTAACGCTAAAGTAAGTCATTTTTTTAGATTGCCACACTTTAAGTGTGATGGTGCCTTTGGCAGTAAACTTAATGGCATTATTAATTAGGTTTAGCAAAACTTGTTTTAAGCGTATTGGGTCGGTGTTGATAACCAAGTTACTTGATTTATCGTAATCAAGCATAAATTCTAGCGACTTTGCTTCTATATCAAACTGCAGCAAATTAGCCACTTCTTCACTGAGTGTGCCTACATCAATTGGCTCTTGAATTAAATCAAGTTTACCTGCTTCCATTTTAGAAAAATCGAGCACATCATTTAATACTCTTAGCAATACGCCCAGTGCCCCATCTGCTTGTTCAATATAGCTGCGAGCTTGCTGCCAATCGTTTTGCTGTAGGGCTAAATAATGCAGCCCTTTAATACCATTAATAGGCGTGCGAACTTCGTGGCTCATATTTGCTAAAAACTGGCTTTTTATTTCATTGGCTTCATCGGCCTTTTGCTTTTCTAAGCGTAAAATTTTAGTTTGTTTTGCCACCTGCTCACGTATACGAATATTGGTACCCGTTACCGATATTAAAAAGGTAATAAGCAGCCAAACAAATAACATGCCGGCTATTTGTGCAAGCCAGTAAACTAACCACGACTCTCGCTGCATTGGCTGATGCAGCTCCACCTGCCACACCCGCTTACCTACCAATAACTTATAGTCTTTTAACGGCAATAGTTGCTGATGATCGGCAATAAAAATAGGCTGTGCATTATTCTCTGTTGTGGTGTCTGTAAAGCTCACTGCAACACCGTTGTTTTGATCAAATAACACCGCGTTTGATAGTCTTTCTAAACTTACAACGGCTACCACAAAACCTTTAAAATCGTCTTCGGTAATATTGTTGCCAAACACCGGATGAAAAAACAACACGCCGCGCTCAGCTTCGTTTTGTACTAAATTTATTGGCTCACTGATCACCAACTCATTTAACACTTTTGCTTTTATTAATGCAGATCGCCTTACCTCATTTGAGGCAAGATCAAAGCCAATTACATCTTCATTTCCCGACAAAGGATGTGCGTATTGTACGGGGTAGTAAAAATCTCGTGGGGGCGCGGCTTGCCAACTGCCACCTTTTGATCTTTCTTTTAAGCTATATTTAGCCAGCTCTGTGTTGTTATTAGCCTCTATATACTGAGCTAGGTTTTCACTTGGTAAGTAGGGCACCCACTCAAATGCTAAAATTTCTTCGCTGTAACTAAGCTGCTTAGAAGTAAACTGCTTAAATTCAGTAAAGCTCACATCGTCACTACTAGAAAAAAAGGTCGCCAGTAAGGCGAGGTGTGCGGTTATTTCGTTAATTTTATTGTTGATAGCATCTTGAGTGGCTAATATTTTCAGCTCTTCTTTTTGAATGTTTTTTTCTTTTTTTACACTGGCCGCGCCATAAAAGCTAATACTTATAACCATATAAATTAACAGTGAGGGCAGTATAACTTGTAGGCGATAATTTACCTGTGAATAGTTAAATGCCGCTAGCATAAGCGGAGTAAAAACAAGCACCCCAATACTGTCGCCTATCCACCACGCCATAAACGTATCCCAACCGGCTTGAGACACAATAACGCCATTAAAAATTAATAAGCTGGTGCCTACACCTGCAGCTATAACACAGCACAATGGGCCGGCAACAACGAGGCTTTGAATACAGTGTTTTAAAGAAGATAAGTCGAGTGGTGCTTTAATCACTTTCGTGACCAACTGGCTACCTACCCATGCTTGTAAAGTAGCAGCAAAGGTAACAGCCGCAGCATGCATAAATACACTTAATTGAAATATCGCTGAGGCGCTTTCTAAATGAATGAGGTTAGTAAAAAAAGCTCCTAAAACAATACCTAGTAAGCTCTTTCTGCCCCAAATTAAAAAGCCAGCAAGCGCAATTCCCGAAGGCGGCCACACAGCCACTGCGTAGCCATCTATCGCTAATAGTAAATTACTGAAATATCCGGTAAAAAAGTAAGCGCACGCTAAACTTACAGTGACAATGAAAAAGTGTTTCAACCCAATGCTCCCGAATATCAAAGCTGCAAAAGTATAAGTGTAGCCTTTATTGATACAAAACGAGTGCTTTATCGGCTTGTGCGGTATTTTTATAGCTAAGCGCTGCTTGCTGAGCAAATTGCTTTTTGTTTTCGATATTCAAGGCTTTATCAAAAACCTTTGCAGCTAACTCATAATCGCCTTGAGCATTAGCTAAACACGCAAGCGAGAGTAATAATGCGTTGTTTGCATCATCTTTTTTCAGGCGCTCTTGAATACTACTTTGAAGCTTTACAGCCTCTGCCGAGGTGGCGTTACTTAATATATTGGCCAGCTGAGCATGTTGCTCGTCGTGCTTCACCATTTTAATTAAGTCACTTTCAATCGCACTTAACTGACCCACTTTAGCCATTTGCATTAAGTAAGCTGTATTAGCATGAGCTTGTAGCTTTTTAGGAAGTTGTTTATATTTTTCAGTGATTTTATCGCTAGCTTGTGCATTAAAATAGGCATTAAACAGCTGTGTCCACTGCGCATCGTTAAGGACTTTTTTGCGAAGTAAACGCGGTAAAAAGTCTTCAAGCGCACTAAAGTGCTGTTGCTGTACAAGTATTTCGGCGTATAGCTTAAGCTCAAGTGGTGTCGCTTTTTTTGAATCGCTGTTAGCACGCATTTGTGATTCTATTGCGCTGCTATCGCCACTGGCTATCCAAAGTTTAGCAACGTTAAGTTGCTGCTCTGGGCTAATTTCAAATAAACGCTCTAGTGCTTTGTCGGTTTGGTTATTAGCAAGCGCTGCTTTTGCTAATAGCGCTAAGCGTATATCTTCAAACTTACTGGGTACACTATTACCTGATAACGTTTGCTCTACAAGCTCGTAATCATCGTTTATCGCACTCCATAAGGCTTGCTCTATAGCTGCTTGCTTTCGCTCTTCGCTACGCGCAAAAAATCCATGTTTAGTATTATGATAAATCGACAATAAATAGCGCACTAATTTGTAAGTTAAAAACAAAATGGTTGCAATAATTACCGCCATAATACAAAACGATACAATCGTGCCTTCAATCGTGGTGTTGTTAAACGAGATCAGCACATAGCCTTTTTCATCCAGTACAAATGGCGTAATCGCTAATACTAAAACAATCGCAACAATTAATACTATAAGCCCTATCATTGCGCCCACTCCTTAACCTGCTGCGTACTTTGTAGGTTTACTTCAGGGTTAAAGTTTAATGGCTCTTTTTCTAGGCTAGTTAGTGCGTTTATAACCACTTTTGTCGCCTCGTCATCTTGTTTAAAGTACTCATTAACAAGACGCTTAGCCTCACTTATGGCACTAAAATAAATGCTCGCTTGTTTGCTCATTAATGCATCTTGAGCTTGCGTCACATTTAATTTAATACGTTGATTAATTAAGTGGCGCTCCTGATCGGTTAGCAGTGGCTCTATAGCAACCCCTTCGTGCTGGCGAATAGTAATAAAGCTATCAACTAGCTTATTCCAGCTATTACTTAGGTTTTGCTGCCAATCGCTTACATCTTCACTCAAGGCATTTTTTTCAATTTCTGTTGCTTCTTGGGGTATGTTAACGGCATTAAATGCAAGGTTATCTATGTTTGATAACACGCTATTAAGTTTTAAGTAAATGGCTTCTGTTGGGATAGGTTTTAAGCTATCTAGTGTTTGAATGTCTTGTGTTATTGCTTGGCGAACTGCAACAGTACCTGGGTGTTCACTCAATAAGGCATCTAAGCGTTTAAGTACAGCGCTGGCACCTTGGTAATCTTTTTCAGCCCACAGTTTAAACTCAGCCATACGTTGTAAGCTGGTTACTTCTTGCGGGTTTAGTGAAGCGCCTTGCTGCTGAGCTTGTTGCAATGCTGCTTTTAATTGTTGCTGGTTACTCTCTGCACTTTCATTAAGCGCAGCTGCCACTTTTTGCTCACTATTGAACAATGCTTGCTGAAGATTAGATTGCGCAGACTTGAGCGCCTGTAACTCTTGTGACAATAACGCGTTTTCTTCTTTTAGTTCATTAACAGCTACATTTTGGGCTTTACCTGCATTGAGTTTTTGGTAAAACTCATACCCCACACCACAGGCAACAATAAGCGAAATGATCAGCGCTAATACCGCTAATTTACTTATTTTTTGCTTATCGTTATGTGGTTTACTGTGTGCTTTAGCTGCCTCTTTTTTTTGTGCAGAGGCCGCTGCCTTAGTGGTTGCTGTGTTATCTGCCGTTACTGGCTTTGACTGTTCGCTCATCTTGCTACCTTGCTGTTTTATGCAGGAAAACATAGCGGTATCGCTTGCCCCTGCGGCAATGTGTATATTAGCCGAGCTTACCTGTTGCTGTTGTAAATAAGCGGCTATACGCTCGCTAGCAACATAAAATCGGCACTGTTGTAACCACTGTAACTGTTGTTCAGTCAGGTTATTAAATATTGCATCAACTGCTGCATTACTGGTTATGACTATACCTTGTACTTTCAGGCTTTGCCAGTGGTCTGTCCAGCTGGCTTTTTCAGCGCTTATTGGCTCGCGCTTGTATACCACACAGTTATTTAAAAATGCCCCACGCGCCTTTAAGGTTTTGGCAATATCTGGACGCCCCGCTTGGCCTTTTACTAATACAATATTGCTACCATCAACCTCAGCTAACGAGTTTAGCGCCAATAACCCTTCAGAATCATGCAGTTTAGGCACTGCTGCGCGCACGCCAAATAACGCATAAATAGTATCTGCAGTTTGCTGACCTACTGCGTAAAATTGCGCTTTGGTATTTATTGTTGGCTTTAATTGCGCAAGGGCAGTAACGGCATCTTGAGAGATAAAAATAATTTTATCGGCATTAATTAACGGGCTTAGCTCGGTAGAAGAAGGCGTAAGGTAGGATATTTTTAAAACAGGAAATAATGACGCCTGATAACCCGCTTGCTCAAGTTGCTGAGCAAGTGCTGCGCCTTTTCCTTCGGGCCGAGTTATCAGGATATGTGTCATTTATGCGTCTCTATATACTTCTGCTAATATTTTGTCGGCGCCTTGCGCTAATAACTTTTTAGCAAGCTGCACACCGATAGCTTCGGCATCATTTATATGACCGGTTACTTCGTCATGTAAAATTTCACTACCATCTACTGCGCCCACGAGGCCGCGTAAATGCACTTGCTCGCCATCAACTAATGCGTAGGCACCAATTGGTACTTGGCAGCCACCTTCTAAATGACGATTCATAGCACGCTCTGCATTTACACGAATACGTGTTTGGGTATGCTCAAGCGGGGCCAGTAAGGCTTTTGTTACTTCATCGTCAATACGACATTCAATGCCGACAGCACCTTGTCCGTTAGCAGGTAGAGATACCTCAGGCTCAATATAATCAGCAATACGCTCGTCCATTTTTAAACGTAGCAGTCCGGCTGCGGCTAAAATAATCGCATCGTACTGGCCATCATCTAGCTTAGCTAAACGAGTATTAACATTACCACGTAAGTCTTTAATGACTAAATCAGGGCGCAAAGCTCTAATTTGGCACTGACGACGAAGGCTAGAAGTGCCTACTACAGCGCCTTTTGGTAATTCGCTTAAATTGGCAAAGTTATTTGATACAAATGCGTCGCGCGGGTCTTCACGCTCACAAATTGTGTGCAGTGCTAAGCCTTCTGGAAATTCAACGGGTACATCTTTCATTGAATGCACAGCAATATCCGCGCGGCCATCTAACATTGCTTGCTCAAGCTCTTTAACAAACAAGCCTTTACCACCAATTTTAGCAAGCGGTGTATCTAAAATAATATCCCCTTGAGTAGACATAGGGACTAATTCTACGCGCACATCAGCATGAAAATGCTCAAGCTGTGCTTTTACAAATTCAGCCTGCCAAAGCGCTAAAGCACTTTTACGGGTTGCAATGCGTACTAACTTTGTTTTTTCTGTCATAGGGGTATCCAAATAGTTACAGCTAATAGCCAAGCTTAATTAGCTAAAATTCTAAATTCTTTTTGAGCAATTAAATTACCTTGCTCATCAACAACATCTACACGCCAATGGCCTGTTTGTGTATTCATAATATTTTTGGTTGAGTACGTTCTGTAGCGCGGCGAGGTAACATTAAGTGAAATCTCAGCCATGGTTTCACCCTCATAAGACCATACATGCTTTACTTGTTGGCCTTGTAGGTTTTTAAGCTCACTAAAAAACGAAAGTGCCTCTTCAAACTGATTTAAGCGGATATCTGCAGCAAATACATTCGTGGGCTCGCGCTTACTTACTTTGCGAGTAAGCACTGCACGGCTAATTTTACCTGTATCAATTTGTGCACCTAACGCAACACTGGCAATGTGCGCATTAGATGAAAAGCCTTCACTGCTGGTTAGCGAACCGTCGTCGTTTTCAATATCTGGAAGCTGTTCATTGGGTGATGCGCTTAACTGCGTGCTAGTAAGCGGCTGATTAGCGATAGGCTCAGCGAGTTCGGTATCTGATTGCTCAATAACAGAAACTTGATTGCTTTGGACGTTAGCAATTGGTTCTATATCCGTTTGCTCATTATTGCTTTGCGCTAACGAAGTATTATTAACGCTTTCATCCTCAAGCACCGCTGGCGCAACATCTGCTATATCATTTATAAGCTCATTTGGGCGCGTTTGCTCGTCATTTATACTCACCGTGGGCTCAACATTATCTGCTGTGTTGTCGCTTAAAGGTGAATACGGCGATTGCTCATTAGATTGCTCATTAGATTGCTCGCCCTGCTCGGCATTTACCGAGCTAGTTAAGCCATACACAACCGCTGCCGAGGTCATTGCTACCAACATAGAAACACTCGCAATACGACGCCAATGCCACTCGTAGCTTACATTAGGTACACTATTTTGTGGTTCGCGTTTTACATTTGCTTTAATAACTATTTTTTGACTCATATTGACCTCAGCGGCTCCAAATTAGCTTAAACGGGCAATTAACCATTGGCGAATAGCTTGCAGTTCTTCTGCGCAAACCTGATGAGCCATAGGGTATTCTTGCCAGCTTACATCCATGTTATGTGCTGTTAATACTTCAAACGCACTTCTACCCGCGCTATGCGGCACTACATTATCTTGGCTACCATGAGCCATAAATACATTTAAATCAGTATGCTTTGCTTCTTGCGCTAGCTTTTCAGGCACGCACATATAAGTAGACAGCGCCATAACACCTGCAAGTTTGTGCTCAAATCGCGGCGCTAAATGTAAAGACACCACGCCCCCTTGCGAAAAGCCCGCCAAAATAATTTTATCGGCAGGTATACCATTTTCAATTTCTTGATTGATCAGGGCTTGCACTTTTTCGGCTGAATCTCTCACGCCTTGTTCATCGGCACGTTTGTCTAATTCTATAGATTTAATGTCGTACCACGAGCGCATTTCCATGCCACCATTTATGGTGACCGGTTGAATAGGCGCATGCGGAAAAATAAATCGTATACCAAGCTCACTGGGTAAGTTAAGTTGCGGTGCAACCGGAGCAAAGCCATCGCCCGAGTCGCCTAAACCATGTAACCAAATAACAGTGGCTTTGTGCTCACCTTGCGCTGGATATTGTGCAAACTCTAAACTCATAAGCTTGATTGCCACTTAATTTCTTGGCCAGCTTGGCGAGTAGACGCTTGGTTCATAAACTCCCAAAACTCTGCGCCAGAGCGGTTATCAATCCACTGGCCGTCACGCATTTCAAAATGGTGACCATTAAATTTAGTCGCAACCCACACTTGATGCAAAGGCGCTTGTTTGTTAATTACAATTTTACTTTTATCAGGGAAAATTATTTCTAAAATACCCTCTGCCGATTCGTAGTCTAAATCTGCTTCGCAATCATCAACTTGCTCTTCAATTGTGAACATAAGAGCTTCGGCTAATTGGTGATATTCGTGTTCAGTCATTGTAATTTTCCTTTGCAGGCGAGCTGCCTAATATTGGGTACGGTTTATATACAGCTAGTGTAACAGGAATAAAATCATCCGCGAATAGCTGCATTTTTTAGATATTCTGTTACTCTGCGATTATAAAGCCAGCAACCGTATTAATCTAATGAAAGCGACACATACCTTACAATTAAAACGACTATATATAAGTACTTTACTGCTAAGTGCATTAGCTGGCTGCGGCCAAAGCGGGCCTTTGTATTTACCAGAGCAACAGGCTGAGCAAAACACACCCCCTAATACGGCACAGCCAACGCCCGTAAAAAAAACCAACACCGAGCAAGTGCAGGAGCAATAAATGGATTATTTTAACTATCAAAACAATCAATTATTTGCCGAAGATGTCAGCATTGCCACAATTGCTCAGCACTATGGTACGCCGTGTTATGTGTACTCGCGTGCTACTTTTGAGCGCCATTATTTAGCCTTTGCAAATGCCACTAAAAATCATAAAAGTTTGGTGTGCTACGCAGTTAAAGCCAATTCTAATATTGCAGTATTAAATATATTAGCGCGTTTAGGCTCAGGGTTTGACATAGTGTCTAAAGGTGAGCTGGCGCGTGTAATAAAAGCTGGCGGTGATGCCAGTAAAGTGGTGTTTTCAGGTGTGGCTAAAACCGCCGACGAAATTGCTTATGCACTAAAGTTAGGTATTAAATGTTTTAACGTTGAGTCGACCTCAGAGCTTGAGCGTATTTCTGAGGTAGCGTGCGAGTTAAATTTAGAAGCCCCTATTTCTATTCGTGTAAACCCTGATATAGATGCCAAAACTCACCCGTATATTTCTACCGGTTTAAAAGAAAACAAATTTGGTATCGATATTCAAACGGCTGTGAGCGTTTATCAGCATGCGGCGTCTTTACCTGGTCTAAAAGTAACAGGTGTAGATTGCCACATAGGCTCGCAATTAACTGAGGTTAAACCTTTTTTAGAAGCGCTTGATAAGCTAATGGCATTAATAGATGAGCTTAAAGCAAATGGTATTGAGCTTACTCATTTAGATATTGGCGGCGGGTTAGGCGTTCCTTACAATGATGAACAGCCACCTCACCCAAGTGAATATGCTGCGCAAGTTACCGAGCGCTTAGCCAATTACAAACACCTTGAGCTTATTTTTGAGCCAGGACGCGCTATAGCCGCTAATGCTGGAATTTTAGTAACGCAGGTTGAGTTTATTAAGCAAAACCAGGATAAATTTTTTGCCATTGTCGATGCGGGTATGAACGACATGCTTCGCCCTTCGCTTTATCAGGCATGGCAAAAAATCATTCCTGTATCGGTGCGCGATGACGACACACCAACACATAACTTTGATATTGTGGGCCCAGTGTGCGAAACCGGCGACTTTTTAGGAAAAGACCGCGAGCTAGCCCTTAAACAAGGTGACTTATTGGCGCAGCGAAGTGCTGGTGCCTATGGTTTTACAATGAGTTCAAACTACAACTCTCGCCCACGCGTGGCCGAAATAATGGTAGATGGTGAGCAACACCACCTTATTCGCCAACGCGAAACCATCGAGAGCCTTTATCAAGGTGAGAAAATTTTACCATAAACGTTTTTGTTAAGGCGCTGCTCTGTGGCATGATTAGCGCAGAGCAAACCCGAATTAGAGCACTATGTTAGTTAATTTTTCCAAAATGCACGGCTTAGGCAACGACTTTGTTGTAATTGATAACATTACACAAAATGTATTTTTGTCTCGCGATCAAATCAAAAAACTGGCTGATCGCCACTTTGGTATTGGCTTTGACCAATTACTTATGGTTGAAGCCCCTTACTCCCCTGATCTCGACTTCCATTACCGTATATTTAATGCCGATGGCAATGAAGTAGAACAATGCGGAAATGGCGCACGCTGTTTTGCCCGCTTTGTGCGCATGAAAGGCTTAACTAACAAGCACAAAATTAGTGTCTCGACTAAGTCGGGCAACCTCACGCTATATATAGAAAAAGACGGCCAAGTAACGGTAAACATGGGCCATCCTAATTTTGAGCCTGCTAAAATCCCGCTTAAAGCCAGCAAGCGAGAACTAACTTATATAATAAGAGCTCAAGAGCACACTGTATTTAGTGGCGCTGTGTCTATGGGTAACCCGCATTGCGTGTTAGAAGTTGACGATATAGCTACTGCACAAGTTGAGGTGCTTGGTCCGCTGCTTGAAAACCACGAACGTTTTCCAAATCGTGCCAATATTGGCTTTATGCAAGTGGTATCGCAAGATCATATTAAACTTAGAGTGTGGGAACGCGGCGTTAGTGAAACCCTAGCGTGTGGCACGGGTGCCTGCGCAGCAATGGTAATTGGCCACATTCAAAGCAAACTTAACACCACGGTACAAGTTGATTTACCCGGCGGCACATTACAAGTACGTTGGAGCGGCGAAGGTCACCCTGTCCGCATGACCGGCCCAGCCGAGCATGTATTTGATGGGCAAGTTGCCTTATGAGCGAGCTAACAAAAGAGCAAGTCGCTGAGTATTTGGCGCGTCACCCTGATTTTTTAATAGAGCAGCCAGAGCTGCTTGCACAACTTGAGTTACATCACAAAACGCAAGGCGCCACCTCGCTTGTGCACATACAACAGCGCCAATTGCGCGAGCACAATACTCAGTTAAAAAATCAAATACACAGTATGAGCGAACACGCTACGCAAAATGAGCTAGTGTATCGCTTGTTTAGCCAATGCCACCGCCAACTGTGGACAAACTACGACTTTAATACGCTTGCCGCAAATTTGCGCAATATTATTTGTACCAGCCCACACATTAGCGAGTGTAGGTTGGTTAAATACAACAACACTTTAGATGGGCTTATTGAGCACCGCCTTAGCCAATTTGGGCACTACTTAGGACGCGTTAATCAGCAAGAGCGTGAGCTATTATTTTGCGAAAACACGCAGTCTTCTGCTATTTATCTTATTGGTTGCGCTGAAAAACCCGTCGCTATATTGGCCTTTGGCAGCCATGATGAAAACCATTTTGAACCCGCACAAGATAACCTATTCGTGCTTGATTTTGTTCATGCATTGCAACTTAGGCTGTTGGAATTGGCATGAGCGACGAGACGCCTAACACTGAGCAATTAAGTGAGCATTGGCGTACACCCATTCATTTATTTAGTGACTATTTAAAGTACGAAAGACAGTACTCAGAGCACACTGTAAATCAGTATGTTAGCCAACTAAACTTTGCCGCCCTGTATTTTAGTAAATTATGTGATGACTGGTTTGGCGTACAAGGCGAGCATATTCGCCGCTACAGCATGGCGCTTCGTTCAAAGCAATTAAGTGGGCGCACCATTAGTTTAAAATTAAGCTGCATTCGTAGTTTGTATAAATTTTTAAAAGCCAAAAACATTGCTCAGCACGCGCATTATCATAACCCAGCACAAGGCATTAAAGGGCCTAAATTTTCTAAGCCTTTACCTAAAAATCTCGATGTAGATCAGATGGCAAGCCTACTAGAGATTAACGATGACGACCCATTAGCCATACGAGACAAAGCTATGATGGAGCTTATGTATTCATCTGGGCTGCGAATTAGCGAGTTAGTTGGCACCAACTTACGCGATATAAACGCTGCAAGCGGCGAAATATTAGTCAAAGGTAAAGGTAACAAAGAGCGCCTCATTCCCGTGGGTCGCAAAGCGCTCACAGCGTTAAAAAATTGGCTCAACATACGGGGGCAATTTGCAAAGCCTGACGAAATGGCGGTGTTTTTAAGCAGTAAAAAAAATCGTATTTCGGTTCGCCAAGTTCGCTTACGCATGCAAGAGTGGGGAATAAAACAAGGCATTAGCTCACAAGTGCACCCGCATAAACTTCGCCACTCGTTTGCCTCTCATATTTTAGAATCATCTGGCGATTTACGCGCTGTGCAAGAATTATTAGGGCACAGTAGCTTATCGGCTACGCAAGTATATACGCATTTAGATTTTCAGCATTTAGCAAAAGTGTACGACAACACTCATCCGCGCGCTAAAAAACAAACCGATTAGGAATGTAATTATGATCCGATTTAATCGTGCTCCTCGCCCTTTTTCAGTTATGAGCTTTGATTTAGACGACACCCTGTATAACAACCACCCCATAATAAAAGCCGCGGTTAAAGCCCAGCAAGATTATTTAAATGCGCTACCCAGCTACTTACAACAAGGCCCAAAATACTGGCAACAATGCCGCAACGAGGCTGTATTACAGTTACCAGAGCTTGCTGATAATGTAACTAAATGGCGCCAACATACGCTACGCTTAGCCCTTTCAAAGCTAGATTTAAATGAGCAAGAGGTAGAGCATCATGCCGATGCTGCCTATAACGCTTTTGCCGATGCGCGCAGTAAAATAGTGGTAACTGACGACGTACTAAAGCTGCTAGATAACTTAGCCCAGCACTTTACGCTGGTTGCGATAACCAATGGCAATGTTGAAATTGAGCGCTTTAACTTACGCGATAAATTTGCGCTAGTATTGCAAGCTGGTATGCACGGTAAAGCCAAACCCCACGGTACACTGTTTGATAAAGCCGCCGCGCACTTAAACGTGGCTAAAAGTGAAATTTTACATATTGGCGATAGCCTAGATACCGACGTACAAGGCGCTAATAATGCAGGCTGCCAATCGGTTTGGTTAAACGACCAAGGCGCGGCTTATCACTACAAAGGCCTTGCCGATGTTGAAATTGCGAATATTCATGCCTTAGCGCACTTTATCAAATAGCCTAAATAGAACGAAGAGGTTGCAATGAGCCATTATACCAAGCTAATTACCTTGCTATTAATAGGCTCGCTTAGCCTAAACGCTTACTTATTGTGGCCACAAAAACAGCCTGTAGTTGGCACACAAAAAATCCACAGCGGCAAGAGCATCAAAGCGCCAAAAAGTAACCTGCTCAGCCAAGCTCAACAGCAATTTACACAACACAAATTTGATGATGCTCTAAATACGTATCAGCAACTAAATCTAAGCGCTCCAAAAAAAGCACATACTTTATACGCTTCGTGGGTAGCACAACTAAAGCAATGGCTAAACACAAACCTACCGCTTAGCGAGTCATTGTTAAATGCACTTTTAAATAAAGACCCTTACAATACCGAGTTACTCACTTTACACGTTGATTACCTAGTAAAAAGCGGGCAACGGCAAAACGCAATTATTGCGCTATTTGAGCTCTACCCATTATTAAACAAGCACCAACAAGGCCCAGTAGATAGGCGCCTAGTGCATTTAACGACTAACGAACTGCATAGTTTGAGAGAGCAGAAAAATTGGCAAACAATTATTGAACAAACTCAAATTTGGCTGGACTATCAAAACGACAATAGCCATTTTTTATACGCACTCGCGCATGCTTATTATCAACTAGAGGACTTTATTAGCGCCTTAACAACTATTGAGCGCATGCCATCAAATCACCCACTACAAGCCGAAGTAACTGCCTTACACGCAATGATAGAGAAATCTCAATCGCAAGATGACTTTATTGCGCTTACCCCCTACGGCGCACATTACTTAATTAGCACCGAGCTAAATAGCTCAATCCAAACAGAGCTAATGATAGATACCGGCGCAAGTATTACTTCTCTTTCGAGTGACGTGCTTAACCAACTTTCACCCAGACCACTGTATTTAGGCGATGTAACCGTAAACACGGCGAATGGGCAAATTAGAGTAAAACGCTACCAAATTGAGTCGTTTAAAGTAGGGATGCAAACTATTTACGGTTTTGAAGTGCTCAGTATTGAAAACACCCGCGGCCAAGGTTTGTTAGGAATGAACTTTTTATCTAGATTTAAATTTAATATAAATCAACAAACAGATGAGTTAGAGTTGAGTGCTAAATAATTTAAATTTAAGGAAAAAACATGACCCTAAACGATTTTTTTACAGCAACTTGCAGACAACCCTAAAAGCATACAATTTAGCGATACCATGGCGGTAATAGAAGCTAATTACGATTTTACTGTGTGTGGATTTAATAACCACGGCTTACTTAGCTCTGCAAGCGAGAACAACGGCTCATGTAAAATTTTTGCGTTTGCTAAATTAAACGATTTAAGCAAGCAAAATACATTGGATTGCTTTGGTAAGTTTTACCGCGAAGACGTACTACAAAACCCTAAAGCCGATGATCACATGAACATTCGCACATTTATGTTAGCGCCAGAAGCGACTCCATTTTTAGGCCTGAGCTTTGATGGTGAGCCACTAAAAGAGAAATAACACTAAGCTGCTAAATTAAAGCGTTTTTTCCATAAAGTAACGCGTACCAGAGCGTGGATAGTTGTTAAGCTGATACTTAACCACGTATCCGCGCTTTTCATAAAAAGGCTTGGCCTGAAAATCGAGTGTATCGAGCTGAGCGGTCGTTGCACCTAGTTCAGCAGCTGATTGTTCAAGTGCCGTTAGTAACTTATCTGCAAGCCCTTGACCTCGCGCTACATCGCTACACCAAAGCCAACTAATCATCAGCCAATTTCCAAACACACACCCACTAATACCTGCAACAAGCTCACCTTGCTCATCAACAAATTTATAGCCTAATAGCACTCTTTGCGCATCAAAGTGCTGCGCGTTAAATTCAACTATTTTAGTGCGAAGCGCTGAGTTTAACGCATCGGTATTATCTGCTTTTAATTGATACATGTACCGCCCTTAAAGAAGCAGATACTAGCAAACAAACTTAATTAAAAAAGGTTATTTTTTCCATAAGGTACTTCTAGCAAATTGCTGCTTGTTTTTTCGGGTTGGCCGCACATTTCATCGTAAGCGCTAGTATGTCGTAGTACCATTTCGGCGTAGGCTATTTTTTCAAAACGTTTTTGAATATGCAGCGGGCTGAGCGCTTTTACAAACTCGCCATTTTCTTCAGTAACGTAATACTCTACGTTATTTATAATGACAGACACTTGATAGAGCGCCATTTCAAGGGAGTGCGCAACCACTTTTTGTAATGGTTCGTGCTTTTTTAACTCAGAAAATTTCATACCCATAATAACCGCCTTTTAATAAAAAGTAACTTTATAGATACGCACCTTTGCTATAATCGCGATCAAATTATTACATCACTGCCTTTTAAGCTTATGAGCAATAAAATTCGACTCGCTAAATACATTGCTCACGCTGGTGTGTGCTCACGAAAACAAGCATCACGCTTAATAGATGATGGGAGAGTAACGGTAAATAATCGCCCTGCTAATCATATTGATCACGTTAATGAGCAAGACGACGTAATAGTTAATGGCCAAGCAGTTAAAGGGGCTGCCGATTTGGTTTATTTTGCGTACCACAAGCCTGTAGGTATCGACTGCAAATTAAATGAAAATGACCCTGCCAGCCTTATTCACCATTTACCTACCCTCACTCGGGTTTACCCCATTGGCCGATTAGATAAAGACTCTCGGGGCTTACTTATTTTGACCAACGACGGAGATTTTTGTAATCAACTTATTCACCCTGACTTCCACCAGCCGAAACGTTATTTAGTCACGGTAGATAAACCTATTAATAACGCGTTTTGCGAAAAAATGGCCGCAGGAATCCCCGTAGATAAACAAGTAACCTTACCGTGTGAAGTAACAAAAATAGCTGACAACCAGTTTAGTATTATTTTAAAGCAAGGGCTTAACAGACAAATACGTAAAATGGCGCATTACTGCGGCTTTAAAGTAATTGATTTATTTAGAGTGCAATTTAGCGAACTCGCCCTCTCAAACCTAAACCTCCCTGAAAACCACTATATACAAATTAATAAAACAGATATTTCAAAAATCTAATACCAAGTCACTTAATTACACCATAAAAAGTTAAAAAATAACCTTGCAAAAATAGATTACAGGTGTAGTCTTAAATTAAAGATTACATTTGTAGGCAATAAAATGATTGAGTTATCAAAAGCAGAATTCGACGTGCTTGATGCGCTTTGGATTAATTACCCAGCAACCGCCAGCCAAATTATTGAGCGCTTAAGCGATGACAAACAATGGCACGAAAAAACTATTAAAACCCTACTGGGTCGATTAGTTAAAAAAGGCGCACTGACCTTTGAAAAAGACGGGCGCCAATATATTTATACTCCTTGTATGGAGCGCGCCGACTACACATTAAAAGAAAGCAAAAACTTTATTGAGCGTTTTTTTAGTGGCCGTATAGCGCCGCTGGTAAGCGGGTTTGCTAAATCAGAGCAGCTTTCGCAGCAAGATATAAACGAGCTAAAAAAGGTCATTGATGACTGGGAAAAAAACCAAAAGTAAGGAGTGGCTATGGATATTCAAACCCTGTTTAACTGGTTACTAGAGCAGCAATTATTACTCAGCATAATGCTTGGCGGGTTTATTATATGTGAGCGTTTTAGTTTAAGGCTGCTTGGCCCAGGCTTTGTGTATAAATTAGTATGCCTAATCCCCGTATCGTTACTGGTTGCAAACTTACCAAGTAACATTAAGCCACTACAAAATAGCGCCATTAGCCATTATTTAATAACGCCTAACCAGCCCCTTATTAATAACTTAGGCCTAAATTGGGCCGTGCTTTATGTAGTGGTTAGCCTAGTGCTGTTTAGCATAGCGTTTGTTGTGCATATTCGCTTTATAAAAAACCTGCAGCTCAATTATTTAATTAATAGCGAACACACTCTAACCTCACACATTAAAACCTATACCAGTAATCATATTGCATCGCCAATGGTGGTGGGTATTTTACAAAGTAAGCTCATACTGCCTAGTAATTACAAAACTCAGTTTGATAAAGCCACTTTGGCACTTATTTTAGAGCATGAGGCTGTGCACATAAAACGCAAAGATAACCTAACCTGAGCTTCGGATAAGAAATTACTAATTTAAAGGAACTAAATGCTCGTTCCATGATCCGATCATTCGACCAAGAGTGATTAGAACAAAAAGGAA